>Ga0115570_10000133_pt1 | contig 56196 bp, 54 predicted proteins | sample COGITO_mtgs_1205_3_FD_87294 | JGI IMG/M metagenome (GOLD analysis project Ga0115570, IMG submission 87294) | Pelagic marine microbial communities from North Sea - COGITO_mtgs_120524 | ecosystem: Environmental > Aquatic > Marine > Epipelagic | place: Germany:Helgoland, sampling site Kabeltonne... | reverse complement strand
ATATTACACCAGATCATTTAGATCGTTACAATTACAACTTTAGCGACTATATAGCCGCCAAGATGCAAATTATTAAGAATCAGTCTGAAAATGATTTTTTCATTTTTGATGCTGATGATAATGTTACGGTTGAGGCTTTAAAGACATCCAATACAGCAGTTCATCAATTTCCTTTTTCGACATCACAAGTGTTAGATCGTGGAATCTACACAAAGGATAATCAAATCATATTTCAATCAAAAAAAAAACCACTTATGCCAATATCAGAACTTAGATTAGAAGGTCAGCACAATGTTAAAAATGCTATGGCCGCTGCGGCAGTTGCAAATTTATTGCGTGTAAGAAAGCAATACATTCGTGAGAGTTTACAAAATTTTCATGGTGTGGAGCATAGGATGGAGCAGGTTTTACGTATTAATAAGGTTCAATATATCAATGACTCTAAAGCAACTAACGTCAATGCAACCTATTACGCTTTGCAAAGCATGAAAGCGCCTACCATTTGGATCGTTGGAGGAGTGGATAAAGGCAACGATTATTCTGATCTCTTTCCACTAGTGTTTGAAAATGTCAAAGCAATAATATGTTTAGGCAAAGATAATGGAAAGATCTTTCAAGCCTTTGGATCAATGGTTAAGATTATGACTGAAACAGAATCAATGTCAGAGGCTGTAAGGATGGCTTATGACCTTTCAGAGGCAGGTGACAATGTGTTATTGTCTCCCGCATGTGCCAGTTTTGATTTGTTTAAAGACTATGAAGACCGTGGTCGTCAATTTAAAGATGCCGTTAGACAATTATAATGCAACAATTTTTTAGAAACATAAAAGGAGATCGAATCATTTGGGCCATTGCTGCCCTTTTGGCTATTTTTTCGTTTTTGCCTGTGTATAGCGCCGCAAGTAATTTGGCTTATACCAATGGTAACGGTCAAACTTTTAGTTTTGTGATTAAGCATTTTATGCACCTATTTCTCGGCTTTGTTATTATTTACGCTGTTCATAAATTGCCTTTCCGCTACTTTAAAGGCCTCTCAATTATCATGCTTCCAGTTGTCGTTATGCTGTTGCTGTATACCATGTTTCAAATTGATTCCAGTGAGAGTTTGACAAATACCAAACGTTGGATTAGTTTGCCGTTTGTGGGTTTTTCTTTTCAACCCTCTACATTGGCTTCGGTTGTTTTAATGATCTATGTGGCGCGTTATCTGTCTAAAATTCACGATAAAGCAGTGTCTTTTAAGGAGACACTTTTGCCGCTATGGCTTCCAGTTTTTGGAATTGTTGGATTGATTTTTCCCGCTAATTTCTCCACGGCGGCCATACTAATGTCGATGGTGTTTTTGTTAGCCTTTATTGGAGGATACCCATTTAAATATCTATCGATGATTGTAGGCGTAGCCCTTGTATTGCTTGTTTTGTTTGTGCTAACCTTTAAGGCGTTTCCAGACTTAATGCCAAATAGGGTAGACACATGGATGAGTCGTGTTGAACGTTTTCAAGGCAGTGGCGATGGCACTGATAATTATCAGATTGAAAAGGCTAAAATTGCCATCGCAACAGGTCAAATCAAGGGTTTAGGCCCAGGAAAAAGTAGGCAGAAAAATTTTTTACCACAGTCTTCTTCCGACTTCATATTTGCAATTATTATTGAGGAGTATGGTTTGATTGGCGGAATGATGTTAGTGCTACTCTATTTGTGGTTGCTGTTTAGGGTAGTGATTGTTGCTCATAAATCTCAAACCGTGTTTGGGTCTTTGTTGGCTATTGGAATCGGCATGCCTATCATTTTTCAAGCTTTTATTAATATGGGTGTTGCGGTCGAGCTCTTTCCTGTAACTGGCCAAACTCTGCCACTTATTAGTAGCGGAGGAACTTCCATTTGGATGACCTGCTTGGCGATTGGTATTCTGATTAGTGTCAGCGCAGATTATGGAGCGACTGAAGAGATAGAAATGAATGAGGAGAGTCAGAATCCTCTGGAAATATTAAGTGAGACGTTATAAAATGACAAAGCAAAAAATCATCATATCTGGTGGCGGAACAGGAGGGCATATCTTTCCTGCTGTTGCTATAGCTGATGCTTTTAAGAAACGTTGGGCGGATGTAGATGTATTATTCGTTGGTGCGTCAGATCGGATGGAAATGCAAAAGGTTCCAGCTGCTGGTTATCCTATCAGAGGATTATGGATCTCTGGATTGCAGCGTCGTCTCACTATTAAAAACTTGCTGTTCCCCATAAAACTAATTGTAAGTTTGGTTCAGTCTTGGCTAATAGTAATGAGATTTAAGCCAGATTTTGCTGTTGGCACAGGTGGGTTTGCCAGTGGTCCGTTATTATTTGTTGCCACACTAATGGGAGTGCCGTCTTTGATTCAAGAGCAAAATTCATTTCCTGGAATTACCAATAAATTCTTAGCCAGCCGTGTAAAATCAATTTGTGTAGCCTACGCTAATATGGAGCGTTTTTTTCCTTCATCTAAAATGAAATTTACTGGCAATCCCATTCGTCAAAATTTGACAGTGATGGCTGATACCGCGGAGTCGAAAAGAAAGTATGGATTTGACTCAAGCTTACCAGTTTTACTTGTAGTTGGTGGAAGTTTGGGAGCCAAGCGAATCAATGAATTGATAGTGGATAAAAAATCATGTATTGAATCTTCAAATTATCAAATACTATGGCAGTGTGGTGAGTTGTACTATGATCGTTACCAAATTCTAGATAACGGAAAAAGCATTCGCGTTGTTGATTTTATTAAGGACATGAGCATTGCTTATGCGGCTGCTGATATTATCATTTCAAGAGCTGGGGCAATAGCTGTTTCTGAACTTTGCGTGGTAGCCAAACCAGTTATTTTTATTCCTTCGCCAAATGTGGCTGAAGACCATCAAACAAAAAATGCACAATCGTTAGTAGACACCGAAGCTGCTGTCATGATCGTTGAGCCTAATCTTGATGCAGAATTTGAAACCGTTTTTGAGTCACTAGTAGTTGATAAAAAAAGACAAGAAATGTTATGCATAAATATGCGAAAATTGGCCATAACAGATGCTGCTGAACGTATTGTTGATGAAATCGAAAACTTACTGAAAGGATGAATTGGAAAGATAAACATAACGTCTTTTTTATCGGGATCGGTGGCATCGGAATGAGTGCGTTGGCTTATCATATGCTGTCTATCGGTAAAGCGGTTTATGGATATGACAGAATACCATCTTTACTTACTGATCAATTGATTTCAAAGGGAGTTCATGTGGTGTTTGATCAATCAGTAAGTACTATTCCAGACAGTTGCAATACTGTTGAGAATACTTTAGTGATTTATACGCCTGCCATTCCTCTTGAGCATCCTCAATTGAATTACTTTAAAGATAATGGTTTCCAAGTTTGCAAACGTTCGTTGGTCTTGGGCTATTTGTCTCATGAAACGTTTTGTATCGCTGTTGGAGGTACTCACGGCAAAACAACAACGTCAACGCTATTGGCTCATTTGTTGATGACAAATAATAGTTCGTTTACAGCATTTTTAGGAGGAATTTCTGAAAATTATCAATCAAATTATTTGAATAATGGTAGTGAATTAATGCTCGTTGAGGCTGATGAGTTTGACCGTTCGTTTTTAACATTAGATGCTGACATGGCTTGCGTCACCTCAGTAGATGCAGATCATTTGGATATTTATCACTCTGAGAATGATTTGATGTCATCATTTAGCGCGTTCGTTGCCAAGGTTAATGATCGCAATAATTTATTTCATCATTTCGACCTCTCTTTTCAAGGCATGACTTATGGTGTTGAAGTTGCCGCCAATTTTGTTTCTGAAGTAAATAAAATCGCACAGGGTGTCTTTGAATTTAATTTGATTCATCCAAATGGAATGATAAAAGATCTTAAAGCCACCTTGCCAGGTCGGCATAATTTAGCTAATACTACTGCCGCATGTGCTATGGCTTTGAAGTTGGGTTGCGACGAGGGTGCGATTAGAAAGGGTTTAGAGAGTTTCAGTGGTGTTCAAAGGCGATTTTCATATCAAATAAAATCTGGCCATGTAACTTATATCGACGATTATGCTCACCACCCGTCTGAGATTGACGCCATTTTTAATGCTGTGTCAGAAATGTATCCAAATTCCATAGTCGCTGTGGTTTTTCAGCCCCATTTATTTTCCAGAACGCGTGATTTCGCAAATGATTTTGCATCCTCTTTAGCCAAATTTGACCGTGTTTTTTTATTGCCAATTTACCCAGCTCGCGAAAAACAAATTGAAGGTATAACTAGCGAGTGGTTGTTAGATATGATTGAAAACGCGCATAAAAAGCTAATACAAAAATCCGAAATAGCCATGTCTTTTATTGAAAGTGAAGCTTCGGTTTGTCTCACTTTAGGTGCAGGCGATATTGGGTTGGAGGTTAAAAGTATTGTTTCACATTTAAATAACCATTATGAACTGGGATAACGTCAAATTGATATTTGCTGTGATTGTCTTTACAACCTTGTTTGTTGGCGCTGGAGTAAGAAACGACTATAGAAATGTCAATAGTATTGAAGCGAATGCAATGGGTGCTATTTCGGGACTGTTGGACCATGAAATGGTTGATAAATTGTTAATACAAAACCAATCAGATTTAATAAATATGCCGAAAGTTAAGGTAGATTTGAGAGCATTGGAGATAGCCATTGAGCGTATTCCATTTGTCAAATCTGCTGAAGTATTTCTTTCGATTTCGGGAGAATTGAAAGTTGAATTTGAAGAGCGAAAACCAGTTGCGAGGCTAGTTGGCGCTGAAACAGGATATGTTGATGCCTCCGGCTTTAAGATGCCACTTTCTGAAAAATTTGCAGTGCGTTTGCCTTTGGCTGACACTACAAATTGTATTGGAGGTGTTGCAGAAATTGCTGTTTTAGCGGATTATGTGCAACAGGATTCCATTTTGAATAAAATTGTCACTGCCTATGGTTGTGATGACAATGGTGATTTGACTTTTCAAACACGTGTTTGGAATCATAAAGTGATTATTGGAAATATTGATAATATGCCTTTTAAGATGAATAAATTTTTGGCATTTTATCAGCGCGCAAAAGCAAAGAACATGCTGTCAGCATATAAATCTGTTAATCTAACAAGGGGAAACCAAGTTGTCGGCGAAAAAATATAAATTATGGAAGAACAAAATTTTGCGGTAGGCTTAGATATTGGAACAACCAAAATCGTTGCTATGATCGGTCGTAAAAACGACTTCGGAAAATTAGAAATATTAGGAATTGGAAAATCTCAAAGTCTAGGTGTTCATCGAGGCGTTGTGAACAATATTACTCAGACCATTCAATCCATTCAACAAGCTGTTCAAGATGCGGAATTGGATTCAGGCTTTAAAATTAGTGAGGTAACCGTAGGTATTGCAGGTCAACACATTCGTAGCCTTCATCACAGTGATTATATCACTCGTGCAAATTCAGAAGCTGTAATTGATGAAACAGATTTAGAACTTTTGGAGAATCAAGTTCATAAGCTCGTTATGCTTCCTGGTGAAGAAATTATACATGTATTGCCTCAAGATTATAAAGTTGACGGTCAAGCAGAAATCAAAGAACCAATTGGAATGTATGGTGGACGTCTTGAAGCCAATTTCCATGTGGTAGTCGGTCAAGTGGCTTCAATACGAAACATTGGACGCTGTGTTAAAAGTGCAGGCATTGATTTGGATGGTATTACCCTAGAGCCACTAGCTTCAGCTAACGCTGTATTGAGTCAGGAAGAAAAGGAGGCAGGGGTTGCACTTATTGATATTGGTGGTGGAACCACGGACCTGGCCATATTTAAAGATGGAATTATTCGCCACACTGCTGTAATTCCTTTTGGTGGCAATGTTATTACAGAAGATATCAAAGAAGGATGCTCTATTATTGAAAAACAGGCTGAATTGCTTAAAATTAAATTTGGTTCGGCTTGGCCTGGAGAAAATAAAGAGAATGAAATAGTTTCAATACCTGGTCTTCGAGGGCGCGATCCAAAGGAGATTACACTTAAAAACCTTTCAAAAATTATTCACGCTAGGGTTGTTGAAATTATTGAACAGGTATATGTCGAAATTAAAAATTATGGACATGAAGAACGTAAGAAAAAATTGATTGCTGGGATTGTACTGACAGGAGGAGGAAGTCAATTAAATCACCTCAAGCAATTGGTAGAATATATTACTGGTATGGACACTAGAATTGGCTATCCCAATGAGCATCTTGCTGGAGAAAGTGATAGCGAAATCACGAGTCCACTTTATGCAACAGCCGTTGGTTTAGTTATGGATGGTGTTCGTCGTTCTGAAAAACGTGGTTGGTCTATGACTGAAATACCTCCCGCTGTAGGCGAAACCCAAGGTCAGGATGAAGAACAGCCTATTGATGAGAAAAAACCACGTCGTTCGTTCCTCGACACCTTGACTGAAAGGGTAAAACATTTTTTGGACAATGCAGAATAAATTAGATAACAAAGACTTTAAAAACGATATCAAATGGAATTAAATAACGGTTTTAACAATATCACTTTTGATCTCCCTAAAAACCAATCTAACGTTATTAAAGTTATAGGCGTTGGAGGCGGTGGTAGTAACGCTATTAATCACATGTTTAAGCAGGGCATTATAGGCGTTGATTTTGTCATTTGCAACACAGATTCCCAAGCGCTCCAAAATAGTGGTGTTACGAATAAAATTCAACTCGGAATGCATTTAACTGAGGGTCTTGGTGCAGGAGCAAACCCTCAAATTGGAGAGGAAGCTGCTCAGGAAAGTTTGGAAGATATTCGAAATATGCTTCAGACAAATACTAAAATGGTATTTATCACAGCAGGAATGGGTGGTGGGACAGGAACAGGAGCTGCTCCAGTTATCGCAAAAATGGCCAAAGAATTGGATATCCTGACCGTTGGAATTGTAACCATGCCTTTTGCATTTGAAGGTAAATTGAGAAATCAACAAGCATTGATTGGTCTGCAAAACATGCGAAACCAAGTTGATTCGTTAATCGTTATAAACAATAATAAGCTACGTGAAGTCTATGGTAACCTTGGATTCAAGGCTGGTTTTTCAAAGGCCGATGAGGTGCTGTCTACAGCAGCGCGTGGCATCGCCGAAGTCATTACTCATCATTACACTCAAAACATCGATTTACGTGATGCAAAAACGGTTCTGAAGGATAGCGGAACAGCCATCATGGGTTCGGCCACAGCTTCTGGCCAAAACAGAGCCCAAAAGGCCATTTGCACAGCTTTAGACTCACCATTGTTAAATGATAATAAAATATCAGGAGCCACAAATGTATTATTACTCATTGTGTCTGGTTCTCATGAAATTACCATTGATGAAATTGGTGAAATCAATGAACATATTCAAAATGAAACTGGGAATATGGCTGAAATCATCATGGGTGTTGGAGAAGATTCAACCTTAGATGAGGCCATAGCTGTTACCATTATTGCTACTGGATTTGGTGAAAAACAACAACATGAAATAACCAATACAGAGTCTAAAAAGGTAGTGCATGATCTTGAAACTGATCAAAAAGTAGAAGCAAATAACTCTGAAATTAAATCCATTTATACACCTCCAGTTATGATTTCAGAGCCAGTCGAAAAAGTGGTTCACACGTTAGATGTCAATGATTCGGAGGAAGTGTTTGTAAAGACTACAGAAGCTTTGATGAATATTGATGTGGTATACGATATTTTGGAGCAAGACATCCCATTCGAAGACTTTGAAATCAATGACATTGGTGAAGAGGAGTCAGTACATCAAGAGCCTAATTTTGTTGGACTTTCAGAGGCTGAAGAAGAGATTGCAGAGTCTTTTGAGTACGAGCATCAAACTGCTTTGACCTTTGATTTGCCGTTGTCTGAAAATACTTCGGCTCAAGGAAGTCCGCATGAAGTAGTGAACTGGAATCTTGAAGAAGAAGATCCTGACGATGTTATGAATATTAATGTTAATGAATATACTGTAGTAGGCCCCAATCCAAATGGTGAGCTTTGTGAAACACGATATGTAGGTGGATCCGCTTTTATCCAGTTTACCAATTATTTCATGGATAAATCAGAAGAGGATGAACAAGAATTACTCATAAAATCACGACAAATGCAAGATGAGCCCAAAGATGAGGTTGAAGAGATTGATCCTATGAATACTCCAATATCTGCGGCTTTTAATGCGCAAAACGCGCACCGTCGTCAAAAGATAAAAGAATTTAATTATAAATTTAATGCTTCTCGTATCGACGAAATTGAACGTACACCAGCCTATAAAAGACAAGGTATGGAGTTAGATCAATCTAAACCGTCTGAAGAGTCAAACGCATCTCGAACCACCATTAGTTTGGATGAAAGTGAAGATATTCAATTGAGAACTAATAATTCGTTTTTACACGACAACGTCGATTAATTTATAACCATAAATCTATAATCATATGAGTTTACAAGAGAATGTTATGACCGCTATGAAAGCGGCGATGAAAGAAAAAAACACCACAGCGCTGACAGCTTTACGTGCCATCAAATCGGCGATCTTATTACTTCAAACCGAAAGCAGTGACAGAGGTGAGGTTACTAAAGAGGAAGAGTTGAAACTATTGCAAAAATTGGTAAAACAAAGGAAAGATAGTGCTGCGATTTATACAGAACAAGGAAGGGCTGATTTAGCTAACCCTGAATTGGATGAAGTTGAAGTGATTTCTCAGTTTTTGCCCGAAGAAAAATCTACTGAGGAAATTGAGATTGTAGTCAAATCCGTCATTGCTAATTTGGGTGCAACTGGCATGCAAGATATGGGGCGTGTGATGGGTGCAGTTTCTGCACAATTGGCAGGTGCAGCTGATGGTAAAACTGTTGCTACCATAGTCAAGTCTTGTCTAAGTTAAATTTATCTGACATTTTAAATATTTTTAAGACAATATGCATTAACTTTAAGTCGTTATTTTTCTTAAAGGCTTCAAATCATGAAAAAAGCAATCCCTATCCTGTTGTTGTTACTCTGTTATTCGCTTTCTGCTCAGAATTGGTATTCTGACTTTTCAGTAGCTCAACATTTGGCTAAAGACCAAGACAAGTCTTTGATTATGGTGTTTTCTGGATCCGACTGGTGTGCACCTTGCATCAAATTAGATAAAGACATTTGGCAGTCTCCAGAATTTATTAAATATGCTGAAGATAATTTTGTGTTACTCAGGCTCGATTTTCCGCGACGTAAGAAAAACGCACTTCCGTCCGAGCAAGCCGCCAAAAACAAATCTTTGGCAGAAAAATATAACCCAAACGGCTATTTTCCTTTCGTTGTGGTATTCGATTCAAACGGCAAAAAGGTAGGCGAAACCGGTTACAAAAAATTATCACCAACTGCGTATATCGATCACCTCAATGATTTCCTTAGATGAGATATGTTAGTTTGTGTGTTGTCTTGATGTTGAGTATTGGTCTGTTGCATGCCCAATCTAGCTTTAAAAAGGCATTCACGGCAATGGGATGCGGTTTTGAGGTTACTGTGGTTGCGAGTGACCAAGATGTGGCCGATGCTTATTTATCGTCTGCGATTGACAATATTCGTCGCATTGAGTTGCTCATTTCTTCTTGGAAAGCTGATTCTCAAACTGGACAAATAAATAGTAGCGCAGGAATAGAACCAGTAGCGGTGGATATCGAACTTTATGATTTGATTAAAAGATCCATAGGTCTATCAAAATTAACTAATGGTGCATTTGATATAACTTACGCTTCAATGGATAAGATATGGAAGTTTGATGGGACAGTGACTCAGTTTCCAGAGAATCAAATGATCTCCGAATCTGTCAGTAGGGTGGGTTTTCAAAAGATTGAAACAAACGACAGCAAACATAGCGTATTTCTTCCTGAAAAGGGCATGAAGATTGGTTTTGGAGCTATTGGTAAAGGATATGCTGCTGACCATACCATGAAATTACTTCAATCCCAAGGCGTATCGGCGGGCATTATTAATGCTTCTGGCGACTTGAGGACTTGGGGAACACAACCAGATGGAAAACCATGGCGTATTGGAATCAAGAATCCCTTGAACAATAATAAAATATTTACGATGATTTCACTCAAAGATCAGGCTTTGGTCACATCGGGGAATTATGAAAAATACATTCTTATAGATGGGAAGAGATATAGCCATATCATAGATCCTAGAACTGGAGTCCCTTCCTCAGGATTGACTAGTGTCACAATTATTGCGTCAAGTGCTGAGTTAGCGGACGCATTAGCGACCTCAGTTTTTGTAATGGGAAAAGATGTTGGTCTGGATTTTGTGAATCAAATTAAAGGCGTTGAATGTATTCTAGTTGAAGACGATGGCAGTGTGTCGTATTCAGATCATGTTAATGCTAATCAAATTAATTAAACTTATTAGATTATGAAATCAATATTATTTTTATCTCTCCTATTTGTTTTCACTTCATGTAAAGTTGTTAAGCCATACGACATGGTTAATATTAACGACCCAGACATGCTTTTAGCAAATAAAAAATGCGAGCGATTCGAGACTAATTTCCAGATCTATCGCGAGGGTGCTTCAGGTGCTAATGGCGGAAAATCGGGCGGTGGTTGTGGCTGTAATTAATAAAAAAAATATGTTCCCAATGACTAATGATAAATTTACGAATAGAATTTGGTTGACTGTTTCCCTTCTTACTGTTGGGTTGGGTTTTGGTCAGACTGAAAATAATGAATACAAAAAGCGTGTTCTTGAAACAGCAGAGATTGACTATGTGATGAGTTACTATACTCAAGATGGCTCTCATGCCTCAGTGACAGGTGGAATAGGGACTGAGAAACTTGAAGATATTACTCCAACGTTTATCATAGCACTACCTCTAAATTCCGATGATGTTTTGACCATTGATGCTGGAATCTCTGCCTATTCCTCAGCATCGTCAAGTAATTTAGACCCATTTGACGCAAGTGGTGCTTCTGGAGGGGGACATGACGATGATGATGATCGAGCGGTTTACGCAGGAGTTTCTGGGACACCATGGGCTGCTTCATCTGGCGCATCAGCTCAAGATGTATGGTCTGGAGTCACGATAAACTTTAGTCATTCTAGTGATGATAGAGACTTCTCCTGGAATGCACAAGCAAGTTTTGCCAATGAATATGACTATACCTCAATTGGATTTGGAGGCGGGCTGTCGCAACAGTTTAATGAAAAGAATACGTCTATCAGTTTGACAGGTTTGGTTTTTCTCGATAATTGGAATCCAAAGTATCCCACAGAAATTGATTCATATTTCGAAGCAGGTTCCAATTTGAACAACGGTTTTTTTGGTCCCATTGATATTTTGAATCAATCTGGAAATATTATTAATAAAAATGGTCCTAATGCATGGCAACCACATGTTGACCAATTAATTACGGATACCGCCCGTCGCACATTCACAGGTGCATTGAGTTTTTCTCAGATTTTATCTAAAAACTTACAATTGCTTTTGTCTGTTGATCTTGTTCGTCAACAAGGCTGGTTGGCCAATCCGATGCAGCGTGTTTACTTCTCAGACAAACCCAATTTTTATGTGGGTAACCCTTCTAGTATTCCTAATTATACCAGTCCGAAAAACAGGGATGTATTCCAATTGGGTGATGATATAGAGCGATTACCATCTGCACGCACGAAATTGCCTTTTGGAGCAAGATTAAATTACTATATCACTTCTTCATTGGCTGTTAGGACCTACTTCCGTTATTATCAGGACGATTGGGGACTTGTATCCCAGACTGCTAGTATTGAATTGCCTGTGAAATTCGGTTTTGGTAAATATACCTTGTATCCCAATTACAGATATTATACCCAAACTGCAGCCGATTACTTTGCACCCTATGAAGGCCATTTGAGCACTTCTAATTTTTACACCTCAGATTACGATTTATCGGCATTTTCGAGCCACCAAATAGGGCTGGGGTTCAATTATACTGATGTTTTTGCTAAAATGAAATTTCTTGGGTTTGGATTGAAATCAGTGGATTTGCGTTATAACTATTACGACAGAAGCGATGGATTAACAGCCAACATCACTTCGATGGGAATAAAATTTGTCATGGATTGATGTGAAATGACTCAAGTTTTCAATTGCCCAAATTTCAAAGGGGGATGGACAGTGTTTACTGATACTATTAGTGCAAATAATAAAGTTGTTCTTATAAATCGTATATTCATCTTAAGTTATTTTAACTTTAAAAGTATTTTTATTGTTTTGTTAAGTGCCAATTACTAAAGTAATCTTGACCATTATTTAATTTTCGCTCAATAAAGAGTTCTGCTTCTGTTAATGTTATAATTTTCTGATATAAGATTGTAGCGTCTTCACCAATACTAATGACATTGCTTTCACCTTCCTCTATTATTGTTTCTGATTGCTGGTTAAAACTAATTTCATTACCACTAACAGTAAATGTACCAGTAAATTGATAAGTGTCGTTTTCATTATTTAAATATTTAAGGGGGGATTTTTTAAATTTTAAAAATTGTTCTTTTAATAATTCAACATCTTGCCAATTCCCATTTTTACTATAATCATAAGCCCTAAAAATATTAAATCTAATTCTATCTATTTCATCAGAATACCTTTCCTTTTTTAATTTAAACTCTCTAACACCACTATTAGATTTATAGTAGAGTTTATAGTGACATTTATTCTTTTTCTCAATTATATATGAATCGGTGTTTGGTGATGAATATTTTAATGTATTTTCATCAACTCCTTCTTTATTAAGGATAATATATTGATTATCAGTATTATATAATAAAAAAACAAGCGCCACTAGGATGCTTACTTTCGTTTGTTTAGTGATCCAAACTTATGAGAGTTTGGACTTATTAATTGATTTTGCTAAAAATTTCAAAATTTTACATAATATTTATAAAAATCTATAGATTTACAACTTAATATAGAAAATTAATTCAAAAAATTTATATTTGTTCAAATTAATTATTATGAAAAAAATTATAATAAGCGGAATAGTCCTTAGTCTATTATATTCGTGTGGGTCTACCAAATCTCCTGAAGGAGAAACATCAATTGAAGTGCCATGTACTGGAAAAGATTATACAACTGATAATAAATCTTTTAAAGTGAGTGGACAAGGCAGTGCTAATGCTGCTGCAGGCGCAATTAAAGTTGCTCGCAGAAAGGCGGAAACACAATTAATTTCAGATATAAAAAGCGCTATAGCTTTGGTTTCTGATCAGTATGAAGAAATTATTGAGGATGGAGAAATTGGTGAATATACTTCCTTAACTCAAGATTTTTCTAGAAAAATTGCTTACGGCTCCCTTAAGAATATTAGAGTTATTTGTGAAAAAACCACGAGAGTGTCCGAAACGGGGATGGTTAAGCATTACATTTCTTTAGAAATGTCTACCAAAGATATTGTTGACGATTATATTGAATCAATAAGTAATAGTAAAAAAAATAGTATTAGATCAAATAGTGAAAAAATGAGAAAAATTTTTGATGACGTTTTAGGAAACAATTAAAAAATGAGATTTTCACTAATATTATCAACACTATTATTCATTTATTCATGTGGAGGAGTGAAAAACTCATACAAAAATCAAAAATGTTATATAAGTTCTAATTACTATTCTGTTTCAAAAATAATCAAAAAGAGCTCGTTTAAAAATGAGTCGGCTAGTTCTGCTGAAAAGACATTATTAAAGCAAGATTTGATTAAGCAAATTTCAGAAAAAATATCTGTTGTTGAAAGGTTAATCGAACAAGTAACTGAAGATGGTAACATAGGCTCTTATTCATCATTTTTAAATAATGAATCAATTGTTAGTTCTGTAGGATCAGTTAAAAATCCAAAATTTATTTATTGTAAGGATGGAAGAAAGTATTATTTATTTTGTGTTGTACCAATTGAAAACTTCGAAGTTGATCTCTTTAACGAAGCCTATGCTAGGCTTAAAATTTTTAAAGAGAAAGTTAATTTATTAGTACATTCATCAAGCTTAAAAAATAGAGTTTTTAGTAATGATGAAATGTCTGAGCTGAGTAATACAAATTTCTTTCTATCAAATGCAATTGAATTTATAGCAGCGTCAAAATATATTAGTGAAGAAAATAAAAATCAAATCATTAGTGAAGTAGCATATGCAAATGCAGAATATTTCAAGCTTAAGGGTTTGTCTAATTTCAATTTTGATAACAAGATAAATGAATTAAATAAGCTCTTACTTAATAATGAATTTGAAAAAATTCATCTGGAACTAATAACACTCTCTCAAAAACAATTCAATACAAATCAGCGTGAAAATCTAATGATTTTCAAAGCTGAATATGAGAAAAAATTTGAGAGTAAAATCGAGGAACTTGATTTAAAGCTTCAGAAGGCAATTAGCAATAGACAGAACAATGAACTAACTAAAAAATTATTAACTGAATATAGTTACACAATTTTTTATAAGGAACAAAATGAAAAATATGAATCATACAAACAACAAATTTATAAACGAAGTGGTTATGCTAGAAATGCATTAAGACTTGGGTTAAATGCTGGTAGTAGCTTCAATGAAATAAATAATTCATCTGGTCAAATTAATATAGACCAACTTGATAATAATTTAAATTTTGATAACATTTTACCCTCTTATGAATTTAGTCTGATTCATTATTTTTTAAATCCAAAGAAAAGATTTGGTCTTTCAATTAATTTTAAGAGTTTTTCTGATACTTTTATAAAATTATCAGGTTCAGAAGACATTGAAAATTCAATAAACGACTTTAACTCTTTACAATTCGGTATTTCTTACGGACCAATAGAAATAAAATATGGCTCATTAGTTAAAGGCAGTTTTGATGATTTAGCTCTTTCATCATTGGTTTTTTCAATTATTAGAACTAATAAAATAGCACGAAATCCGGGGAAATCAAATTCTATTAATTTATCTGCTTTTGGAGACTATTTATCGGATTTTGAAAACACTTCTTTTTTCAGAATAGGTATTTCATTGGATTACAATATTCTATTTAATCGAACATCAAAATATTGAATACAAAATAGAAAAAGACCGCCTAAATAGGCGGCCTTTTAAGATGTGACCCAGGGAGGATTCGAACCCCCAACCCTCAGAGCCGAAATCTGATATTCTATCCAGTTGAACTACTGGGCCAGTTTGAGGGTCAAAAGTAGTGTTTAATCGTGAGAATAAAAACACTATCTTAGTGTGATGCACACTGTTGTTATTCAAAAAATTTCTTCCCAACAAACTTGGGCAGTTAGACATCCAGTTCTACGAAAAGGACGCCCCGTCAAAGATTGTATTTTTAAACACGACGATGATAAATCAACCTTACATTTTGGGGCATATCAGGCTATGATTTTGGTTGGGGTTGTCACTTTGATAGTGAACTCAAATGGCGATTTTCAACTAAGAGGTATGGCCGTATTGGAACCTTATCAAAAATTTGGTATCGGGGCTCAATTGGTACGCCATCTCGAAGATCATGTTAGAAAATTTTATCGCGAAAGAATTTGGATGAATGCCCGTGAAATAGCTGTACCTTTTTATCTAAAATTGGGTTATGTTATATCTGGCAAACCATTTGATATTCCAGGTATTGGCGCTCATTACGTTATGGAAAAGGTATTAAGCTAAAAGTTCATCGGCACTTCAATGAAGAGCAACGAGGAATTGGCTTTAGCCGAAAGAGTCACTTGCTCAGTTTCCCAAACGCCGATCGCATCTCTTTTGTTGAGAAGTTCATTTTCAATGGAGACCTCTCCCTCAATGATAAATATATACACACCATTCCCAGTCTTTTTCATTTGGTAAGTATCCTTAACCACTTTATCTGTTTTTAACAGATGAAACCACGCATCCTGATGAATCCAAACGCCTTGATCTTGTTTATTTGGTGATAGAATCTGCGAAATTTCATTTATTTTTGTTAAGTCCGCAATTGCCATTTGTTTGTATCGCGGAGTTACTCCGCGCCGATTCGGAAAAATCCATAGTTGAAGTAAATTAATAGGTCGGTTGGAGTGATGGTTGTATTCGCTGTGGGTTACGCCAGTACCCGCGCTCATCACTTGTATTTCACCTTCTCTAATGACCTCTGCATGTCCCATACTATCTTTATGTTCTAAATCACCTATAAGTGGAATAGTAATGATTTCCATATTGTCGTGAGGATGTGTCCCAAATCCTTTTCCAGGAGCAATAATGTCATCGTTCAACACTCGTAATGCGCCAAACTGAATTCGATTCGGATTATACCAATTGGCAAAACTAAAACTATGATGGGCCTCCAACCAACCGTGATTTGCATAACCTCTGGTGTTCGATGGATGAAATTCAACTTTCATATATTTATTAATTTGATCAAAATTAGCACTTTTTATAATCGTAATACTATTTCTATTTGTGAATTTTAAATCTCAAAAAAATAATACCGACCACTTATAGTATCGTAAAATTGGTCTTTAAATTATTTGCCATATTGTTTCAATTTACTCAAAAATTTATAGATTATATGAAACAACGAACACCAGTTAGTACTATTATGACACGTGATGTCATAACTTTAAATTTAAACGATAATATGGAGTTGGCCGAGAAAATTTTTGAATCACGTAAAATTCGACATATTCCTATCGTCAATGGTAAAATGGTTGTTGGTATGCTAAGTCATACTGATTTAATGCGGATAAGTTTTTCTGATCTCAACCAGGAAGAAAATGAGATTAATTCTGTTGTTTACGACCTGTTTACGATTGAGCAAATTATGGCTAAGTCCATCATTTCAGTTACTTCAGATACCACTATTAAAGAAGTTGCTCAAATACTTGCCGAGCATGAGTTTCACGCTGTTCCAGTGGTCGATAACGGAGCGTTAGTTGGTATTGTTACCTCTACCGACCTCATAAAATTTCTTTTAGAGCAATTTTAAGAATCCGATTTAACCAAACTGTGTAATGTTCCAATGACGGCCTTAGGGTTGTTATTACTAAAAACATGACTGCCTGCCACTAAAGCGTCCGCCCCTGCAACTGCTAAAGCTTGAGCATTTTGATCAGTAACACCACCATCAATTTCGATTATAGTGTTGGCGTTTTTTGAGATGATGAGCGCCTTAAGTTGCTTGACTTTTTCGTAGGTTTCCAAAATAAACTTCTGTCCTCCAAATCCTGGGTTAACACTCATAATACATACCAAGTCAATATCGCCAATAATAGATTCTAAAACAGAAATAGGGGTGTGGGGGTTTAATGCAACACCCGCTTTCATACCTGTTGCTTTGATGGCCTGGAGTGTGCGATGCAAATGTGTACAGGCCTCATAATGCACAGTAAGGATGGCACCACCCAAATCTGCGAAGGTTTGAATGTAGCGATCTGGGTCTACAATCATCAAGTGAATGTCTAATGGTTTTTTGGCATGCTTTGAGATCGCTTTTATCACTGGCATTCCAAACGATATGTTTGGAACAAAAACTCCGTCCATAACATCGATATGAAACCAGTCTGCACTGCTGTTATTCACCATTTCTATATCGATTTGAAGATTAGCAAAATCGGCTGCTAAAATGGATGGTGCAATTATTTTATTTGCCATATTCTATAGGTTTTTTCAAAAATAATATAAAAAAATAAACCCTCCGAAGTGGAGGGTTTATTGTTTAACCTAAATAGGTTTTAAGGATTTTGCTTCGCGATGTATGTTTAAGTCGTCGGATAGCCTTTTCTTTTATTTGACGAACACGTTCTCTAGTAAGATCAAAAGTTTCTCCAATTTCTTCTAAAGTCATAGGATGTTGATTGCCTAATCCAAAGTACAAACGAACGACATCAGCCTCTCGGGGGGTCAATGTTTCGAGTGATCTTTCGATTTCTGTTCGAAGCGACTCGTGCAATAAATCGCGGTCCGGATTTGGTGATTCACCAGATCGTAAAACATCATATAAATTAGAGTCTTCGCCTTCTACTAAGGGTGCATCCATCGATACGTGACGCCCAGAATTCTTCATTGATTCTTTGACATCATTGATGGTCATGTCCAGTTCTTTAGCAATTTCCTCTGCACTAGGCGGACGCTCGTGTGACTGCTCAAGAAAAGCAAAGGTTTTATTAATTTTATTAATAGATCCAATTTTATTTAAGGGAAGTCTAACAATTCGAGATTGCTCGGCCAGTGCTTGAAGAATACTTTGGCGAATCCACCAAACGGCATAAGAGATAAATTTAAACCCTCGTGTTTCGTCGAAACGTTGAGCGGCTTTAATCAATCCTAAATTGCCTTCATTGATCAAATCAGGTAGAGTCAATCCTTGATTTTGATATTGTTTTGCAACCGATACGACAAAACGGAGATTGGCTTTGGTAAGTTTCTCTAGGGCGATTTGGTCTCCAGCTTTGATGCGCTGTGCCAGTTCGACTTCTTCGTCAGCGGTTATTAAATCTACCTTGCCTATTTCTTGTAAATACTTGTCTAACGAAGCAGTTTCTCTATTGGTGACCTGCTTAGTAATTTTGAGTTGTCTCATTAATATATAATATAAAATTTAATGTGAAGGAGCTGTCAGTTAATTATACGCAGAATTTTGAAAAAGGTTACAATGAAGTGTAAAAAAAACCGCTTAAAACAATTAAGCGGTTTTTTTCATATTTATAAAAGAGATTAATCTCTGCGTCTTCTGTCGCGATCTCCACCTCGATTTCTATCACGATCTCCGCCGCGTCCGCGACTATCACGATCTCCACGTCCACGACTATCGTCACGTGGTGGTCTTTCAACATAGCCTTCAGGCTTGTCGAGTAGTGCTTTACGTGACACTTTCTCTTTGCGCGTTCTAGGATCCATACCGAAATACTTAACATCGATAATATCACCTAAATTTACAACGTCAGTGACATTTTCTGTTCGTTCCCAAGCTAGTTCACTTACGTGAAGTAACACTTCGTTACCTGGAGCTTCAACATATTCTACAACGGCACCAAAGTCAAGTATTTTAATGACTTTAACTTCATACGCACTTCCAACCTCAGGTTTGAACATCAAAGCATCGATTTTTGCTAATACAGCATCAATACCGTTCTGGTCCGTCCCTAAGATTTCAACTATTCCCTCTTCAGTAACAGGGTCTTCATTAATTACAATAGTTGTTTTCGTTGTTTTTTGAAGTTCTTGAATTACCTTACCGCCACTACCAATAACAGCTCCAATGTATTCGTTTGGAATTTTAACGGTAATGATTTTTGGTGCATGAGCTTTAACTTCTGCACTAGGTTGTGCAATAGTGTCAGTCAATTTCTCAAGAATATGAAGACGACCATCTCGAGCTTGTTTCAATGCATTAACCAAAATTTCGTAAGATAAACCTTTGATTTTGATATCCATCTGACAAGCAGTGATACCGTCGGCAGTTCCTGTTACTTTGAAGTCCATATCTCCAAGATGATCCTCATCACCTAAGATGTCGCTCAAAACAGCATAACGGTCTCCGTCAGAAATTAATCCCATGGCAATACCTGAAACTGGTTTTTTCAATTGCACACCAGCATCCATAAGTGCCATAGTTCCAGAACAAACGGTTGCCATTGATGACGATCCATTACTTTCTAATACCTCACTTACAACACGAACAGTGTAAGGACAATCTGCAGGAATCATGTTTTTTAACGCACGTTGCGCCAAGTTTCCATGTCCAATTTCACGACGCGATGTCCCTCTAAGCGGTCTTGCTTCACCGGTTGAAAAAGGAGGGAAGTTGTAGTGCAAGTAGAACGTTTCTTCACCTTGAAAAGTAGCCATATCCAATTGGTTGGCCTCTCTTGATGTACCAAGTGTCACAGTTGCTAGCGCCTGAGTTTCTCCTCTTGTGAAGATTGAACTTCCGTGTGTTGACGGTAAATAATCAACTTCACACCAAATTGGTCTAACGTCAGTTGTTTTTCTACCATCTAAACGGACGCCTTCAGCAAGCGTCAATTCACGAATGGCATCTTTTTGAACATTTTTGTAGTAAGAAGAAATCTCTTTCTTTTGTTCAGCCAATTCTTCATCAGTGAAAAGTGCCATAACTTCATCTTTAATTTCACTGAAGGCTTGACTGCGTTCTGCCTTTGAAAAACCTTGCTTAGCGACTTGATAGCACTTGTCATAAGCGGCATCTTTTACTTTAGTCATCAAAGCTTCGTTTTCTTCAACAACTGCAATTTCACGTTGAGGTTTTTTACCAAAGGCTTCTGCCAAACGAATTTGTGCTTCAATCTGGACCTTGATTGCTTCGTGTGCAAATTTAATGGCATCAGCCATTTCTTCTTCTGAGCACTCAAGCATTTCACCTTCAACCATCATGACAGAATCGGCTGATGCGCCAATGATCATATCTATATCGGCAGAAAGTAATTGCTCGCGACTTGGGTTTATTATAAACGCGCCATCAATACGTGCCACACGAACCTCCGAAATCGGAGTTTCGAAAGGAATATCACTCAAATGAATGGCGGCCGAAGCTGCTAATCCTGCGAGTGCATCTGGCATCACTTCATCATCATGAGACATCAATTGAATCATCAATTGTGTTTCACAGTGGTAGTTTTTCGGAAACAAAGGACGTAACACGCGGTCAACGAGTCTCATTACTAAAATCTCTTCATTACTCGGACGAGCCTCTCTTTTGAAGAAACCACCTGGGTAACGTCCTGCTGCCGCAAATTTTTCGCGATAATCAACGGTCAAGGGCATAAAGTCAACGTCTGAAGCATCGTAGTTTGATACTACAGTACACAACAACATGGTTTTTCCCATTTGTACCACGACAGAGCCGTGGGCTTGTTTGGCTAATTTGCCGGTTTCGATGGAGATTTCTCTTCCATCACCGAGATCAATGATCTCTTTAAAAACTTGTGGAATCATAAAATAGTTATTAATTAAACAATGGTCGTTGTGTTGTTGCGGTTGTGTAGTGACCAATGAAAAACTTTTTGAAGCTTCTTCTAAAAATGCCGTCTTAGACGGTGTGGTTAAAAAAAAGGAGCACAAGGCTCCTTAAATTTATTTACGTAATCCAAGTTCCTTGACAATGGCACGATACCTTAAGATATCTTTCTTTACCAAATAATCAAGCAATGAACGACGTTTTCCAACCAATTTAACCAATGAACGCTCAGTATTAAAATCTTTACGATTTCTTTTTAAATGCTCTGTTAAGTGGTTGATTCTAAATGTGAACAATGCGATTTGCCCTTCAGCAGACCCAGTATTGCTTGCAGCATTACCGTGCTTTGCAAACAATTCTTGTTTTGTTTCTTTTGTCAAATACATGCCAATATTGTTTCAATGATTATTATGTACAAGAAATGATTTTCATTTCTCGACCGCAAAGATAGAATTTTTCAATGAATATAATGCCTTGTGGCGATTTTATTACATGGCTGTTCTAATGAGCTATTCTCATGGAGGTTAAAGAACGGATATTATTCACAATCTTCTCCGTTGTCCACCGTATTTTCATAATCCTCAACTGTAAACGTTTATTGGAATTTATTATGACCCAGATTTATATAGCTTCCCTAGCTACAAGGGCTGCTTTCAATAGGCTATACTAATGTAACCTAACACTATCGAAAATAGGTTGTTTTAGTTTGTCTTATTATAGAATCAGTAACATTGCCGTTCCAAAAGAAGTGCTAGTGCTTCCCTCAAGAGTTGTTAAATTATTCAAACAATTATCTTTTCCAGTGAAATTCTGAAAGTTGTTGGATTCAGTAAAGAAGTCTTTCCCAATAATCGAGTAAAGGGTTTAACTTAAATCCCAAAAAGCAAATCCAGAATGCTTAAATAAGAAGAGAGGAGAGTGGTGACCTATCTAATCTTATTGTTTAAAATTAAATCTAAATACAGATTGACTTTCTCTTTCAGTTGAGAACGGTGCGAGATAAAATCTAGGAAGCCATGTTCTTGAAGAAATTCGGCAGTTTGAAAATCATCAGGCAGTTCTTTACCCGTGGTGTCTCTCACTACACGTGGTCCTGCAAAACCAATTAGTGCCCCAGGTTCGGAGATGTTAATGTCACCGAGCATAGCAAAGGAGGCCGTTGTGCCACCAGTTGTAGGGTCCGTACAGAGTGAAATATAAGGAATTTGGGCATCGGCAAGTTGAGCCAACTTTGCTGAGGTTTTTGCCAATTGCATAAGTGAGATGGCGGCTTCCATCATACGTGCGCCACCTGATTTTGAAATCATCAGGAATGGTATTTTATTTTTCAGGGCATGGTCAGCAGCACGAGCAATTTTTTCACCTACGACACTACCCATAGAGCCACCAATGAAAGAAAAGTCCATAGCAGCTACTACCAATGGCTTCCCTTTAGATTTCCCAACTGCAGTGCGCACGGCATCCTTGAGGTTGGTTTTATCTTGAGCCGCCTTTAACCGGTCTTTGTACGATTTTGTATCTGTAAATTTTAGCGGATCTTTCGAGCTGATATTGGCATCTAATTCTTTGAATTTATCATCGAAGATGATTTCGAAATATTCAGCACTTCCGATTCTTACATGATAATCGTCTTCTGGACTAACGTAGAAATTATTAGCCAGTTCTTCGGTTTCTACAATTTTACCAGTTGGGGTTTTGTACCACAGACCTTTGGGTGTGTCTTTTTTGGCTTCGGTTGGGGTCTGTATGCCTTTGTCTTTACGCTTGAACCATACCATAACTATCCTTTTTGGACGCTCTTTAAAGCGTATTAATGTTATTTAGATCTTCAAATGCTTGACGAAGTCTGGTATTAAAAGTCAATTCTCCTTCACGCAACCATTTACGTGGATCGTAGTATTTTTTATTCGGCATGTCGTCTCCTTCTGGGTTACCAATTTGACCTTGCAAGTAAGCAGAGTTTTTGTCCATGTAATCACGAATTCCACTCATAAATGCATATTGCATATCTGTGTCGATATTCATTTTAACCACACCATATGAAATGGCTTCTCTGATTTCTTCAACCGTAGAACCTGACCCACCATGAAAAACAAAATCGATGGTATTGTGAGCAACACCATATTTTGAAGACACGAACTCTTGCGAATTCTTTAAAATTTTTGGAGTCAAAACCACATTTCCAGGTTTGTAAACACCGTGCACATTTCCAAAGGCTGCTGCAATGGTAAAGCGGTCACTCACTTGACTTAATTCCTCAAAGGCGTAGGCCACTTCATCGGGCTGGGTATATAGTTTTGAGCTGTCAATATCGGTATTATCAACACCGTCTTCTTCACCGCCAGTAACACCTAGTTCAATTTCTAATGTCATTCCGATTTTAGACATACGCTCTAAATAGCGTTTGCATATTTCGATATTCTCTTCAAGAGGCTCTTCCGATAAATCAATCATATGAGAGCTGTAAAGTGATTTTCCTGTAGATTTGAAATGGGCTTCACCAGCATCCATCAAACCGTCTATCCACGGCAGTAAGTTTTTGGCACAATGGTCTGTATGTAATATAACGGGAACTCCATATACTTCTGACATGAGGTGAACGTGATGTGCTCCAGCAACAGATCCTGCAATCGCAGCTGCTTGACCATCATTTGAAAGCCCCTTTCCTGCGTTAAAACAGCCGCCACCGTTAGAAAATTGAACAATCACTGGAGCGTTGAGGTCTCGTGCAGTTTCGAGCACACCATTTATGCTGTTTGATCCAACCACATTGACTGCGGGCAGAGCAAATTGTTTCTTTTTGGCTAAATTAAATATAGCTTGAACTTCGTCTCCTGTTGCAACTCCGGCTTTAATCATATCAGATATTTCGTTGAATTTGTTTTAAGAAACCAAATGTAATCATTTTTCAATTTACACCATTTATGAAAAGGGTTAGAATGGGTAATTTATACCAATGTTGTAAACAGCATTACTAAAATTGTAGTTGGTAAACCATTTTGAGCCGTCAACTTTGGCAGGCTCATATGTTTTGAAACCAATATCAAATCTGAAGGCAAATAAACTTATGTCATAACGTATACCAAAGCCTGATCCTACTGCGATATCTTGAAGATCTCTAAAGCCGTCGAAAGTGGCCTCTGGATCGTTCAATCGGTCGGTGTAGGCATTCCAAATATTACCAGCATCAATAAAAAATGCACCTTTAAAGTTACCGAATAAATTGTATCGGTGCTCTAGGTTAAAGGCTAGCTTCATATTAGCTTCGTTAAACTCATTTGGGCTGTTGGTTTTTCCAGGGCCTAAATTATAGGCCGTCCATGCACGGTTATCATTGGTGCCACCCGCAAAATAACTCTTTGAAAATGGAATACTTCCCGAATTTCCCATGGGTATGGCAATACCTGCATATGCCCGGAAGGCTAAAACGTTACCATATCCTAAAGACCAATGTTTGATGTAGTCTAGATCTGTCTTTATGTATTGTGAAAAAGCAACATTGTTGATTTGGTATTCGCCATTGTCGTTTTGCTTGAGATTGAGTAAATTTTTACCAGCATTTAATAAATTACCTGCAAGCTCAAGTCGTGCTTTAAAAATGGAATAATTAATATCAAAAACATCATCCCTTTTGTCTTTAGTATAACTGAAGTTGGAAGCAATGATTAAATTGTTTTGCGTTAATCTCGTTTTTCGTTCTTTTATATTTCGAACATTTTGAGCGGTTTGAGGATCAGCAGAATTAAAGTCACTGTCTGAAACGACCAAATTTATGAAAGCATCAGATTGATTGATGTCTAAATTGATATTGCCATTCCCGTCGTCTGTCAAATAACTGTCGGGGGTGTTGTAAGTATTTAGTGCGATATCTTCTAATCGTGAAAAAGAATTTTGATAGACACTGAAATAATTTCCCGGATCAAGATTTCTTACATATTGGACATTGATTAAATCTATACTATTCTTTCCCGCTGCAGATGGTTTCCAGCTGTAATTTAAAACCGCTCGAATCGATTGCTTGTCCAGCCCAATATTAGTTTGACTAGAATAGCCGCCACTGAGCCTGGTTATTGGGGTCATCTCATTTGGTATCAATCCCTCCAATGCTATTGGAAACACAAATCTTGGAATAATCAATCTCATGTCCGTTCCGATTTCATTGATATCAAAAAATTTGGATTTGTTATCCGCCTCATCTTTTGATGCGCCAACAGCTCCTATAGCCGATATTTCAAGGGTTTCGGCCCCTTTAAATACATTTCTGATTTTTAATGCACCACTAAAGGAAAAACCAACAACTTGAATGTTACTTTGCGACACATTGACGTCAAACCCCAGCCCGTATTTGGGGCGTGGACTCAAGTATATGGTTGTTAACAATGAACTATCCCTTGGACGTTCTTGATATTCGATATTTGGGTATTTGAAGGTTTGTAATTCGTTTAAATAGCGATAAGTGAGACTTCTGTCTGCGTCACTAAACAAACTGTCAGGTTTGATAAAAATGGCTTTAGATAGCGCTTCTGGTCGGTACTTCATTTTTCCAAAACTATAAAAAACAAAGCCTCTAAATTTGATCGAGTCATTAGGAAATTGTTCTCTGTTTTCGGTGGTTGCATCAGTGTATATCTGAACTTTATTTATTGTATAGGGTTGAAAGGGCACCCTGGTCACTGAATCTTCGTTTCTAATTACCCGATCGTCAATATTCAAAATAGAGTGCACTTTTTTATTGGTGCCTATGGTGTCAAATTTGAAACTTATATAATCTGAAGAAAAATGATAAATTCCTAGATTTCTAAACAGCCCTGTTAACCGCTCTCTTTCGGATATAAAATTTTGTTCATCAAAGGCTTCTCCGCTTTTAATAGTTGACTCGTTTTGGTGTTGATGATATAAACTGTCAATGATTGGGGAGCTAATTATTGTTGATAGACTGTCTAAAATGTACCGTTGGTTTTTGGTTACTTCAAATGTTAGCCCAACTTTTTGATCACCTGTAACATCCATACTATCTTTCACCTCAACATCGAACCATCCCTTTTTAAAATAATATGCACTCAAATTATTTTTACTGCTCTCAGTAGCCAAACTATCTAAGACAGAAGGAGGTTCGCCGATGTTCTTTAACCAATCATTGAAAGACAAAGACCATTCTCTCATCCGATCAAGTTGCTTGTCGGAATAAAATTTCCTTAAACGAGTAGCACGTCGAGCATCACCATATCTCCAATCTGAGAAAATGGAATCACGTTTTTCTCTTGCCAGATTGTATAAATGCAGTCGTAAAGGCAGTTTTGAAAATAGTTTACTGTTAGGTCTTTGCGCCAGCATAGCGCTAACTTGCTCCGACTTTTCATTTGTACCATCTACTATAATCTCACTTTTGGTTAAAAGCTGTTCATTTTCCTTAACCCTTTTCAATACATCACATCCAAACAATATGATGCTTGTTATGGTAATTAATGATATTTTTGTGAAGATGCGCATCTGGTTGATCAGCGTTTCAGTGAAGTTAGTTTACTGGTTTTCAAAAATACACGATTTAGATGTTAAGTAAAAAACAAATTAAATTTATCGTCAATTTATCACAAAAGAAACACCGAGACCTCTCGGGTTATTTTGTGGTAGAGGGCTTAAAATCTATACTTGACTTGGTTTCTTCGGGTTTAGAATTGGAAGGTTGTTATTCAATATCAAAATTGGATTTGTTACCTGAAGAGGTTCAAACAGTCATTAGCGAACGCGAGCTCAGAGCAATTAGTAATTTAACTACACCACATCATGCACTTGGGGTATTTAAAATGCCACTACCCAAAGATATACCATCCAATGGCATGTTTTTAGCTTTAGATGGAGTTCGTGATCCGGGTAATTTCGGAACTATTATGCGTTTATGCGATTGGTTTGGTGTGAAACATTTGATTTGCAGTATTGACTCTGTAGATTGTTTTAATCCCAAAGTGGTGCAAGCCACTATGGGCTCAATAGGACGAGTATGCGTGCATTATGTTAACCTTTCAGAGTGGTTGTCAAAATCCATTTTACCTAAAATAGGAACTTTTGTCGAGGCCTCATCTGTATATGATTTTGATTGGCCAACTGATGCTATTCTTGTTATGGGAAATGAAGGTCAAGGAATATCCGATGAGGTCAGAAAACAGTTAACTGCCGAATTGTCTATTCCTAAATTTAACAATCAGTTGACAGCTGAGAGTTTAAATGTGGCCACCGCGACATCTATAATTTTGAACGAGTACTTCCGACCAACTATTGAAAAGTGAAATTAATAAAGACTCCTCTGGATTGCATTTTAGCTATATTTCCAGTCCAAGGGCTGTCTGGGTCTATATCTGGCGTAACTTCATTGGTAAGCCCAAAAATTCCTCTTATGGTAGGTGTAAATTTGAACCAATAAAGGTAAAAGTCGATTCCGAAACCAACCTCATAAAACAATACGTTCTTTTTTGAGCGCCAATCCCCTTGGCTATTGTCATTGATGTTATCTTCGTTACTTGAAAGGTTTAATGCAGTTGCTATTCCTCCAACCACAAAAGGTTTGAAGTTATTAATGCGTTTGGTGGAAAACTTTACTAATAAGGGAACGTAAATATATGTTGAGGGTACTTCTCTCGTCAAATCTGATTTTGTTGGAATAGTTTCAGGAAGAAAATATAACGAGTCATACTGTAAGTTTCTTTTGCTAATGGTCAGGCCAGGCTCTAAGCGGATATCTATATAATTGTTGATACGCACATTTCCAATCAATCCAACATTAAAACCAGTGGAACGTTCCGTTTGAATGTCTTTTAAGTCTTCCTTGTAATCGATATTAAAGTCAAAATTATTGAATCCTAAGAAATAACCCCATGATATTTTTTTTTGATCCATACTGGCTCCATTTTGAATTCGTTCTTTGGAAAAGAGTTGTGCATGCGATTCTTGACTTAATATGAGTCCAAAAAACACCAAAACGCCGAAAGGTCGAAAAAAACTGATCATTTGGTAGCCGAGTATATTGTAGCGACACCAAATGTTTGTGGCATCGCATTCGCATTTCTAAACCCAATTTTAACCAATATATTGTTTAAGGCTTCTCCATAAGGAAATTCTTGAGCAGAATTTCCAAGATAACTATAGGCCGATTTATCTTTTGAAAATAATTTGCCAACTAAAGGTAATATATAATTACTGTGAAAAAGATAGATTTGTTTGAACGGAAAACGAATGGGAACAGAAGTTTCAAGAATGATAAGCGTGCCGTCAGTTTTCAGTACGCGACGTATTTCTGCTAAACCAACTTCCAGATTTTCGAAATTTCTCACGCCAAAGGCAACAGTGATAACATCAAACGTGTTTTCTGGGAAGTCGAGTTTTTCGGAGTCGCCAATTATCATTTCTATGAGATCTTTAGCGTCACTTTTTTCGACTTTTTGAACACCAATTTCGAGCATGCCTGGGCTAAGGTCTAATCCAACAATTTTTGAAGCACCGCATTTTCTCATGGCCAGAACCAAGTCACCAGTTCCTGTAGCGACATCTAGAACCTTTTCAGGTTTTAGTTTGTGCACCATAGCAACGACTTTCTTCCGCCATTTTAAATCAATGCCAAAAGAAATCACTCGATTCAATCTATCGTACTCGGAAGAAATCGAATCAAACATTTGTTTGACCTGTATTTTCTTACTATCCTCTTTATTTTGATAAGGCTTTACCAATATTTCTTATTTTTGTAGACCTCCTTGTCAGTCTTAATAATTTCAAGCGCCATATGTTGTTGACAAAAATAGCATATCTTTGCATCATGCTTGGTGTCTTTCCTTTTTTAATTTAAGCACCTTTTTATCATTTGTTACTGTGAATTTCATCATTTCAAATAAGATCATTTTTTATAATAAATGAAAATTATTATCGCTGGAGCAGGCGAGGTTGGTTTTCATTTGGCCAAACGCTTGTCTTACGAATCACTCGAAATCACGCTGATCGATACAGACAAGACTTGCCTGTCTTATGCGGAAACCCATCTTGACATTAAAGTCATTCGTGGCGACGCTACCTCCATTGCCGTTCTTAAAGAAGCTCGTGTTTCTCAGGCCGATTTGGTTATTGGAGTTACAGCCTCAGAAACAGCTAATATCACTGTTTGTGCCATTGCTAAACAACTTGGTGCGAAACGAACGATAGCCAGAATTTCGAACACCGAATTTATTGACAATCAGGAATTGGTAGGGTTCACTAAATTTGGGGTTGATGAATTAATTTCTCCTGAATCTTTGGCTGCTGCCGAAATAGAGCTGCTTTTGGATCAGTCTGCTTTTGACGATACTTATTCATTTGAGGATGGTGCATTAACCATGTTGGGATTAAATCTATCTCGTGCGGCAATCTTTGTTGGGAAATCGGTCAAAGAGGCTGCGAAAATCATGCCTGAAATTCATTTTATACCAATTGCTATTCAGCGTTTTGGTATGCCCAATACTATTATTCCTCGAGGTGACACCATGTTCAAAGAAGGTGACCATGTCATTTTTATTACCTCAAAAGGTGGTGATGAAGAGTTGTGTAAGTTGACAGGAAAAACAAATACAGAATTAAACGATTTGATGATCCTAGGTGGTGGTCGGATTGGGACAAAAACAGCGAGAGACCTGGTCAAAAAGCGATTTAATATTAAGATGATTGAGCGCAACATGGATCGCGCTTTAGAATTGGCCGATGAATTGCCAGATGTTTTAGTCATTCATGGTGATGGACGAAATGTAGAATTACTTGCAGAAGAAAATATTGAATCGGTCGATGCTTTTATATCTGTAACAGGAAACTCTGAAACCAATATAATGTCTTGTTTGGTTGCTAAGTCAAGAGGTGTGAGAAAAACAATCGCCTTAGTAGAAAATATGGACTACTTTGAATTGTCTCAGTCTATAGGAATTGATGCCTTGATCAATAAAAAATTGCTTGCTGCAAATACAATCTTTAGACACATTAGAAAAGGTGAAGTCCTAGCCATTACGAAACTCAGTAATATGAATGCGGAACTACTTGAGTTTATGGTTAGACCAAGTTCAAAAATTGCTAATAAACGTATCAGGAATGTTGAATTTCCAGTTTCAGCCATTATAGGTGGTGTGATCAGAAATGGTCAAGGACTTATTGCTTTGGGTGATTTTTTGATTCTTCCAGATGATAAAATTGTAGTTTGTTGCTTGCCACAATCGCTCAAAAAAGTTGAAGAACTTTTTCATTAATTATGCGTCTGAACTTTAAAACAATAGGGCACTTTTTTGGACTTTTGCTATTATGTAACGGTGCTTTTATTCTTATCTCTGGTCTTGTTGGATATGGTTTTGGTGATAGTACTACTATTAAACAATTGCTATCAGCAGCTGTTGTCTTATGCTTAGGTACAATAGCTATGCTGGCTACAAAGGATCATTCGCGTGAGATGGGTAAGAGAGATGGTTATATTGTTGTCGCATTGGGCTGGGTAGTCATGGCTCTTTCTGGATCACTTCCTTATATTCTTACTGGTGTCATTCCCGATTTTACAAACGCTTTTTTCGAAACAGTTTCGGGTTATACCACTACTGGGGCAACCATTTTGACAGATATTGAATCGATACCAAAAGGACTTCTTTTTTGGCGAAGTTTAACCCATTGGATTGGAGGAATGGGTATTATTGTTTTGGCTATTGCCATCCTACCTCTTTTGGGGATTGGAGGTATGCAGCTTTTTACGGCTGAAGCTCCAGGATTGAGCTCAGATAAATTACATCCAAGAATAACGGATACAGCCAAGAGGCTTTGGTATATTTACGTGGGACTTACCTTCTCGGAGACATTGTTATTGAAATGGGCTGGAATGTCATTTTTTGATGCCATCAATCATGCCATGTCCACTGTTTCAACAGGTGGATTTTCCACCAAAAACGATAGTTTGATGCATTATAATCATCTTCCAATGATTCATTATGTTGTCATGTTGTTTATGTTTATTGCTGGGTCTAACTTTGTATTAACTTACTTTGCCATTAAAGGTCGTTTTAGGAAAATATGGGCCGATGAGGAGTTTAGATTGTATTCCAAATTTATAGGCATTTTTACCATAGTGGCGGCAGCTATTATTTATTTAAAATCAGATTTTCTCATTCCGAATGATGCTTTTCCAATGGTTTATGGGGTGTATGAAGCTGATTTTCGCCATGCGATGTTCCAAGTGTTGTCCGTTGTCACTACAACTGGGTTTGTCACTGCCGATTTCACGACTTGGACTCCTTTTTTAACGGTGATGTTTTTTGGGCTGATGTTTCTAGGAGGGTCATCAGGAAGTACCTCAGGTGGCGTTAAGGTGGTGCGGCATTTGGTGACTATACGAAATGGTTTTCTTGAATTTAAAAGAGCCTTACATCCTAATGCCGTATTGCCAGTTCGTTTTAATAAGAAGATTATTTCAGAGACTATTGTTTTTAACGTATTGGCCTTTTTTATTCTTTATATGTTATCTTTTATTATTGGTGCATTGGTACTCTCGGCTATTGGATTAGACTTTACTTCAGCGGTAGGGGTTGCAGCATCAAGTTTAGGAAATATCGGTCCTGCTTTAGGAGATTTTAGTCCAACAGAAACCTTTGCTTCTATGCCAACACTTGGCAAATGGTGGTGTACTTTTCTTATGCTGATTGGCAGACTGGAACTGTTTACCGTTTTAATCCTCTTTACACCTTTTTTCTGGCGTAGTAGATAGGTGTCTTATTTTTTTAAAGCTATTGCAATTCTTGTCATGGCCTCAGTTATTTGTTCTTGCGAGGCTGCATAAGAAATTCTAATGCAATTTTTATTTCCAAAAGCTTCACCTGTAACTGTTGCAACTAACGCTTCTTCCAAAAGATACATTGAGAAATCACTTGCATTGTTAATGGTCTTTCCTAAGAGTGTTTTTCCAAAATAGGACGACACGTCTGGAAAAATATAAAAAGCACCTTTAGGAATATTGCATGTTATTCCAGGAATGTCATTTACTAAGGATAAAATTAAATTCCTCCTTTTTTCAAATTCTGTAACCATATAATTAATCGCAGAAGGATCTGTTTCCATGGCTGTTATGACAGCGCGCTGCGCGATTGAGTTAGCGCCACTAGTAACCTGCCCTTGCATCTTATTACAGGCACGAGCAATCCTGTCAGGTGCTCCGATAAATCCAATTCTCCATCCAGTCATGGCAAATGCTTTAGATACGCCGTTAACTGTAATTGTTCGGTTATACATTGACGGAATTTGAGCTATGCTAAAATGTTTTTCTGTAAAATTGATATGTTCATAAATTTCATCGGAAACCACATAAATATTAGGGTGTTTTTCTAAAACTTTCGCAATTGCTTCTAACTCATAGCGGCTGTATACTGATCCTGATGGGTTACATGGGGAACTGAACCAAATCATTTTTGTTTTCAAGGTGATTGCCTGTTCCAACTGCTCGGGAGTCATTTTAAAATCAGATTCTAACGATGTTGGAATTTCTACAGGAACACCTTCGGCTAGTTTGATCATGTCAGAATAACTTACCCAATAGGGGCAAGGTAGAATCACCTCATCTCCTGGGTTTAACATAACCATTGCGACATTCGAAAGAGATTGCTTGGCACCAGTAGACACTACAATTTGTGATGGCTCGTAATCAAGATTGTTATCGCGCTTAAATTTGTTAATAATAGCATGCTTCAAGTCTACATAACCATCTACAGGAGAATAACTGTTATAATTGTCGTCGATAGCTTGTTTGGCTGCATTTTTTATAAAATCTGGTGTTTCAAAATCTGGTTCACCTAAACTTAATCCAATGATGTCCTTTCCTTCATTTCTTAATTCTCTTGCTTTGGCAGCCATTGCCAAAGTTTGAGAAGTGGACATGTTTAAAACCCTATTAGATAATACACTCATAGAAAAATTATTGCTTTATGCCATTGTAGGTTTAGAACCTAGTTGTTTCAAATGCGAAAAATGAGCTATTACAGCTTGACGCATCGATCCATATTCTTTGTAGGGCAATCCGAATTCTGCTGCCGTTTCTCTCACTATTTTTGCTATTTTTTGGTAATGAACGTGGCTAATATTAGGAAAAATATGGTGCTCTACTTGATGGTTCAGCCCTCCAGTGTACCAATTAATCAATCTGTTTTTACGAGCAAAATTCACTGTTGTTTTAAGTTGATGTATAGCCCAGGAATTGGCCATTAACCCGTCTTCCCGTGGTAAAGGCATTTCGGCCTCATCCATGACATGTGCCAGTTGAAAAACAACACTTAATATCAGTCCAGCCGTGTAATGCATTACAAAAAAACCAATAACCACTTTCCACCAAACTAAGTTCAGCAATAGTGGTATAATGACCCAAATCATGGCATAGATTACTTTTGAGATGACCAATTTACTCCAATTGGCTAAAGGGCTTGGAAATTTCCCATAAGCCAATCCGCGTTTCATATATCTAAACATTTGAAGAAAATCAGTCGTAATCGCCCAGTTGATAGTTAATAGGCCATAAAGTAAAATTGAATAATAGTGTTGAAATTTATGATGTTTTCTCCATTTTGTATGTTCTGAAAATCTTAAAATTCTACCTGCTTCTAAATCTTCATCATGTCCATGAACATTTGTGTAAGTATGATGCAAAACATTATGTTGTACTTTCCAGTTATATACATTTCCAGCAAGTAAGTATATGCTGCTTCCCATCAATCTATTGATCCAACTTTTAGACGAAAACGAGCCGTGATTTGCATCGTGCATGACGTTCATTCCAACTCCTGCCATTCCTATCCCCATGACAATCGTCAATAATAATTGCGACCATCCTGGCAAATTAAGGGTCAATAAAAGAAAATAGGGAGACAAAAACAGACCGAACATCACCAGAGTTTTTAGCCATAGTTTTGCATTTCCGGTTCGTTTGATGCCTTTCTCATTGAAATATTGATTCACTCTTTGGTTGAGTGTTTTGAAAAATTTTACAGAATCTGTTCTGGGAAAAGTGACGGATTTTTTTAACATATCGCATAGGGGTTTAAAAGTGCCTAAGTCGTAAAAATAAGTAATATTGCACTACATTAACGAACAAACATAGATTAGTTTATAAAACTTATTTTTGCACCATGAAGCATCTGAAATTGATCACCAAGTATTTTCCTGAATTAACCGATTTACAGATTGATCAGTTGGTTCGGTTGCCAGAGCTTTACAGCCAATGGAATTCAAAAATCAACCTCATTTCTCGAAAGGATATCGAAACAATTGAAGAGCGTCATATAGTTCATTCATTGGGCATTGCCAAGGTAATCAATTTTAAATCAGGAACGCGTATTTTAGATGTTGGTACAGGCGGTGGATTTCCCGGAATCCCTTTGGCTATTATCTTTCCTAATGTTCATTTTCATTTGGTTGATAGTATTGGCAAAAAAATAATAGTAGTTAAGGAAATAGCCTCGGTCATTGGACTTAAGAATCTTAACGCTCATCATGAACGTGCCGAAGATGTCGTCGGTTTGTTCGATTTTGTAGTTAGTCGTGCTGTTACGGCAATGCCAAAATTCCATGGATGGGTTAAAAATAAAATCTCCAAATCACAACAAAATGACCTTAAAAATGGCATTTTGTATCTTAAGGGAGGAGATCTTAGTGAAGAACTTTCTGGTTTTGCACGAGTTCAACAATATGATCTTGCAAATTATTTTACTGAACCATTTTTCGAGACTAAAAAAGTAGTCTATTTGCCAGTTAAAATGAAATAGATAGATTAGCCGTAAGTCCTGTACTTTCTGAGACGGTTCGGCATACACCTCCCACGCATAATAGTCCGCCTCTTTGTCTGCCGTAATTGAGGGATAACCTGTTTGAACCTTTAGAAATACTACTACCAAAATTATAGTAATGAATTCTTTTGTCTTCTACAGCATTCCCATAGTTGTAAATATCATTGACATATACAGATAATCTTGGACTGAAATTAAATTCGAAGGCTGCTCCAGCCCAATTCTTAAGATCTTCTTTAGTCCAAAGGTGTTGCATTTCTATCTTCATTGATCTTCCGTTAGACATTTTATAGATGGCGTCAATTGCTGCTATGTTAGGTCTTATGACTTCATTGGAGCTATCTTCCAAATACCTTTTGTTGTAATATTGTGTCATAAAAAATCCATTAGTATGCCATTTTGAACTCCATTTTTTTCTGATTTCAATATTAGTGTCGGAAAAATATTTTGTACCAAAACCAAATAATTCTGTACTATAGTCAGCTTCTAACCCAGCATCTGGATTTGGGAATACATATTCGCCTTTTAATCCAGCCCAGTAAGAGGTGTTTAAGGCAATTGATGTGCCGTATTTACCTCCGATAGCACTATTTTTTTTGAATTTATAAAACACATCCAATTGACCTCCTATTTCGCCCGCTTTAATTAAACTTTCCGTTAAAAAAAGAACGGATGCTTGAGGCTGGTATACATATATATTGGCCAAACTAAAATCTTGTTGCTTAGTAAGGGCTGGAAGAAAGTTTATGACATTCTCATTGTATACATTCCCTATCTTCAGTCGATCCGACATAAACGTCATATTTTCTAATCTCCGAAACGTTAAATTAGTTGAAAATCCACTCAATGCAATTCCAGTATTCAAAAGGATAGCACTCCCTGGTTTTGTGATGTAAGAATCAAATTGATTTCGAAATGGAATACCATCTTCGCTTTTTGCAACATATTCGAGCCCACCATAAAATGACCCTTGCGAAAAATCGAGCCTTCCAGAGAACGCATTTGTCAATTCATTAAAAGTTGGATTTTCAATGTTAATAGACTCCTCTCGACCCACATAACTCCCTCCAAAATTCAGTTGTGTGTTTTTCCACTCAAAAGTATTAGACAGATTATAGGTGAAATCGAATCCATAAATACGACCCTTAGACACTTTAAACCCTACACGTTGATGACCATAAATCGCATTTAATGTTAGTTCATCCATTGGTCTGTAGGTGATTTTACCTCCCCTGATCGCATTGTTGAGTCCAAGTTGACGGTCTTCCCAACTTCTAAGAATTATTCCAGAGCCAAACTGTGTGTAAAAGTAGCCTGCAGTGATATCAATTTTATTTTTTTTAAAATTAATACTGTACGTGGATATATTAGTATTTTCGAAATTTGGCGAAAAATTGAGTAATGTCTTTGACGCGTAAGATTCAGCCTGAATACTTGCAGAGAGAAAGTCGTAAAAATTATAGTCTATCTTGAGATAATTGTTAGAACGCACGTGATCTTCACCTGAAGCTATGGCTTCATCGAAAAAATCACCTGTTTTGATATCATCGTTATACCAAATAAAATTACTTTCAAAACCAATATTGAGATGGTTTGAAAATTGTCCATAAGTAAGTGAAATGATGCGAAAATGGGTTTGGCAATTACGCCGACCATTGTCGGGAATTTATTCTCTGTAGATGTTGAAGTTGCTTTTTCAGGTGACTACGAGTCGCATTGCAATGAGAATAGGATAGTAATTTACGTCGTTGAGGACAATCTAATATATGATCAAGTGAATTATACTGATTTTTATGGAGGCGTTTCTACTATTAGTAATTTTCATCACAATAGTGTTCTTCGCGCTGCATTAACTCCTGTTGCTGGTGAATTGGTATCAGTGGAGAATGGAACACATACCTTTACTTCGGCTGTTTCATCGAATATTGAAAATATGAATAACGTGAGAATTGTTGCTTTTTTGATTAATGGTCAAGGGAAAACACAAAATGTACGCGCTGCTGAAATTGGAGATGTTCAGACCTTAGAGATTGTGAATTAGTTCATTATACCAAAATACAAAAAGCCGCAGTTGCGGCTTTTTTTTGTTTGACTCAAAACTTATCCTAAGAATGGATATCTGTAATCAGTTGGCGGAACGAAAGTCTCCTTAATTAATCGAGGAGATACCCAACGCATCAAGTTTAAAGGAGATCCTGCTTTGTCGTTTGTTCCTGAGCTTCTTGCGCCACCAAATGGCTGTTGCCCAACAACTGCACCAGTTGGCTTGTCATTGATATAAAAATTACCCGCGCAATTTTCTAAAGCAGTAGTTGCTTGTAGTATCGCATAACGGTCTCTGGCAAAAATTGCTCCCGTTAAGGCATACGCACTCGTTGAATCTACCAGTTTCAGCATCTCATCATAATTCGCATCTTCATAGATGTAAATGGTGATAACGGGTCCAAATAGTTCTGTACACATAGTGTCATACTTTGGATTGGTAGTCACTATGACAGTTGGCTCAATAAAATAACCAACGCTTTTATCGTAATTCCCGCCACTAATAATTTCGGCATCACTGCTCGCTTTAGCTTCATCAATATACTTAACTAATTTATCAAAGGAACCTTCGTGAATTACAGCAGTCATAAAGTTACTCAAATCTTCTGGTGATCCTATTTTTACCGTTTTGAGGTCTTTTAAGAGTTTCTCTTTAACAGCTGGCCAGAGGCTTTGAGGAATGTACGCGCGAGAAGCTGCACTACATTTTTGACCCTGATATTCGAAAGCCCCTCTTAATATGCCGACACTAACTTCATCTGGGTTAGCGCTGCTGTGTACTGCGATGAAATCTTTACCACCAGTTTCCCCCACAATTCGGGGATATGATTTATATCGGTTGATATTATTACCAATTTGCGTCCAAAGTAATTTAAAAATATCGGTAGATCCTGTGAAGTGTAATCCTGCAAAATCTGGACTCTCTAAAACTGTATCTGTAATCATTTTCGGATCTCCAAACACCACGTTGATAACGCCAGGAGGAACGCCAGCCGCTTCAAAAATATCGATAATGATTTTGGCCGAATAAACTTGATGATCACTTGGTTTCCAAACAACAACATTACCCATCATCGCAACACATGCGGCAAGATTAGCCGCGATAGAAGTAAAGTTAAATGGCGTCACCGCATACACAAATCCTTCTAAGGGACGATATTCTACACGATTCCAAACAGCACTGGAACTTTCTGGTTGTCCGCCATAAATATCAACCATAAATTGTGCGTTGAATCTTAAGAAGTCAATTAATTCGCATGCGGCATCAATTTCGGCTTGATGAATTGTTTTAGATTGGGCTAACATGGTCGAGGCGTTTATCCGATCTCTAAATGGGCCTTCAATCAATTCGGCGGCCTTCAAAAAAATGGCCGCACGTTGTTCCCAAGGAGTTTGAGACCATGTTTTTCTTGCTTCAAGAGCAGAGGATATGGCATGTTCTACATTTGATTTTTGTGCCAATGAATAGGTTCCTAAAACATGTTTATGGTCGTGAGGCATCACCATTGTGCCTTTAGCATCAGTTGATACATCTTCGCCATTAATGAACATGGGAATATCAATTTGCTCTTGTTTCATAGCTGTATAGGTGGCCATCACTTTAATTCGTTCCTCACTTTCTGGAGCATAAGTGCGCACGACTTCGTTTTCCGCGATTGGAACTTCAAAAAATCCTTTAGTCATAATATTTTATGGTATAAAATTATTGATTTCAAAGGTAAAAAAATTATACTGGGCTATTAGAATTCTGGATAGAATAAACGTCTGAATAAATTCAATTCAACGCAAAAGGAGCGCTTAGTTTGAAAGATGGAACGTTTACTCTGAATTTTTTAGTTGTGGTAAAATTGACCATATTAAAAAATCCCCGCATGGCTCCAATGGGAGAAGTCAGTAGGCAACCAGATGAATAAGTGTGTGATTCGCCTGGCTGTAAAACGGGTTTTTTTCCTATTACACCTTCACCGTCTACAATTTCGATATGGTTAAGTGCGTCCATAATCCGCCAATGACGGCTGTTAAGTTGGACAGAATCTTTACTTTGATTTTCGATAGTAATTTCATAACCAAAGCCAAAATGCAGTCTGTAACTTTTATAGAATGAACCTTCAAATCTTGTTCGAACAGAAATTTTTATACCTTTTGTTATTTGTTGAATCATGATACAACCAATTGCGGTTTAAAAATACAAATTAATTATTTTAGTGAAAAATGGTTTCGCTCATTTAACATTTAATTCGAAATAATTATTGATGAAGTTTCTCCGAATCCAATGACTTGGTCGTATCTGCCACCCAATTCTCGGAAGTATACCAAAACAGTATAAGTGTTTTCTGTTTGATAAAAATCACCACTAATAGCACTGGTATCAATTGATCCATTTGGATTTTGTACAACATATTTGTAATTGTAAAATCCTTGCTTTAAATATAAAGCAGCTTCAAAAGCACCTCTTTCGGAGTTATAAGTCATTTGGGTTTCGTTAGTTACAGAAAAATTATTAAACCCCCCAAAGACATGAACCCTTCCGCCATCTAAATTGTCGTTACCGAGCAATGAAAAATGAACCCAACTGTAGTCGGCTTCAATTTTAGGATTGTTGGCATTAAACATAGTGGTTACAAATTGTCCGTTGATGTCTGGATTGTAGGTATAAGTTTGGTTGTATCGGGGTACATCTGAATACAAATAACTATGATAAACATCTTGCAGATCAATAAATTGTATTGCGTTATTAGCAACTCGGATATCTTTGTTTTCAAAAAAAAGATATTCATTTCCACCCCAAAAAGAAGTTTCTTCGTTATACCTGTAATGCAATTCATCACCAAGAGTGTACTGTTGTTTGACACCGTGAATGGCATTATCCAACAATCTATTTTGAAAAATACTCGTTGTAATGGTTTGTTGCGGGTTTTGCCAACCACTTGGATTAATCACGGTATACTGAACTACTTGCTTTTGGTTAATGTTGACTAAATCTCGTGATCTTTTTATATCAATACCTACCTTAGTGTCGGCTTGATAAATTATAAAGGCCCGATTGAACAAAAGGGTGTCGTTGTCATCATATATATGCAACATATAATTCCCTGTTTTTTTAAACGAGGTGTTGCTATTGGGAAGGGTAAGCTCGTAGTGAGAATAGAGCTGGTAAGTGCTGATTGAATTTTGATAATTAGCAAACCTGATATCGTTGAATCCATTTAAATATTCGTTTACCATTAAATTTGAAATGCTCCAGTCATAATTGTGATGGGTGATGCGATAATAAAAATCACCCTCGTTATTATTTAATACATCAAAGGATAAGTTGATGGTGTCATTTAAAAGAATAATAGGCAAAGATTGGGGTCCATTACTGTCTGAAAAAACCACACTTCTTATGTAATTAGGAAGACTATCTGTTTCCGATTGACTCCAACCAGTAAATGAAAACAACGAAATTAAAATGTAGAACAATCGAATCATGGCCTCAATTTTTTTGTTAAAGGTAGATAATTTTCGATTTAAGAAAGTCTCCTTTATTTAGAATTAGTATAAATAAAATCTATACACCATCTTGGCTTGAAAATGCATGATTAATTCATACCTTTGCAACCGTAAAAATAACCTTATCAGATCTCGGAAATATGTCAACTGACATTAGCATTAATAAGGGTTTAGATATTAAACTCAAAGGGGCCGCTAAACTGAAAGTAGAAGCAGCCATAAACAGCAAATATTTTGCTGTAATTCCAAGTGATTTTCATGGTGTAATTCCAAAATTGATTCTAAAAGAAGGTGCATCTGTCAAAGCAGGTGAGGCCATTTTTTTTTCTAAATCTAATGAAGCAATAAAATTTGTTGCTCCAGTGTCAGGAAAGATCATCGAAATATTGCGTGGTGAAAAACGTAAAATTTTATCTATTAAGATTGAAGCAGATAGCACCCAAGTCTTTCAAGACCATGGTTCTATTGATCCGTCTTCAGCATCTGCAGATGAAATTAAAGCGAAATTACTTCAATCGGGCTGTTGGCCTTTTTTAAAGCAGCGTCCCTACGATGTGATAGCTGGGACCTCCGCTGAACCAAAATCCATTTTTATCTCTGCTCATGGGACGGCGCCCTTAGCGGCATCTAACGATATCGTACTCCAAGGACAAGAAGAGTTTATTCAACTTGCTTTGACCGCATTGTCTAGATTGACCAAAGGCTCTGTTCATGTTGGGGTGTCTCATTCTGGAAGTAGTATATTTGATGGCATGTCTAACATTGTGACACACAAAATTAAAGGACCACATCCTTCAGGAAATGTTGGAACTTTGATAAATAAAATTGATCCAGTTAATAAAGGTGAAGTGGTTTGGACCTTAGCCCCTCAAGATCTGATTGTGATTGGTAAATTGTTGCACACAGGTCATTTTGACGCTACGCGTGTTGTCGCGCTTTGTGGTTCTTCGATTTCTGAACCCCGTTACTTATCCACTAAAATTGGAGCTGAATTGGCTACAATACTTTATGACAGAGGTATTGAAAAAAGCGACCATGTGCGTATCATCATGGGTAATGTTTTGACAGGTAAAAAATCAAACCCATCAGGTTATGTCGATTTTTATAACAACTCCGTCACCGTCATCCCAGAAGGTGATGATTATGAACTATTTGGATGGAATAAACCTGTTTTTGATAAAATCTCATCAACACGTGCTTTGACTTTTTCTTGGATGTTTCCCAACAAAGAGTATGATTTAAATACCAATACCAACGGAGAACATCGTGCCTTTGTAGTTACGGGTAATTATGAGGCCGTTTTTCCATTAGACATTTATCCTATGCAATTGCTTAAAGCTTGTATGTACAAGGATTTGGATGAAATGGAAGCCTTGGGGATGTATGAAGTCGCACCTGAAGACTTTGCGCTAACTGAATTTGTATGCGTATCCAAGCAGCCACACCAAGAGATTATTAGAGAAGGACTGGATTTAATGATTAAAGAAATAGGTTAACTATGGGTCTTAAAAGTAGTTTACATCAGCTTAAAGAAAAGTTTAAAGGTACCAAAATGGCACCTGCCTTCAATGCGCTACATACTTTCTTGTACATGCCAAATGAAACCACAAAACATGGTACACATATAAAATCAGTTGATGATTTAAAGCGCACTATGAACACGGTTATTATGGCTTTAGTTCCTTGTTTGATATTTGGAATGTTCAATGCGGGCTATCAGCATTTTGCCGCTTTAGGCACGCCTGTCGATTTTCTTTCGTGGGATGCATTGTGGATAGGGATCATTAAAGTTTTACCGTTGGTCGCGGTTTCCTATGGCGTTGGTCTGGCCATTGAATTTTTATTTGCAGTGATTAAAGGACACGAAGTAGAGGAAGGCTACCTTGTAACGGGGATGTTAGTTCCCTTAATTGTACCGGTTGATTTACCACTATGGATGTTAGCCGTGGCGGTGACATTTGGTGTTGTCATTGGAAAAGAAGTTTTTGGCGGTACAGGAATGAATATTTTGAATCCTGCGCTTACTATTCGCGCGTTCTTATTTTTCGCTTATCCAACTTGGATGAGTGGCGATAAAGTATGGGTACACGGCGCTGTTGAGCGCGCTGGAACTACAGATGCCATTTCAGGAGAAACCATCCTGGGTAGTTATGCTCAGAATACAGACGTAGCGTATAGTTTATCCGATATGTTTTATGGATTTATCCCAGGCTCGGTAGGCGAAACTTCAAAATTGCTCATCATTTTTGGAGCTTTATTTTTAATCTTTACCAAAATTGGAAGCTGGCGAATTATTATCAGTACCATCATCGGTGCATTGGTCATGGGATTGATTTTCAATGGCGTTGTTGATGCTGGTTGGATAACTGGAACGAGCAAATTCTATGGACTTATGAGCGTACCGTTTTGGCAACATTTGCTTATTGGTAGCATTCTGTTCGGTGCTGTTTATATGGCAACTGATCCTGTGACTGCAGCTCAAACCAACAAAGGAAAAATTATTTACGGATTTTTAATAGGTTTCATTTCTATTTTAATACGTGTATTCAACCCGGCATATCCTGAAGGTGTGTTTTTAGCTATTTTATTGATGAATGTTTTTGCACCTACAATTGATCATTATGTGGTCCAAGGAAATGTTAAGAGACGCATGAAACGTTTGCAACCAAAAACAGTTTAAGCCATGGAACAAAGAACAGATAAAAATTCATACACATTATTTTTTGCCATCGGAATGGTACTTGTCGTTGGATCAATGTTGGCCTATGCGGCTTCTTCCTTGAAGGATAAAATTTCCGAAAATAAGCGAATTGAGACCCAACAAAATATTTTATATGCTTTGGGCGTGAATGAAAATGAAGGGACCAGCGCTATTTTTATATCAACAGACAAAGTAGCTGAAGCTTTCGATAAGTTTGTTACCAAACAGTTGGTGCTTCAAGGAAATGAAGTGAGAGAAGACGATCAAGCGTATCTCATCAACATTAAATCAGAAAAGGAAAAATCGAAATCTCGTGATTATCAGCGTCAATTACCACTTTTCGTAGGTGAAATAGATGGTAAGACCTTGTATGTCGCACCCATCAGAGGTAAAGGATTATGGGATGCTATTTGGGGGTTTGTAGCGCTAGATGAAAATATGGTTGTCCAAGGTGCTTACTTTGATCATAAAGGGGAAACACCCGGTTTGGGTGCAAATATCAAGGAACGGTATTTTATGGACGATTTTATTGGAGAACATTTGTTGGATGCTTCTGGAAATTTTAAAGGTATTGAAGTGTCTAAGAGTAATGCTGACCCAAAAAATACAGACAAGATGGACAATCAAGTAGATGCTATAGCAGGTGCTACGATCACTGGTGACGGTGTAACGGCAATGATCAAATCAGATCTCAATCTATATACGCCATTCTTTAAAGACTTAAACTAAGCAAACATGGGGTTACTTTCAAAAAAAGACACAAAGCTCATTACAGATCCATTAGCAGATAATAATCCAATTACCATTCAAGTTCTTGGTATTTGTTCTGCTTTAGCTATAACAGCTCAGCTAAAGGCGTCCATAGTCATGGCAGTGTCAGTTATTTTCGTTTTGGGTCTAGGAAACGTAGTAATTTCTTTAATTAGAAATATCATGCCTTCCAAAATAAGAATTATTGTACAACTAACCGTTGTTGCTGCATTGGTGATTCTTGTCGATCTTGTTTTAAAGGCTTTTGCTTATGAATTGAGTAAAGAACTTTCGGTGTTCGTTGGGCTAATCATTACTAACTGTATAATTATGGGGCGGTTTGAAGCGTTTGCCCTTGGTAATGGGCCTTGGAGGTCTTTTCTTGACGGAATTGGAAATGCCTTAGGCTATGGTGTTATTTTGATTGTCGTCGGATTTTTCAGAGAATTACTGGGTTCGGGAACATTATTGGGATACCGTGTCTTAGGTGATCCAATTGAAAAAACAGGACTGTATGCATTTGGTTATGAAAACAACGGATTTATGCTTTTATCACCAATGGCACTTATCGTGGTAGGACTTATTATTTGGGTGCAACGCAGCCGTAACACATCTTTGATTGAAGACTAAATTGATATTATGGAACATTTAGAATTATTTTTCAAATCGATTTTTATAGATAATATGGTTTTTGCAACATTCCTCGGAATGTGTTCTTATTTGGCTGTATCCAAAAAGGTATCCACAGCAGTCGGATTAGGTGTTGCGGTGATATTTGTACTCGCCATTACAGTGCCAATGAACTGGTTACTCGATCAGTACATCCTGAAAGAAGGTGCTTTGGTGTGGTTAGGTCCAGAATATGCAGATTATGACCTGAGCTTTTTGTCTTTTATTATGTTTATTGCAACCATTGCAACTATGGTCCAGCTGGTTGAAATAGTGGTTGAGAAATTCTCTCCTTCTCTATATAATTCTTTGGGAATATTCTTGCCGTTAATTGCAGTAAACTGCGCTATTTTGGGAGGATCTTTATTTATGCAGTCACGAGAAATTGCCTCCTTAGGTTTGGCATTTAATTATGGTATTTCATCGGGTATAGGTTGGTTTTTAGCCATTTTAGCTATCGCTGCGATACGCGAGAAAATTCGTTACTCCAATGTACCCGCACCCTTAAGAGGTTTGGGAATTACTTTTATAATAACAGGATTGATGGCTATAGGTTTTATGAGTTTTGGAGGTATGCTTACAGGTGAAGATGAAGCAACCGAAGATTCTTCAGCGGCAGAGATTGAAACAAGTATAAATGACAGCATTAATATTTCGGAATCATCAGATATTGAAGAAAACACCATTAAAGATACAAACGCATTATGATTTTAGCTATTAGTACCTCAGGAACAATATTGACCACCATAGTGGCTTTTTTGGCCGTGACACTTTTGCTTGTCGCAGTATTATTGTTTGTCAAACAAAAATTATCGCCTTCGGGTCCAGTGAAAATCACCATCAATGGAGAAAAAGTCATTGAGGTTGCTTCCGGTTCTACTCTGTTGAGTACTTTAGGAGGATCAAAAATATTTTTACCTTCTGCATGTGGAGGAGGTGGAACATGTATTCAATGCGAGTGTCATGTGAATGCAGGTGGTGGCGAGGCTCTACCAACAGAAATTCCGCATTTCTCCAGGAAGGAACTTCAATCTGGTGCACGTTTGGCTTGTCAAGTAAAGGTAAAGCAAGACATGGATATTTCCATTCCCGAAGAAATATTTGGTATCAAGAAATGGCCTGGTGAAGTTGTGAGTAATTACAATGTCGCATCTTTTATTAAAGAATTTGTAGTGCGTATTCCAGAGGATATGAATTATAAAGCAGGAGGCTATATACAAATTGAAATACCACCATGTGAGGTGAAATACGCTGATATGGATATCACAGCACACCCTGAAGAACATGATACCCCCGATAAATTTAAATTAGAATGGGATAAGTTTGGTTTGTGGCCGTTAGTCATGAAAAATACTGAAACTGTTGAACGTGCCTATTCTATGGCCTCCTATCCAGCTGAGGGTCGTGATATTATGCTAAACGTACGTATTGCGACACCACCATGGGATAGGAATAAAAACGGATGGATGGATGTCAATCCTGGTGTAGCTTCATCATATATTTTTGGATTGAAAGCAGGTGATAAGGTTACCATATCAGGCCCATATGGTGAGTTCTTTATCAATGAATCTGATTCTGAAATGTTGTATGTTGGTGGTGGCGCAGGTATGGCGCCCATGCGCTCTCATTTATACCATCTATTTAATACCCTTCAGACAGGCCGAAAAGTGAGCTTTTGGTATGGAGGAAGATCAAAACGCGAATTGTTTTACCTTGATCACTTCCGTGAATTAGAGAAGAAATTTGACAATTTCAAATTCTATGTGGCGCTTTCGGAACCTTTAGAAGAAGATAACTGGAAAGTAAAAGAGAATCTTGGCGCAGAAGGCGATGGTTTTATTGGTTTTGTTCACAACTGTGTGATCGATCAATATTTGAGTAAACATGAAACACCAGAAGATATTGAATTATATTTCTGTGGACCACCACTTATGAATCAGGCAGTACAAAAAATGGGAGAGGATTTCGGTATCCCTGACGAACATATAAGATTCGATGACTTCGGAGGTTAATTGTTAAAACTTCTTTATGACTATGAGTCTTCCGCTAACCCCGCAAGAAATGCATAATTTAGCCATGAATGTGGTGGGAAAGGATCTGGAGTCTAAAGGCTATGAGTTCATTGCTGTAAATAGTAAGCTAAAGAGACACCCTCAGTTTGTGTGTATCGACCAAAGCAAGCAATATTATTTCGTCATTGTGAAAGCTGTATTACTGCCAGATAATCCAAACAATTACGATCAATCATGGATGGCTACTTTTCAAAAACATGCCGATGAAAACAATGCTAAAGTGTTGTTCGCTGGTGTGGGATTGAGGCATTCAACCAATGATTATTCACCTCCATTGAAGAATCAGGACTATTTGTTAGAATATCAAGGTGCGCAGATGATCTCACCTTTTCCCAACTAGATTAATTCTGTATGCGCCGTTTCTTTATTTCATTCATGCTATCCTGTTTATTTTTTTCCTGTGAATCGGGTGAACCAAAATTGCAGGAGCTGAGGGGATCAGTTTTTGGCACATCTTATGGGATTCAATACTTCGATAGTCAAAACAATCAGAAATTAGTTCAAGCAGTGGACAGTGTTTTTTATGCCATAAATGCTTCGCTATCAACCTATCTTCCAAATTCTATAATATCTCGAATCAATAAAAATACTCATGTTAAACTCGATAATATTTTTATTGAGGTATATCAGGCATCGTTGAGCGTTTACAAAGATACAGAGGGTCGATTTGATCCTACCATCGGCGGGTTGGTTAACGCATGGGATTTTGGACCAGAAGGCGCTGAGAAGGATCTTGATAGTTTGCGCATAGCACAATTAATGACTGGTGTCGGATTTAACAAAATTAGCATCTTTGATAATGAATTGCAGAAGTCAAACAATGCGATATACATAGATTTTAATGCCATTGCAAAAGGCTTTGCAGTGGATGAGATTTCGAAGTTATTAGATCGGTTTGGGTTTCATGATTATGTGGTAGAGATTGGAGGTGAAATAAGAACATCTGGACATAATATTGATAAAAATAAAGATTGGAAAATAGGAATCGACAAGCCTAATTTTGATGGTACTCAATCTATGATCACCGCCATTGAACTTAAAAATCAGTCTATGGCAACTTCCGGTGTTTATCGGCATTATTGGGTAAACGATCAAGGTTTTCGTTATGCCCATATTATTGACACTAAAACAGGTTTTCCCAGTCGAACGGATATTTTGTCTGTTTCTGTCATTGCAAATCAATGTATGATCGCCGACGCTTTCGCTACTGCACTTCAATCAATGAATTCTTCTGAAGCAGATACTTTTCTTAAAAAGCATTTGGACTTGAAAGTCATGCTAATTACAGCCAAACCCGATGGTGATTTAGAATTGAAATACTATAACGGGTTTCCTTCAAACTAGGACTTGAAGGGTTGTTCCTCATAACTTGTGATGCCCAAAACCTCATAGATATAATCGAAGGTAGATAGTAACTCAGGATTACCGTTTACAATCGCCACATTGTGTTCAAAGTGAGCACTTGGCATTCCGTCTTTCGTTGTAATCGTCCAGCCGTCGCTATGATGGTTGATACTTTTTGATCCCATATTGATCATAGGTTCAATAGCGATCACCATACCTTCAATAATTTTTTTGCCACTACCTTTTCGACCATAATTGGGAACCTCAGGATCTTCATGCATTGTGCGACCGAGACCATGTCCTACCAATTCTCTAACAACACCATATCCTTTGTTTTCACAATATTGTTGAACGGCATAGCCAATATCGCCAACTCTATTGCCTATTCTAAATGCCTTAATACCTTCATATAGCGATGCCTTAGTCACTTCAAGCAATTTCAGAACATCTGAGCTCACATCACCCACTGGAAAGGTATAGGCGTGGTCGCCATAAAAACCATGCTTAATGGCTCCACAATCTACTGATATGATATCTCCATCTTTTAAAGGTGTGCCGTTTGGAATGCCATGAACAACCTGGGCATTTGGACTAACGCAAAGTGTATTTGGAAAGTCATATAAGCCTAAAAACCCTGGTACAGCACCATGATCCCGGATAAAAGCCTCTGCCAAACTGTCTAATCTTAAGGTTGTTATGCCTGGTTTTATTTCGCTGGCTAGCATACCCAAGGTTTTAGAAACTATCAAGGCACTTTCACGGATAAGTTCAATTTCTTCTGCTGTTTTTTGAATAATCATGAGTTGAAAAATTAAACTAGTGAATGTTGTGTCATAGCCTCTGGTTGCGGAATCGACATGATTTTTAAAATGGTCGGAGCAATATCACCTAAAACACCATCTTTAATAGTTTTTAAATTTTTGTCAATCAAAATGACGGGTACGGGATTTGTTGTATGCGCTGTATTCGGCGTGCCGTCAGAATTTATCATAACTTCACAATTCCCATGATCGGCAATGAGTAAGATAGCATAATCCGAAGATAAAGCTGCCTCAATGACATCTTGAACACAAGTGTCAATAGTTTCACAAGCTTTAATCGCAGCCTCCAAATTACCCGTATGGCCTACCATATCTCCATTCGCAAAATTGAGACAAACAAAATCAGTATTTCCATTGAGTAATTCAGGAACAAGTGCATCACGCAATTCGTATGCACTCATTTCTGGTTGAAGATCATAAGTGGCTACTTTTGGAGAGTTTCTCAAAATCCGCTTTTCACCATTAAATGGTGTCTCACGACCACCAGAAAAGAAAAATGTAACATGAGGATACTTCTCTGTTTCTGCAATTCGAATTTGAGTTTTTCCATGTGATTCAAGTACTTCTCCTAAGGTTTCAGATAAATTATCCTTATCAAACATAATATCAATACCTCTATACGCCTCGTCATAATTTGTCATAGTTACATAATGAAGCCCCAAGGCGTGCATATTATGTTCGTGCATATCTTGTTGAGAAAGGACCTGCGTCAATTGACGACCTCGGTCTGTTCTAAAATTAAAAAACACAACAAGGTCACCATCTTTAATTTTTGCTACTGGCGTGTTATGTTCTTTAACTATAATTGGCTTGATGAACTCATCTGAGATGCCATTGTCGTAAGATGATTGAATGGCGCTTAGGACGTCATTAACTTGATTACCCTTGCCCAAAACCAATGCGTCGTAAGCTATTTTAATACGCTCCCATCGCTGGTCTCTATCCATGGCGAAATAACGGCCGGTTACGGATGCTATTTTTCCTGATGTATGAGCTAATTTGTCTTTTAAGGTGCTGATGAACCCCAAACCAGAGTGCGGATCAACATCCCTGCCATCAGTAAAAGTATGAATAAAATATTGGGAAAGTTTTGCTTGTTCGGCAGCATCAATAAGCCCAAACAAATGATCAATGTGCGAATGAACACCTCCATCACTAACTAGTCCTAAAAAATGAACGTCCGCCCCCGTTCTTTTAGCTGTTTCGAATCCTTTGATTAAGGCTGAATTTGTTCTTAAGCTGCCTTCTCTCACAGCAAGATTGATTTTCACTAAATCTTGATATACAATACGTCCAGCACCCAAATTCATATGTCCTACTTCACTATTGCCCATTTGACCTTCGGGCAGCCCTACATGAAGTCCATCTGTGCGCAGCGTTGCGCTGGGATAATTATCATATAAACTATCAATAAATGGTGTCTTGGCTTGGGCAATAGCAGATACATTTGGATTTGGACCGTGACCCCAACCGTCTAGTATCATCAAAAGGACTTTTTTAGGCATGAAAAATTTTTAGCAAAGATAACAAACACAATAGACTTGAATAGTCGAATAAAATTGTGAAACAAATAATCTGGGACTTTATTGTTTCAAAGATTCAAGTGTGTTTTTGTAATAAAGAAACAAGATTAGATGTTATTCAAGTCACTGCCGCTTTCAAGCTCGATAGCTGGGTTCCCTTGACGGAATAAGGGAGCGGATAAAGTACCTCTGAGTATAACATTACTACCTTTAATTTCAATATAACTGCCTTCCCTTAAACATAGAACTGGCGTAGCATTGTAGTGATGGTATTCATTTAATCTTGTTTCTCTAGTTTCCCCCATGTGTGTGCTGCTTGCATCGGCATCGATATAGTGCGGATTGATTTGAAAGGGAATCAAGCATAAGGCTTCAAAGCTTGGTGGATATACAATAGGCATATCGTTTGTAGTACAAATCGTTGGTCCACATACGTTGCTTCCAGCGCTTGTGCCAAGAAATGGCACACCTTTATGGACAGCTTTTCTTATGACGTCCAACAGCTCTAACTCGTGAAGTGTTTTTAATAACACAAAGGTGTTGCCACCACCGATAAAAATCCCTTCTGCTTGATCGATAGCTTCTGAAGGGGATGTAAAATTATGAATACCTTTTACGTTGATGTCCAATGGCGCCATAGCTTTGGCAACTATTGAGGTGTAGTCTTGATACGAAATTCCGCTTGGTCGTGCGAATGGTATAAATAGTAACTCCTTAGTCGACTTAAAAAACTCACTCAGCTGCGGCATTAAATATTGCAGAAAGGTTTGACCGTGAACCGTTGAAGTACTGGCTAATATGCAATTCCGCATGAAAATGTTGTGTTAAGTAAGTCGGAAAGATACTGATTATTTGATATATTTTAATCAAATCAATCGTCTCTTCGAACATTGTACTTAATTATAATTTGACATGATTTTGTTAAAATTTTCAAGATTCTTTATTTTCTTAAAAGGTTTAGTTCGTTATTTACTGCCTTTAGTAAGAAATGTATCAAACTCATATAGACCATAGTCTTTTGCTAGAAAATAATTAATTAGAATTGTTAGATTTTATATTCCGACAAGGCGAATTTTTAAAAAAGCAGAATAAGAAATAAATGTTGTGACCATCAAAATTGTATATCTTTGTTATATGCAAACTTTTATGTTTATCAGTGGTGTTGAAATTGCATTTGTCATGTTTGTGGCGGTGCTAATCTTTGGTGCAGATAAAATTCCAGATATTGCTAGAGGTCTTGGAAAGGGGATGAAAACTTTGCGTAACGCTACTGACGAGATTAAAAATGAAGTCACAAAAAGCGCTTCTAAACAAGGTATTGACACTTCTGTCACAAAAAGTATTTCAAAGGATTTTGAAGAGGTAAAAAAGGAAGTCGAAGAAGTCACAGGTGCCATCAAGCGTAATCTCTAAATTCTATTTTTTCCTGGAAACGGATAAACCGTCTCTCAAAGGTAATAGCACGACATCAACCCTAGAATCATTATTGATATAGTCGTTGAAATGTTGAAGACATTTCGTATCGTCATCATTTTCAGCAGCTTTTGATAAAACCTTTCCGCTCCATAACACGTTATCGGAAATGATTAAACCGCCTGGTTTTAATCGATCTATAACGAGATCAAAATAGATTTGATAGCTTTTTTTGTCTGCATCGATAAAAACCAAATCGAAAGATCCGTCTATTGTTGGGATGATTATTTTGGCATCGCCGAGGTGTTGAACGATCTGAGTGCGATAAGATGATCTGTCAAAAAATGACTTTTGAAAATCTACCAATTCCTCGTTGCAGTCAATGGTGTGTAAAATTCCGTCTGCCGTCAAACCTTCTGCTAAGCAAAGCGCTGAATAACCAGTAAAAGTTCCAATTTCTAAAATATTTTTGGGTTGAACTATTTTTGAAAGCATACTTAAAAAACGACCTTGTAAATGACCGCTAAGCATTCGAGGTTGTAATATTTTCTGATAAGTTGCGGTATTGAGTTTTTTTAATAATTCTGATTCATTTTCTGAATGTGCAACGGCATATTGCTCGAGTTCTTCATTGATAAAATCCATCAGCCTAAAATTCTATTAATCATATCTTGTTTGGCCGAATTATCGTCTCCGCAGAGCCATTGCAAAATATTGTCACTCCAAATGTCTTCAGATTCCGTCGTGGTAATTATATTTCGATCGATGGCTAAATCTAAAATTTTACCAGGATATGAGGACTGTGATTCACTTTCCATTTCACCTAAGGGATATGGATCATCAAGACCCATGACAATTTGCTTTGCAGTTGCATTTTCAACCAGTAGTTGGAGTGAGCCCGTATCGTGAACTAATGTGTCGAAAAATATATTTTTATGACCAACAGCCTTTCGAGGGTGTGTTTTGCCTTTAAACAAATCGGGTCGTCCATCAAACCCTTGAATACGTCTTCCTAAATTAATCTGAGCCAATTGTCCACCATGTGCAAAACATACACGCATATTAGAATATCGTTCTTGATATCCATTTAAGGTGAAAAAATGATAGGCATCGGCACATTGTGCTAACATCCAAATCAGATGGAATCGCCATGAAGTATTTTCGAGCAGTATGAATTTTTCACCGTCGTATGGATGAATCTCTAAAGCCAAATTATATTTATCAGCCAATTCAAAAATTGGAGCATTTTCTTCATCAAAAATACACCGCCATTTGCCAATGGTATTCATATAATGGGTTGGTAAACACAACAATTTCATATTGAGTTCTTCAACGCATCGTTCAATTTCCCAAAGTGCACCTTGCACATATCCAGGGTGAACTACAAACCCACTAGTAAATTTACTTGGATGTTTTTGCTGAATACCAGCGTTAAAGTCATTTTGAAAGCGCAGTGCCCTTTTCATATCCTCTATTGTAAGTCCATTGCCATACAATTGAGATAAGTTCAAAACTACGGCATGATCTATATGATATCGGTCCATCCATTCCAGTTTTTCGTTTAGAAAAAAACTCGAATCCGTTACCGGTCTACTCCAATCTTTTTGCAGCATAAATTTTTTGTCAGAATCCACCCAAAAAATACCCTTATCTTTTAAATACTGAGGTATTTCTTCCGGATATGGTAGAAGGTGAGAATGACCATTAATACGCAAACGACGGTTCATTAATTATAGTTTTTTTGGTGGTTCCATAATGCTATGACAATTTTTGCAGCTTCGTTTGTCCAGGTCTGAATAAAATTTATCGAAAATGACAGGCATATCTGTTTCAATATTCTCCAATGCAAATGTTTCTCGATATAAGGGCGAGTGACATTGTTCACAGTACCATTCTAATGCGTCTAGCTCATTATGAATTCTGGGATATTCAATAACCAAACCAACTGTATTTTCGCCACGCTGAGGTGAGTGTGGCACCCCCGGTGGTAAAAGGTAGATGTCACCTTCTTTGATGTGAATGTTTTCTGGTACTCCATTATTCATTATTTTCAAAACAATATCACCTTCAATTTGATAGAAAAACTCGGGTGTTTCATTGTAATGATAGTCTTTTCGGCTATTTGGACCTCCCACAACCATAACTATATAGTCGCCATTTGGCCAAACACATTTATTACCGACAGGTGGTTTAAGCAAGTGCCGATTATCATCGATCCATTGCTTGAAATTTAAAGGACTTACAAGCTTACCCATATTTAAAATATTTTGATATGATGTTAAAGTTACAAACTTTTTGTTCTACCACCATCGACGGGTAAATTAATCCCAGTGATGTATGCCGCTGATGAACTGGCTAAAAAAGTAATCGCATCGGCAACCTCTTCAGGTTTACCAAAACGTTTAGCCGGAACATAATTCTGCATCAATTGAGCCATATCAATTTCAGACATATTTGCTTTAGTGGCTTTAAGGTTAATAATACTATCCAATCGCTGAGTTTGAGTGAACCCTGGTAAAACATTATTCACAGTTATACCAAACGACGCTAACTCAGTGGCCAATGACTTGCTCCAATTGGCGACAGCATTTCTGATGGTATTACTAACGCCCAGACCTTCAATCGGTTCTTTTACGGAAGTAGAGATGATATTTATGATTCTTCCAAATTGCTCAGATTTCATAAATGGCAATACTTTTTGAACCAGTATTTGATTGCACACCACATGCATTCGGAATGCATTTTCGAGTTCATCGGTAGCTGCTTCTATTAACGCACCACTCTTGGGTCCGCCTGTATTATTGATGAGGATATGATATCCGCCATGAGTTTTAATATGCTTAGTAATTTCTTCACCAACCGCGTTAGGATTGGAGAAATCTGCTACCAAATAGTCATGATCACCATTATTAGGAAGATCCTTTAAAACGATTTTTAATTTATCTTCATTTCTTGCAAAGAGGGTGATTTGAGCTCCCTCTTTGGCCAATGCTATTGCTGTTGCCTTCCCAATGCCTTGCGAGCTTCCACAAACTAAGGCCCTTTTATTGTTTAGTCCAAATTCCATTTAGTCTGAATAATTTATACAAATATTTTTCGGCTCCGTAAAAAAACGCAATGCTTCGAAACCACCTTCTCGTCCGACACCAGAGTCTTTAGTGCCGCCGAACGGTGTCCGTAAATCACGTTGCATCCAAGTATTAACCCAAACAATACCGCTTTCCAGCTTTTCCGATAGACGCATGCTCCTATTTAGGTTGTTTGTCCAAACCGATGCAGACAAACCGTAAGACACACTATTTGCCAAGTCAAGGGCTTCCTTTTCACTGTCAAAAGGCATCAAGGTGACCACGGGTCCAAAAATTTCTTCTTGATTCAATCGGCAGGCATTATTGTCTATCTCGATAACACATGGATTTAAATAATAGCCTTCTTCAAAACCAGAAATAATTTTAATATCACCACCGCATAAAATTTTGCCGCCCTCAGATGGGGCCATGTCGATATATCTTTTAACCTTTTGTAAATGTGAATCACTGACTAAGGCGCCTATATCGGTTTGGGGATCACTCGGATGGCCAACATTCAGTGATTTGACTGCATTTACAAAGTCAGTTTTAAATTTATTGTAAATCGAACGCTCTACAAAAATTCGACTACCACATAAGCAAATTTGACCTTGATTAGAAAAAGATGATCGTAGAGTTGTATTTAGCATTTTGTCATAATCACAATCTTCAAATATGAGATTCGGATTTTTGCCACCTAACTCCAGAGATAGTTTCTTAAATTTTGGAGCAGCTGTTGCAGCGATCTGTGCACCTGTTTGTGTACCACCAGTGAAAGAAATGGCTTTGATTTTTGGATGTGATACTATGGCTTGACCAACTGAGCTGCCTAGACCATTAAGGATATTGAGCACACCTTTCGGCAGTCCCGATTCAAGACATATTTTACCCAGCAAAAACGCTGTCATTGGTGTAATTTCACTTGGTTTTGCGATAACGCAATTTCCTGCTGCTAAAGCTGGTGCAATTTTCCAAGTAAATAGATATAATGGTAAATTCCATGGTGATATGCAACCTACAATTCCAATCGGATGCCTTAATGTGTAATTTATGGTCTTCAATCCAATACTCTCATGACTTTCACTGGCAAACTGAGTAATGGCATGAGCAAAGAATCTAAAATTATCTGCTGCTCTAGGAATATCTACTTTTGCAGCCAATGATAGTGGCTTTCCGTTATCTTTGCTTTCAGCTGCTGCCAGAGAATCAAGTTGTGATTCAATCGCGTGAGCAATGTTCATCAATATTTCACTGCGTTTTGCAATTGTGAAGTTTGACCATTCTTCAAAAGCCGATTCGGCTGCTTCAACCGCCTTATTAACATCAGCCTCATTTGAATTTGCTAATGTGGCATAAAATTTACCATTGGCAGGTTCAAACACATCAATCCAACGATTATCAATTGGGTCAATAGAATGTCCGTCAATGATATTTTGTATCTGCATTACACTTGTTTCTTATAAGCTGTTACTTTAATCTCAATAACGAGGTCAGGATGGGGTAATTGATGAACAGCTACCGTAGTTCTAGCAGGCCCATTTACTTTGTCAAAGTAACT
>Ga0115570_10000107_pt1 | contig 63015 bp, 46 predicted proteins | sample COGITO_mtgs_1205_3_FD_87294 | JGI IMG/M metagenome (GOLD analysis project Ga0115570, IMG submission 87294) | Pelagic marine microbial communities from North Sea - COGITO_mtgs_120524 | ecosystem: Environmental > Aquatic > Marine > Epipelagic | place: Germany:Helgoland, sampling site Kabeltonne... | reverse complement strand
GTATTAGTTGCTTTTGGTGACGGCAATACTAAATTTCCATTTGTTATAAGTTGTTTATACCCAGACATGTTTGCTAATATGGTTCCAGGGTTACCAGCAGGAAAAAATTATCAAGACCCTACAAAATTATTACCTACTGTAGAAAAAAATAAAAGAACAGCAGATGTAAGGCATAACGATACATTTAGACCAATTCAACATACACTTTCAGAAGCAATAGTAAAACAAGGACTAATCGGCGATGCAACAAGAGGTGCAGGAGATAGTGGCTCAAGAAGAGAATCTCCAAGTGAAGTTTTTGGTATACTAACACCTGGTCCTCGTAAGAGTGCAATAACAGGAGCAGATAAAGACTTTGACGTTAGATTGGGCGGACATCAATTTGTAATGGATGATAATTTAGATTCAAGGCAGATTCGAATTAGAAGTGCAGAAGGCAATCAAGTATTACTAGATGACAACGAGGGTATAATTTATCTAATTAATAAAAGCGGTAGAGCATGGATAGAGATGAATTCATTAGGGGACATACATGTATTCGGTGAAGGCTCTATTAACATGAGAGCAAAACAAAATTTTAATCTTAGAGCAGACTATAATATAAACATAGAAGCAGGTAAAGACATTAATATTAAAGCGGCCATGGATACATTAGGCAGTGATTTTAAAGGAGCAGGCAATGGCTCTGGGGGCAATATACACATAGATGCAGAAGGCGAAATAAAAAATATTGCAGGCGCAAGTATTTTAAATAGGTCTATTGCCGGTGATGTTACAACACATGCTTCAGGTAGTATTAAACAAGAAGCGGCCAACGGAGATATAGAAATACTAGCATCAAACGAAATTTCAAATAAATCAGGTGCAAAATATAGTATAAAAGCCGGAGGTGATGTAACTATGAAAGGCGCACAGATTGTTGAAAAAGGTTCGAAAGTATTAATGAATAGCGGAGGCTCCGACCCCACAGAACCAGGAGAAAATGACGCGGCAGAGTTAGAAAACATACTTGCACATGATTACGAAGACCATCTAAACAAACAGCCAGAGTATGACAGAGAAGGCGATACATTACTGCCTACTGGTGGCAGAAGAGACAAGTATAAGATGAAGTCAATTGTTAGTAATTTAATTACATCAGAACCATTTGCCGGACATGCCTCGGCTGATCCGGAAAATGAGAATCAAAACAGTATTGTTCCAGACGAAAGTATTGCAGATGCAATGGCACCAAATTCAAATGGTGTTATCGGACCTCTAGGCGAAACACCTGCAGATAGTAATTCACCTGCAGGATATCAATCATCACCAGGGTATGACAACAACAATAATCCTTTATACAATGAACCAGATAAGAATGTATCATCAAACTTTACTCCTGCATTTAATAAAAAGTTAGAAGAAACAAATGCAATGGCCACAGCAGTATCGGCTATAACAGCAGGTGTAAAACCATTACAAGCACCCACTAAGACTCCAGGTAATTATAAAATACTTGGCTCAGGTAGAAAGATTAGTGACATAGAAGCAATAACAAAAACAGTAGCAGTGAACGCCAACAGCGAAAGAGTTGATACTAATGATATATCCATGGGCGATCTAACTAGAGGTATAGCATTAATACAGGCCGCAGAAAAGTCAGGCGAAGATACAGGTCCTCTTTTAAGTAAATTAGGGATTAATGTTTCTAGAGATGGACTAAGCAAAATTTATACTTCTAAGGACGGCAGTTTCATAATAGACACTAGAGGTGGAGTAGGTGCTGTAGCAAACAATCTTATGACTGCATCTGATTTAAGAAGAACAAGTAATGTTGTAAGCGAATATGTTGGTAACAGTCAATTATCAGACAATCAACTAGCATCATTAACTTTATTAGCAGATCATGTAGGGATAGAAAACTTTAAAAACAGCAGAGCATTGCAGTTTGTAAAAGCGGCTGAATATTCTAAAGTTCCTAACAGTATGCTAGACTTTAATAAAGGAACCGTAGGTTATAGCAGACGTCCTAAGACTAGACGAGATTATATTGAAAGAGGTATGCTGTATGGCGAGTTATTTCAAACTCCTGATAGTGTAACTATACCTAAATTTGAAGATGGTTCTAGTTTTGGAGCAATGGCTAAGGCTATTAAGTTTGCTCGTTATGGGTAGTTTTAACTAATTCACTTATTCTTTTATAAGCATTATACTTTTGCTCTTGTTCTGTTTTGACAGAGTTTTCAAGCATTGCTATACGATTTTGTAATGCATCGTTATGCTTCTTAAGATCTATTAATTCTCTACGAAGTTGCTCTTCTAGAGTGTCATTCAGTGTCGACCAATCGTTCATTGTTATCACCGATTAATATTTTGTGTAACATTTCTGTTACAGTATTATTTAACAAAACTCCACTATGTCCTGCTTCTATGTGGTGCGTTTGAGTGTTTTTAAAGCCTGCAGGAGTTTTACTTTGGCTGTCACAAGATATCATTCCATCGTTTGCTTTTCCACCTATACCTGCAACTGGGTTTGCTCCTCTTGTGCAAATTATATTTGTGTGTGGCCCGTTATACTTTTTTTCTTGTAACATTGCTAAAACTGTAGCACCAGGCATTGTGTTTTTAAAAACATCTGAATTACGCCAAAAGTAACCAAAAATTCTTGCTACTGGTGTTCCTTCCCATGGTGTTGCTATAGTTACTAAATGGCTTACATGTTCTTGAAATACACTGGCATACCAAGAAGCAATTATTCCACCAAAACTGTGTCCTACTAATATAACTTTTTCGTCACCAAATTCTTTATCTTTTCTGTTTTTAAATGCCATGACGAGATCAAACGGATCTTCCGACATATCGTAATTAGGAGCAATAGATTTGTGCTCAGGTAGTTTTAGTTTGTAGTAATTAAAGTTGTCTGAATCAGCATTAGCACCATGTATATAAATTACATTAGGCATTGCTTATAAGCATACCCATTTGTAAAAGTTCATCAGGTCGTGTATTTTTGTCATACCTAAAGTTACCAGCAAAGTTGATACTATCGAAAAGCACATACTTATGAGTCTTTACATCATAAATTCCATATGTTTTAAATTTTGAACCTTTTGCTTCTTCTATTTTGCGAAAACGTTCCATGCCTGCGGTTTTATTTGCCTCTCTGGCCTTGGACCATATTTTGTCAAACTCTTTTTGAATGTTATACATTGTTTCCTCAATGTGATTAATTAAAAATAATATTTACTATATTTGTTGTTTAAAGCACGGAATTCTGGCATATATCTTTATTAAAACTTCTTTTAATGATTTTGATAAATACAAGTATGGCTACAATATTTAGAGGATTTAACACAATCGGCAAAAGCAAGGCCCCGTATACTTTAAGTGATGAGGAATTAATTAAAAGAGATTTGCTCAATCATTTTTATACAAAAAGAGGTGAACGTCTTATGCGACCTAACTTTGGAAGTATTATACATGATATCATAATGAATCCTTTAGATGGTATGACCGAAAGCGATATTAGAGAAGATGTAGAAAGAATAATAGAGTCAGATAGTAGAGTTAGTCTCAACGACATTAGAGTAGTAGTATTAGACCATACAGTAAGATGTGAAGTTGATATCTCATTTAACGTTTTACGATCCTCTGATACACTTTATCTAGAATTTATAAATGAGGAGTTAGTATAACATGGCACTTATATCAAGACAAAATAATTTATTTGCCGCAGAAGATTGGAAAGTGGCATATAAAGCATTCAGTGAAGTAGATTTTCAAGCCTATGATTTTGATACTGTCAGAGCGTCCCTCATAGAATATATCAGAACAAATTTTCCAGAGACATTTAACGATTACATAGAAAGTTCAGAGTTCATAGCAATTATAGAAATGCTATCATTTCTTTCTCAGTCACTTGCATTTAGAATGGATGTCAATACAAGAGAAAACTTTTTAGAAACTGCTGAAAGAAGAGACTCAGTATTTAAACTTGCAAGAATGTTAGGATACAATCCTAAAAGAAATATTCCTGCAAGTGGATTAATGAAAATTGATGCAGTATCAACAACAGAACCAATACAAGATAGTATAGGCAATGACATTAATAATGTAAATGTTTTCTGGGATGATGCAAACAATCCAGAAGCATATGAGCAGTTTATAACAATTTTAAATTCTGCGATGGCTTCATACAATAGATTTTCACAACCTGCTAAAGCAGGTAAAGTTGCAGGCATCAATACAGAACTGTATGAGATTAATACTCCTGTAACAAACGCATTGGCGTTTGACTTTAACTTATCAACATCAGGTGTGGATAGAAACTTTGAAATAGTAAACCCAGACTTTTTAGATAATGATGTATATTTTGAAAGACATCCAAATCCTACAAACAATTTTAATCTAATCTATCAAAACGATGGATTAGGTGTTAGCAGTAATTCAACAGGATTTTTCTTATTGTTTAAGCAAGGCGACTTTAAAGTTGCTAATTTAAACTTTACTACACCTGTAGAAAATAGAACAGTAGATATAGAAGTTGCAGGCATTAATGAAACAGATTGCTTCTTGCAAGAAGTTGACAGCACAGGTGCAGTAATTAATGAATGGAAAAAGATTCCAAATACTGTAGGTCAAACACTATATTATAATAATCTTGCATTTGATCAAAGAAATCTGTATTCAATTGAGAACTTAGACAATGACGGAATAAGAATAAGATTTCCAGACAGCAACTTTGGTAACATACCTTTTGGCAACTTTAGGTTTTATTACAGAGTTAGTGATGCAGAATCATACACTATATATCCAGATGATGCAAGACTTCAGACAGTTGGCATACCTTATGTTTCACAAACAGGCGAGAACCACACATTAACAGTAACATTTTCTTTAAGAGAATCAGTTGGTAATAGTGTAGGTGGTGAAGACTTAGAAGCAATTAAAGAAAGGGCACCACAAACTTATTATACACAAAACAGAATGGTAAGTGCTCAAGACTATAATGTGTTTCCATTCAGTCAAAGTGCAAACATTAAAAAATTAAAAGCAATTAATAAAACACATGCAGGGCATAGTAGATACATTGATATTAACGATCCTACTGGAACATATCAAAATGTAGATACTTTTGCTAATGACGGTGCATTGTATTCGGAAATTAAAAATACAAGTAAAATTTTAAGTCTTAGCAATAGTATTACGCCTTTAGAAGCAACAGCAGTTCAAATTCCTGAATTACTAAAATCACAAGAACTTATAAATTTTGGATATGACAAATTTAGAAAGTCATGGAAAACCGAAGACGAAACAAAATGGGAACTAACCGGAGCAAACATTAGATGGATGACATTGCCTACAGTAGTAAGTGATAGCATTACAGGTTACTTCCTAGAAGACAAGACAGGAATAGATAATGTTCTTAGAACAGATTACAATCAATTCAAAATGTTTGCACCAAACAATTATTTTAAATTTGTAAATCCTTCTAATGTATCAGAATACAAGTGGGTAAGAATTATTAGTGTAGATAACAACGGCGACTTATCAAGCGGAATATCAACATCAGTTGGTCCTATAAAATTAAGTGCAAAAGTTCAACATGGTTGGAGAGTAGATGAATTTGTGTCAACACTTAGAAGAACATTTAAATCGAGTGAAACAACAGCAGTTGTTAGCGAGTTAGAAAATAGAAAAACATTTGGTTTAGGTTACGATCCTGAATTAGATAATTGGTATGTTATTACTAATAATAATTTAAACAAAACAAGCGACTGGAATGCACAATATAATCAAAATACTACAGATGCAGGATTAGATGCTAGTTGGTTACTAATGTTTACTTACCAACCAGGCGTAGGATCAAATTATAGTTATAATGTAACTTGCAGAGGACAAAAATATATAATTCAAAGTAAAAAAGATCTTAAGTTTTATAATATTACAAATATTAAAGTAACAGATACAACTAATTCAGCAAGTAAAGATCAAATTATTTTAACTAAAGTAAACTTTAAACCAGGCGGTAAAGAAACATTTACATGGAGTATGCATCCAGATTATCAGGACGGTATAGGTAATGTATACATTAGTAGTGAAACAGGCGAATATTATAAACCGATAAATGGTAATCCTCAACTGCCTTTAAGAACTAGAGACACAAAATATCATGACGTAGAAATACAGTGGAGAACTAATTTAGGGATTTACAGAAACGGTGATGACGATCCAACAACAGGAAACCTGTTTGTTGATGCACAATCAATATCAATCCAAACAGCACCATACAGTAAAACAGAATCAGGAATTTATACAGTAAATTCGAATTTTCAAAAAGCAACACTTTCTAATAGTTCAGGTATTGTAAACTTTTGGCCAAATAATGTAAACGTATCGTTCAGTATTACAACATTTAATAGCAACATTTATAATTCGGGTGGTAATGTTGTATACCGAGATCAAATGACAGACGGCAGTGAAAAAGTTTTCATAGCACAATCTAATGGAACAACATTAGACAAAGCAACAGGATTAGTTCAAGGTAGAATAAGAAACTTTGCAAATGCAACACAAATAGCGGCTGGTGAAGGAACATTGTCAGTGACTAACTGGGATGGAAATTTAAAGCCAACTGTTATGCGACACAGTTTTGTAACAGATAGAACTGGTGCTATTAGTCAAGATAAATTTGATGTTATATACAAGCAAGACAGAAGAAAACTTGATAAAGACATAGTTTGGGAAATAACAGATGTTGTAAAATATGATGACGGGTATACAGATAACAGAAAGGTTATAGTATCACCAGTGGACACAGACGGCGACAAAGTTCCTAATGAACCGTTGCAGTTTGAAGATTTTGTTAGTGCAGATGATTTAATATTCTTTGAGTATTACAAAGACTTTGATGGTTATACTTACGATAGACCTTTAACAGGAAGCATACAAGATCTAAGAAAAGAAACAGTTATTAAAGTAGACGTAGCCGCAGATACCGTTGGCCCTACTAGTTTTTCTAGTCCTGTAGCAATATCAGATCAAAAAGTTATTATACTTAAAGATTCAACTTACATTAATAGTTTTAATAATACATCAGGTTTATTTTCAGGACTAGTATTATACGATAATGCAAATGAAAAAATTTATGAACTAGTTAAAAGTAGCACCAATACAAATGTTATTGCCGCATATGAAACAAAAGATTACTTTGTTAGAAATGGTAGAGCATCAGGACAAAATACAGCAATTCAGAGTGACGACGAAGTTGTTTTAAAATGGAAACATGTTGCTCCTAAAGATGTAAGAATTGATCCTAGTATTAGCAACATAGTTGAGATGCTTGTTTTAACAGAGTCATACAACACTGAAATACAAAAATATAAAAATATTTTAGGAACAACATATCCGCTACCACCAACAAGTGCAGAATTGGCAACAGAGTTTAAGAAATTAGATGAGTTTAAAAATGCCAGTGATGCTATTGTTTATAAGAGTGCAGAGTTTAAGTTATTGTTTGGAACAGATGCAGAGGCAACTAACCAAGCAAAATTTAAAGTAGTAAAACTTCCAGGAACAACAATGAGTGATAATGAAATTAAGTCTAAGATTATTAGTGCATTTAACACTTACTTCGATGTTAAGAATTGGGACTACGGTGAGACTTTTTACTTTACAGAATTATCAAGTTTTGTGCATCAGCGATTAGGTAGTAACATAGGCAGTATTGTTATACTTCCTAAAAATACTTCCGGAGCATTTGGAGACTTATTCCAGGTTAAAGCAGAACCATATCAGTTGTTTTTAAGCACAGCAACAGTGAATGACATAGAAATAGTAGATAAAATAAACCAACAAGTATTAAGAACGGACAGATAATAAATGGCCAAAATTATAGAAACTTTACCAACGATTCTGCAGACGCCTGCACTAAAGAATTTCTTCGAAGGCACAGTAGAACAGTTATTCAGTAAAGCAAATACTATACCACTTACAGGATATATAGGTAACCAGTCTGGAGAAGAGTCTGCATTACCAGGTTCTTTTATTAGCGAGTATAATGCAGATAGACAGCATTATGCATTAAGTCCTGTTCTAACTACAACTAATGCTGTAACAGGAAACAGTGATAGTGTTTTATTTTACGATGAATTTGTAGACACATTAAGAAACTATGGTGCTCCTGTTAGAGACCACAATCATTTATTTGCAAGTAACTATCAAACATTTTTACCACCAATTAATATTGATAAGTTTATTAACTATCAAGAATATTTCTGGAGCATAACAGGTCCAACAGAGATTACAATTTCTCCTACGGGTATTTCAAATGCTATTGCAATTGATAAAGATATTATAGGCAAGAAAACATATACACCTGCAGGTGGTAAAGCATTTAGAAGCGGAATGGTAGTTAAGTTTACTGGAACAAATATTATTCCAGGTGATAATGTTTCCATAGATAAAAAATATATAGTTCAAGGTGTAGGGACATCAATTAGACTTGTTGACTACGAGTTAAGCACATCTACTACATATGGTAGTTCTACACTTGATAATAAAGATTATATTGTTATAGAACATGGCACAACAACAGGAACAGCATGGAGCAGAGTTAATCATTGGTTCCATGAAGACAATTTTTTAGATGCAGGCGACAGTTTACCTGCTAAAAAATATAGAGCAAAAAGACCAATATTAGAGTTTAATAAAGATTTAGAACTTTATAATCATGGCGGAACATACAAAGGTAAAGTTACTGTATCAAGCACAAGTTTTAATAAGAATGCTATCATAGGTCAGCAAAATGCTACTGTAGATACTAGGACACTTGTAAATGGAGACACAATAGTATTTCCAAATGAGAGTGCAACAGATAGAGTTAAAATTTGGACAGTAGCAGGCGTAGGCAGTTCTATTACACTAACAAGTTCGGTTACAATAGCAGAAAATGATGTATACAATATTAATAAAGGTTTTAATCAATTAGGTAAAGAGTTAATTCTTAAATCAGGAGAATTAAAAGAGGTTCAACAAAAAACAAGATTAAACCAAGATCCATTATTTAAACTTTATGATGATAAAACGATTGCATTAGATGATGCTGGATCATATCCTCAAGCAAGTTTTAAAGGTGGAAAAATATTCGGATACAAACAAGGCACTGGCACTAGTGACACAGAATTAGGATTTCCTCTTTCTTACAGTAATTATAAAACTGTAAGTGAAATTACATTTACAGATTTCTTAAAGAACGATCAATACACTTATACAGCATTTGGTAGTTCACAGGCTACTCTTATTAAAGGCGAATACTATTATAAAGAAGGCACTGAATATCATAGTAATTTTAAAAGTGCTGTTGAAGAATCAAGACAGAATGTAAAAACAAAACATGTTGTAAGCATAACTGATGTCTCTGATAAAAGAACAATTTATGATGCAGGTTGTGTGCCTGTTATAAAAACATCTGCTCCTAGCGGTAGAGATTTAATTGTAAGAGTCAATGATACAATACAAACAGCATATTCATATAGCAATAGAGCAATACAATTTTCAACGTTTAATTTAAAGAAAGGCGACATTATTGAAATAGAAGCAAATACTACTGATGGTATTACATTTTTAAACAACAGTAGATATGATATTCCTTTAAGTTGGAAATCAAATCCATTTAATACTGAATTTACAAACATTGCAGAACCAGAATACTTACCGCATTTTAAAAAGTATATGGAAATGCAAGATGACTTTACAGGACATGCTTTAGGAAAAAATAATTTTAACAGTATCGATAAAGATATTTCCAAAGCAGATTTAATTGTAAAAACTAATGACGACTTAATACACGGTGCTTTCTTATTAGATGACCAGCCACATAACTTAGTTGACTCTTTAAGATTTACAGGCAGAGAATATACAAAGTATAAAAAACGTTTGATCAAAGAGATAGACAAGTATAATAATAATTTTGATCTCAACAAAGCAGGACTATCAATGGAAACTGCTTTAGAGACAATTTTAAGAAATTTAAAATCATTTAGTGTAGGCAAAGGAGTATTTGATACATCATACGTATTACCATTTGGTGATAATTTTACAAAAGAAACAATAATTATAAATGATGTAGCAAGAACAGAATACACACTATCAAAGTATGTAGACTTAAACACTTTAGAAAACAGTTTATTAATATACCATGTAAGAGATACTTCTAAAAATAAATTATTACTTGTAGATGACGATTACACTATTGATAATGCTAACCCAATTAAAATAACATTTACTGCTTCAACTATTGCTGATTTTAAACTAGATGATAATATTATAGCAAAATTTTACGACAAAGACAGAGATAGTGCAGAGTGTCCACCAACACCTAGCACAATGGGATTGTATCCTTTATTTCATCCTCAAATAGAAACAGATAATAGTTTTCAGACTCCTATTAAATTATTAGTAGGGCACGACGGAAGTAAAACTCCGTTGCTAGGAGATAAAAGAGATGATGTTTTATTAGAATTAGAAAAAAGGATTTATAACTCTGCATTAAAAAGTTTAAGAGACGCAGACCAACATTCAAAATTAAGTGTGCATAATGTAAGACCGGGTGCTTTTAGAGACGGTGTAAAAGTTAATGAATACAACGACATGTTGCGTAACAGTTTTACAAATTGGTCAAGTTCTAATAAAGTTGATGCTGTAACAAACGAATTTTATGACGAAACAGATAAATGGACTTGGAACTATAAGGGAACAGAAAATAAACCAGGGCACTGGAGAGGCTGGTATGAATACTATTACGATACAGTAAGACCTCATACACATCCGTGGGAAATGTTAGGCTTTTTTGACAAACCGTCGTGGTGGGATACACAATACGGAACAACTTATGATTTAAGTAATACTGCTATGTGGAGTGATCTAGAAGCAGGTATAATTAGACAAGGCGGTGGAGAAAATGTTACAGGAAACAAATACAAAAACAATAATCCATATGCAAGAACAGGGTTAAGTAATTACTACCCAATTAATTCCAGCGGTGCTTTAAAGTCTCCAGGCGAGATTACAAACACAGGATCTACAACATTAACAACAATTTATAATAATGGTAGGTCATCTAATACAAATGTTATTACAAATAGTATTGTTTTAACTAATCAGGTTACAAGCAGTTATGACAGCAATAACACTTATATAAAAAGCGGCAGTTTAGATAATACATATAATATACCTTTACTAGCAAGTTATAATACTATTACTCAAGCAAGTGAAAATATTCCAAGTGAATATATTGGTGTAACAGTTACAGGTGTCCCAATTGTGAATCCTGCAAAAGGTAGTTGGAAGTCAGAAGGTATTTGGAATTATAATGCAGTTAAAAATAATGAAACTCTTGAAGAAGGAGTTTATCAAATTACACCAGCAAGTGCAGGGCTCGAAGCATGGAGCACCACAGAGGCTTCACCAAAAGTAGGGTGGGCATTTGATGGCTTACCAATTTATGGGCCATATGGTTACAGTGATGCAAGTAATGTTTCTAGCAATGTTGTTGCTATCAGTAGTATATTTGAACTTAAAACAGGAACAAGAGCATCGGGACCTGGAGGAACATATACAGGTCACTTTGTAGAAGATTATCAAGCCAATACTGCATTAGCAGGAACAGACGGGTATGTTACAAATGCATATAATTTACGTTATTCTTATACTGTTGATAGTCCAACTACAAAAGTTTGGCACTATGTTGCAAACAGTAACTTCCCATTTGTAATCGGAGGAGTTGTTAATGAAGGCTCAGACCTAACTTACAAAGGCAAGTATTATATTGCATCACACGATATTGCTAATAATAAGAATGCAAGTGCTACTATACCGACAGGAACGTCAAGTGCAATAACAAGCACAGCAACTGACTCAGTTTCTAAAGACATAACATTAATTAATAATCCATGGCAACTTGGCGATGGTGCTCCTGTAGAAAATGCATGGAAGTATTCAGAGGATTATCCATTTGCAGTTACAGAAGCATTACTATTAAAACATCCAGGTAAATTTGCAAGTGTATATGCAGAGCCATTAGATGTAATAATACCTAGTGCAGAAGAATTTAAACTGGTAGACAAAGATACTAGAAAACCATTTGACTTTAGAAGTAGCACAGACTTCAAAGTCCATGGTGTTAAAATAGACGACTCTGATGATATACAAACTAATATTGGATATACACAATTTATTTACAGTTGGTTAAAGTTCCAAGGATTAGATATTACAACTGACTTTATTAAAAAACTTCAATCAGTTGATGTTAAATTAGGACATAGACTAGCAGGGTATACAGATAAAGATACATTAATATTAAGAACAGACCAATTTAGTCCAACGGGCCGTTCAGGCAGTTTAATTATTCCAAATGAAAATATAGACTTGCTTATACATAATTCACCTTATAAGAGTAGAAACTTTTATAGTGGAGTAATTATAGAAAAAACAGTTGATGGGTATAAAGTTAAAGGCTATGATAAAAACTTTGGATACTTTAATACACTAGCACCTAATACTAGTGGGCAGTCATTTACAGAAGAAGTTGCAGGAACACCTGCTTCGTATACTTCATGGTTACCTAATACTAGTTATGCAAAAGATACTATTGTAGAATATTTAGATAGATATTACATAGCACCTACATTAGTTCCAAGTTCAGAATCATTTATGTCTACGTTGTGGACTTCGTTAGCAAGTTTACCACAAGAAGGTGCCATTAGGGCAACAGGGTTTACAGAAACCACAGGCGAAGTTAAACGAGTTAATTATAACACAGAATTTACAACTTATCAAGAAGTTTTTCAATTTTTAATAGACTTAGGAAATTATCAAAAACTACAAGGCTTTAATTTTGAAACTTATGATTCAGATATTAATGAAGAACGTGATTGGTTATATTCAGGTAAGCAATTTTTATTTTTTGTTGCAGGAGGCTGGGAAGCAAATAATGTTTTAGAAATATCACCACTTGCTTCAAAAGTTGTATTTGAAAAAGATAAAGAATTTATATCTAAGATAAACAGAGTAGATAGAAACCAGTTTGCATTATTAGATCAGGCCGGGAAAGCAATAACACCACAAGACTGCACAATTATAAGAACAGATAATAAAATAGAAATAGAACCACCAGTAGGTTCTCAAATTTATGGTTGCATGTTATTCACACAACAAATGGAACATGCTTTAATTTTAGATAATAAAACAAATTTTAATGATACAATATTTGATTCAGTAATAGGTCAAAAGCAAAACAGATTAAAAATTAAAGGTAAAAAAACTGCAAATTGGCAGGGTAAACTTTTATCAGAAGGTTACATTATACAAGACGATGAACTTAAACCTAACTTAGATAATATGGCTCAAACAATGGGCAGATATTATGAACTAGGGTTTATACCAGTAGAGAAACAAATTTATGATACTTCAAGAAAACTATTTGGGTATCAAGAAAGAGACTATTTAAATAATTTAGATATTGATGATGACACACAATTTGAATTCTATACAGGTTTCTTGCAAGGTAAAGGAACAGCAAACAGTATTGTAAAACTTGCTAAGAGTGATAGTATTGTTCAAGGTAATATAAATTTATACTCAGAGTGGGCAATTAAAACAGGTGAATTTGGTGATCTAGAAAATGATCAACCTATAGAACTTAAAATAGATAAAGCAGATGTTAATCAGAATCCACAGTTAATTACTTTGGCATTCCCAGAAGATACAACAGGTGCTATAGATAGAATTGACGTGCTACAACCACAGCACAAGTATTATACTGCACCTACATTAGAAATTAGCACACCAACTGAGATTACTATTGCAAATGGCGGTATACAAGCAACAGCAAACCCTATAATAGCAAGTAACGGTTCGATTAATGCATTTACTATAACCAATCAAGGAAAAGGTTACACAGAGCCTGTGACGGCTACAGTGGTGGCAGGTAATATTGTATTATCAGATTCACAAACAACACTTAAAACTCCAACAGCAGAAGGTAGCAAATTAAGTAATATAGATGTTACAGGAAAATTAGGAACAGTAACAGTAACAGATAATTTTACAAATCCTGCAAATGCAATAAGTTTTAATTTTTCATCAACAACATTGATAACAGATGTTGCTAATACAATTAATGCTCATGCTAGTTTGCCAAATGTATCAGCAACTACTGTAGTTGCAGAAACTGTAGACGCATCTACTGGTAACTCATTACTTGATTATAAGGTAGTAATATCAGGTAAAGAATTTAATCTTAATGATAGCGACGGCAGTTGGGCAAACATTAACATCACTAAAGGAGACTACACTACAAGACAAAGATATAGTGTAGCAACAGTAGATAACGAAGCAACATTAGGAACAGGCGCAACAACAATAAATGATATAGATGTTAAAATAGGTTCAACAACATTAACACCTACAACAGATTATACATATCATGCAGGATCAAGAAACGAAATAAGTTTTGTTGTTAGTGCATCATCAGTGCCAGCAGATATACAACGTGTTGACCCTAATGATTCTACAGGTGCAGTAAGTGACGATACAGTTTTCACAGGCGATGTAAATATTGCATTACCTATAACATTAGCAACAGAAAATATTGAACTGTTTAATTTGTCATACCCACATTTAGATGTTTTTGTTAATGGAAATAAATTACTTAATACAAACTATAAACGTCAATTTACAGCAACTACTACAGAATTAACAATACATAATGTTAATGAATTACTAGGTGGTTCAATTAAAAACGACGATACAGTTTTGCTTGTAGAGTCTGGAACAATTGAGTTTACTAATACAGTAAAAAGTGATATACCTGGTGCTAAGGTCAGTATTAAAACTACTACAAAAGATAGTATTGCAATTAGAACTAAGAGCATACAAACATTTGAAATTACTCCAGACATAAAAGGCGACGAAACTATATTGATTGATATTGACGATCAAACTAGATTCTTAAGAAAGCCGATTGGCGTAAGAGAAAGTAACTTATGGCCAACAACAGGAAAAGTTGACTACACTGGTTTAACTGATTCTAAATATTTTGACATACCTAATGCAGGTTATGTAGACGAAAGAACAGTAGATTATCAAACATTTGGCATAACAGATATTGCTGGACTGTTTGGTGAGAACCAACGTTTCCAGCCTGACATTAATGAAACTATACATGTTGGTGTAGCAGAAAATAACGATTTTAATGTTTATAAGGTTAGAGAAGTTGCTAATACCACAGTGAGTTTTGTAGAACAAGATCAAGGAGATGCTACATCATATCTATATAAAAATGGCGATAGTTTATTTAATTACATAGATACTAACTTTATTCAAGGTTCAGATACAGGACGTTACTTAGATTATCATTTAATTATAAAAGACGCTGAACTCAGTGATAAATTTGTTGTTTGGACAAACGAAGAATTAATAGAAAATAAACAGGCTAGATTAAAAAACTTATATCCGCCTGTTATGACAGAAAAAACAATTAGTGCTATTGGTCCAAATCCAACAGCAGTATTGCCAATTTCAAGTATAACACCAGCGGCCAGTGGATTTGCATCAGCAGAAGCATTGACATCACAAGTGCCTGGTGCTAACGTTATATTAATTAACACAATACCATTTACATTAGAAGATGGCGAAACTGTATCATTTGGACATGCAGAAGGTAATGCAAACTGTTCATTACATGCAAACGCATTTATTGTTAGTGAAGTTACCGCAGATTCGTTTAAAATTAAAGAAACAGATCAAACTGGTGTTAGTGTCCAAGCAGTTAATGACATGGCGGCTAATACAGCACTTTCTAATATAGAAAATACATCAGCAAGTTTGTCATATACTTACTTTGGTAAAACAAGAATAACATGTAGTAGTAATATTGATATTGGTTCTAATGAAGTTGTAAAAATCAATGCAAAAGAGTATAGCGGTTACTTTACAACAGAAGCAGTAAATAATAACAGTTTTGTAATCGACAGGAAATATATTACAAATTCATCTACTAACACAGGAAATGTATTACTATCAGAAGTTAAAATAACAGCACCAGCACATGGTATTAATGCCGGATACGCCGGTAAGAAAATTGCAGTTCATAATATAGACCCTAGATACTATAATGTTGTTTATAAAGTAAAATCAATTCCAGATGCTAACACAATTATTACAAGTGGTGTTTTTCCATATGATCATCAAAATATAAGTCAAGACGCATCTAATCTTCCAACTATAACTACACTAGATCATGATGTTATACATTTAAACAATAGTGAAATTAAATTTAATAATACAAACAGTATAGATGCAATGGTGCAAGACTTTAACTTCCAACAAGAAGTTAAACGTGGATTTATGGTCCATGAAGGAAGTTTTTCATTATCTATACCAATGCTTAATAACTTGGCATTGCCAGGCTTAAATATTAATCCTAAACAAGTAATTGGTAAGATGCCATATTTAACCAATATACAACATGGATTAATGGCAGGTAGTCCAGTATTAGGCTTAGCCACAACTAAGCCTAAAGATGTAGGCAAGATTCGTAACCATATAAAAGTTCCTCCGGTAATTGGAAAAATACCATATAACGTTGGAACAGCATTAACAACTGGTTGGAAAAATACAAGTCCAATAACAGCAGGAGTTGTTATTCCTCCTCTTACATCAATAATGGGCGGAGCACCGGGACAAGGTGTAACAACTATACCTAATCTTATAGGACCACCTAAAGCATATATTGGAAGTAACGAACTTAATATTGTAAACTATGCTGATGCACTTAAAGGCGATGATGCATTAGTAGACTTTGGCCAGTATGGTAAAGCATACATTGGTGGCATAGGAAATTACTTTAGTAAACAGCAAGGCAATAAAGCAAATAAATTAAAACAAAATTGGATTAGAACAAGATCACAATTTGTTAAACAAGTTAATGCATCAGCAATTAATAGTAAACGCAAAGTAGACAATCAAACAAGCACTTGGAAAACAGGTATTTCAAATGGTTCAAAGGTTGCTATACATCCGGGATATTTCTTAAAAGGAATACAGAGCTCATTCTCAGGATTAACATTTGGCGGACCTGGTTCAAGAGAAGTAGATATTAACGGACAAAAGCATTTTATACCTGAAAATTTCTTAATTAATTTAGGCGGAGTAGCAACTCAAGGTCCTAACATTAATACAATTATTAAAGTTCCAAATTTGGTTACGCCAACAGGAAGTGGTCCTGCAGGAAGTCAAGGAACATCAGCACCACCGGCAACAAGCACAGTAGCACAAGGCACAGTAACTAATACAGGTGCAGTTGTAATTATTCCATCGGCGGCAGTTACACATACTGCTAAAACACCGTGTGGAACAGACCTACCTCCAGTATATGTAGCACCGGATCCGCCAACATCAAATTCAAATGTATCGGTTCCACCCGGCAATACAAGTGTTCCTACAACACCAGGAAACGGAAATGTTGTTGTTTCAAATCCAATACCATGTTCGTTTGTAGCAAGAGAAAAGAATCAGCAGTCAACGTCAACATGGAAAGTAAACGATACATGGCATTACAGACTTAAATGTAAAGGTAGAGTTAAAGTTGTATTTGATATGTATAGTGCGGCAGATAAATTTGAATTTTTCCAAACAACAACAAAGGCAACCTCAGGCGGCAGATTGTTATCAACAACTGCTTCGTTCTCATCTATAAGAAAGGCAACAAATGTAGAGAAACAAGAATTACTAGGTCCTGCACTAAGCACGTCAATAGGGCAAACAGGCACAAACCAAGGCGGATATAATTCATACAGTTCACGTGCAGGTGCTTATGCTTCTGCAAATGCTGGTAGCATTTATCAGGCAGGTTCAGCAGGTAGTCCATATGGCCAGCCAGTTGCAAGATCAGGTTCAGTAGGCAGTTTAACAGATTTCCAAGATGGTGGTTCAGGTAGAGTTAAGTATTGTGGTGTTTTAGAATTTGACTTTGACCCTACAATGGGAGAATATGTAAGATTAGATGTAGATAAAAACAGTAGTGTTTATAGATATTATATTGAGTATCCAAGTGATACTGATAAAGGTTTAGCATCTACAAGCGGTGTAACACCAGGTGGAGCAAACTTACCAGCAAACAACGGACAAACAAATTATGGTTCTGGTAACCCAGGTGCCCCAGGCGGAACAGGATATCAAAGTCCATTTGTTCAACCAGCAGGTGCACCACAAACTAAGAAACAAATAGGAGGCGGTGGCGGCCGTTATCAACATCATAAATATGCATTCCAGCATAACTTTGGAGGATTTGGTAACTCGTCAGGAAGCGGATTTAATTACTTACCAAGTGTTTACAGGAAAAAAGTTAAACAAACTTGGCAACCTTCTACTCCAGATAACACACCATTAGGTGCAGACAAATATGTTAATACAAGTTATCAAAGAGTATCAGGTGGTATAGTTATACCTCTGAGTGCTCCGGTTCCAGCACCAATACAGATAGCACCAAGGCCTATTAGAGGAAGAAGTTATTCACGTTATGCTAGTCTATCAGGCAACTTAGACTTGATGTGGAACCCTACAACGCAGAGATTTACAAGTAAATATGACATAAACAAGATGGATAGTATGTCAGGAATAGGCTCAGGTAATATTGTAAGCCTAGTTCAGTATCCAGGTATGCCTGGTTATATTCCAGGAACAGGAATAGCAGATGGTCTAAATCAATCAGCACCACCTGTAGAAGTCGATGGAAGAGCATTTAATGATAGAGATGCAGACTTTAATACTAATCCTGTATTAAAACTAATACCTAAGAAAAAGGTAGATGGAATATTTAGAGCATCTAAACCAATTTATGCACCTATAAAATATCCTACACCACAAGCATGTATTCCTATGAATGATATGGGAGGCCTTACACCAGGTGATGAATTAATTATTAATGGAACAAGAATTGTTATACCAGGTGGCGGAGTAGATGCAACAATGAATGCAATACTATGTCAATCAGGCAATGGTTATAAGGCAAGTAAGAGTGCAAAGGATAAACAACCAGCAGTAAGAATTACAAGTTGCACAAACGCACCACTTACATTCAGAGATGGATGTAGAGGCGGAGCATACAAAGAAGTATTGGACTTCCATGTTGTTAGAAGTTTTTCTTCAGGTGAAACTAGAACTAATGATGCGGTTATAATTCCTCCAACAAGCGGAGTTACAGAAACTACATATAATGCTAACGGAATACCAACAAGTTCAACCGTTAGTAGTATTACTGCAAACTATACAAGATATTTAGAAGATGGCACTACTGCTTCGTTCTCAGGTAGCACATCATCTACACAGGGTGCTACTTACTTTAATGTTAGTAAGACGCAACAATCAGGCGGAGATGGGTATTCAGTAGGTGACAGGTTAAGAGCAGTTGGCGGAACTCCAGTTCCTAGTCCACATGGTGGTATTACAGAAGTTTGTGTAAGCATACCAGGTTTAGGCTATAGTTCTGCGGCAAATGTTAAAATTTATATTGGAGACGGAACAACTCCAGGATCAGGTGCTATAGTTAGTGGAGTAAACTTAAACCAAGACGGACAAATAACTTCAGTTAACCTATCAAATAGAGGTAGTGGTTACTCAATGGAGAACCCACCTAAAGTTAGAGTTATAGATTTAGATCCTAGTTCAACGGCAACACCAGCCACATTAACAGCAAAAATAGGCGGCGGCAAAGGCTTCCCAGAAAGGGTTGCTAAATTTGAAGTTGTTAGTGTTGTAACAGCAGACTCATTATTACATTTAAATGAAGGTAGACCAGTAGGCGAAATTATTAGTATTAGAATTATAGACAGAGGTGTATATAAAATATTCCCAAGTGATTTAACAAATGGTATTCCTTTAGAATATGATAACATAAACTTTGGCGACGAAGACGATGGCACTGGCGCAGGTTCAGGATTAGGACAATATGATCCATTAAGACAAAATGCAAAATTAGAATCCCCAGGCGGGTATGATCCAATTAGAGGTCAGTTTGGCGGCGGAACTGGTGCAAGAGTATTTTTAACATCTAGAGAAATACCAGACTGTTCTGAAAGAGGAGATGCAAAAAGTGCCTTAGGTTTACCTGATGCAATTACTGATACAGACATTCCTTTCAGTTTAGCAAATGACATAAACGAAGGATTAATAGGCAGTGGCTACGATCCCAAAGATTTAGTTGTTACTTATAGTCCAGGTAGTGGCGGTATTGGATTCTTAGGAATAGAATCACCAATATTTGACGGTATTGCATTTGATGAAGTTACACCAGGTATGCTAGAAAATTTAGGTCTTCCTGGAGGTGATTATAACAACGATTTATTATGTATGTATATGACTGATGAGACATCAGTAAATGAAAAGAATCCTGTTAAAGGATCAGCATCAGACTATGTAGACGATGATGGATATAAATTAGATCAAACAGAAGTAGAAGAAGAACTATCTATTATATGTGTTGACACATTAACAGCAGACCCAAGTAGTTTGTTTGGTAATGCAATAGTTACATTTACAGGTGACTTGTATCAATACGAATTACGTTCTGCACAAACCGGTGGCCCAGTAAGACTTAATAGAGGTATTAGTCAAAGTTCAAGAGTTGCTGTATTAGAAAGTTTAAGATATAATAAAGAAACAGATATTGCAAATGCGGCAGTAGAGTTTGCCGGCATTAGCACAACAAATAAAAATGAATTTGCAAATGTATGGATTGATGATGTAAATGGCAAATGGTCATATTACGAGAACGGAACATTAATAAGAGAACAAGAACAATTAGTGGATTCTAAATTTGTTAAGAATGCATTATTGTATGATGACGATACTGGTGCAAAAGAATTTGATTATCATATGTGGGATCCTTTTAAAGGAGTTATTCCAGCATTTATAGAAACAGAAATAGATTATGTAAGTGAAAATGACCCTGTGGCATATAATAATGCAAGATCAAGTTTTGGAAAAGACAACGTAGGCGAAGTTTGGTGGGATACATCAACTATAAGATACAAGTGGTATGAGCAAGGATCAAACAGACAACGATGGTTGGATTGGGGTAAAGCAATGCCAGGCAGTGGTATTACACTTTACGAATGGTGTGAGACAGAGCAATTACCAATAGAGTATACAGGAACAGGAACTCCTAGGAATGGTTCGCATTATCTTACAGATGTAAAATACGATTCTCGTTCAGGCGATTTTAAAACATATTATTATTACTGGATACAAAACAAAGAAGAAATTACAGGGTATGCAGGAATTAAAAATAATAGGAAGTTCTCAACAGTAGAACTTGCTAGATACTTAGCAGACCCAATCGGGCAAGGACTACATACATTATCATTTGTAAGTAACACATCAGTTGTTGCAGGTAACTTAGGAAGTTCTTTAAGAGAAGAAGACGACATACTACAAATTAATATAAGTAGAAATCTTAATCCTTTAGGATTAAAACATAACTCTTGGAAACTATTACGGGAAGGTGATAACAACAGCACAGTTCCTGCAGATATTAGTAACAAACTTATAGACAGTTTATGTGAAGTGAATTCAGTAGGCGATGAAGTTCCTAATAGTAAACTTAGCGAAGCAGAAAAATATGGTGTTAAGTTTAGACCAAGACAAACTTTATTTAAAAATCCTAAAGAAGCAAGAAGGTTAATGAGAGAAGTATTAAATGAAATACTTGCAGATGAAAAACTTAAATCTCTAAATCCTAATTGGGCGGCCTCAATGCCAACTAGAGATTACATTATAGATGCAAATTGGTATGCAATTGAAAGAGTAGATAATTCTAATAATAAAAAAATTAGATATACTTCTCAAGAAAAAGCAATAATGAATGTTCAAAGTGAAAAAGAATTAGAATCATTAAAACAAAGCGGATTACCAGACGGTGCGGTTATAATGGTAAGAGGTTCAGCAACAGATAGATTCCATCTTTGGAGATGGAATGCTAAGTCTCTTAAATTTACAAAAATTGCAATAGAAAATGAAACTGTAAGAATTAAAAAAGAAATTTATTCAGATACTAACAATGCAAAATTACAAGCAGAATTAAGAGCATTCCTTGTAATATTAAGAGATAAAGTATTTGCAGGAACAGAGTATTGGAACAAATTCTTCTTTGAAATGTTAAAATATGTTTATGGCGAACAAAAACAAATAGATTGGGCATTTAAAACAAGTTACTTGTTTATAGAAAAAGAAGAGCAAGATTTAAATACAAGAATAGACTTTAGTCCGGATAACTTTAATCCTGTATTAGAATACATGGAAGAAGCAAAGGCTTATACTGCAAAAATTAGAGAATACAAAGATGGTAAGAAAACTCCAATAGAATACATCACTGGTCAAATGATTAGTGACTATGATAAACCGCCATATCCAGATCCAATAGTAGGTAAAGTTAGAATACTTGATCCTGGTAATAGTGACGATCAAACAATAATGTCTACAGATACTGATTATAAAAATTGGTATAATAATTATGCACAGGCTAATACTATTGTTAGATCAGGAAAAGTTAAATTAGTATTTGACAGAGTTGATTGGAGATTGCTAGGCGCCAATAGCAATATATCAGCAAGTAGTTACAATAAACTAATAGCAGATAATATAGTATTACTTAACCTAACATCAAATACAGATGTTCAAGCAAACGCAAACTTTACATCATCAGCAAGAATATTTAAATATGATCAAGAAGTTAGAACACAATTTGTAAAAGATATTGATACTTATTACGGTGCAGGTGCAAGTTCAAATGTAAGTTACACACAAGATGCTACAAATATGTTTGCGGCAGTCAATAGTGGAGCATTAGTTAAAACATTAGGACTAGTTAAAACAAAAGTAGGTGGTGGTTTTAGAGGTGAAGAAATAGATGCAAATGTATTTACAAAGAACTCAGGAAGTAGTTTTGGTAAGGACATGTATGAACAAGCCTTTGGTTGGGATTCAGCAGGCTGGGATGATGTTAATAGTATAGGTGGTTCTTTTGATAGCAGTATCGAAGTAAACAATTATATAGGAACATTCACAGGTAACATTACTTACAGAAAAAATAATGAGACTGTAGAAGGATTTGACGGCGTAACATTCCAGAGAGTATTATACGGTGAAGAAAGACCAGAAGAACTTGCATTATTATCACCATTAGAAAACTTAGTATTTGATATTACTACATCACCATATGCCTACGATACTAATAATCAAATTGTTAGTGCGATATCAGTTGGCCCATATACTACTTCAAATATAAGTAGAGTAGGAGATACATTAACAATTAATAATGATGTTGGAATAAATTTACTGTCAAACGCAGATGTTATTTCGCTTTCTAGTAGTAGTGCAAACATAACAGGAAATTCATTTACAGTTTCTAATGTTGCGTCAACATCATTCACTGTTAATATACCCGGACTTACAGCAAGTGATGTTAGTGCCGCGGGTGATGTTACATTCCAGAAAGGACCACAAACTACAGAAGTTGAATATATTGTGCATCATGATATGTTTGGTGGAGAAGAATATTTAAGAGTTTTAAGAGACGGCTCCACATCATCAACAACTACTCAGAAATTTAATATATTTGATGATGAAATACATGTTGCAGATGCAACTAAACTGCCTAAACCAGCACCAGGCAAACCTGGAATTGTTTGGATAGACGGCACAGAAAGAGTTGAATATAGATTAGTTGTAGGCAATACTATTAAATCTTTAACAAGAGGAACAAGAGGAACAACCATACAAACACATAATCAAGGTGTTGCTGTAGTATCAGGGGCTAAAACACAAATATTTGATGACCCAGGAACATCAGGATATGGTGATAGAGATCCAAGAACTCAGGTTTGGTTAAAAGAAGATGGCTCTACACAAGGACTTACAGATATTACAAATAGGTCAACAACTGTTACTATCGCGGCATTTTTACATGGTGATTCTGCATCAGCAACAGGATTTGATGTAAGAGGCTTTGATGCTGACCCATGGGATGGTATTTAAACGAAGTTTAAAACATCTTATAATGAAAAGTGATAAATAGTTACAATATGCAAGAAGAGAAAGATATGAAAAAAGACAATGATGAAATAGTCGATGAGGCTGGTTTAAACGTCAGCGGACATATCCTAATTAGAGATAAAGAATCCGGTGAGGAACTTGTTAATAAAAGGAATGCTATCCACTATGGTAATATGGCCAGAGTAGTTGCTCTTGCTTTAAGTAATGCAGATAACGAATACATAAACTTTATTGCATATGGCAGTGGTGGAACTACTGTTGATACTTCAGGAAAAGTTATATATAAAAATCCTAGAGTAAGTGAGTCATATGATGCATCAGGATCACTTTATAATAGAACGCATCAAAAAAGTTTTACAACACAAGATGACAGTAATAAGATAGAAGTTATACAAGGTGCATCTTACAGCGATTTAAAAATTACATCAACTCTTGGATACGCAGAACCAAGCGGACAAGAGTTATTCGACACTAGCACGGACAATGAAGGAGATTATGTTTTTGATGAATTAGGTTTATTCACAAATGCAACAGATATTAACGACGCAACAATGTTGACACACGTTATTTTCCACCCAGTGCAAAAGAGTCAAAACAGAATTATAGAAATTGTATATACGGTAAGAATACAATTAAGTTAAGGAGATAACAAGTGGCATATACAGTAAATAAGACAGATGGTTCGGTATTTGCATCCGTTGCCGACGGAGCAATTAATACTACCTCTAGTCTAACATTAATAGGACGTAATACTACAAATTACGGCGAATACATTGCAGAAAACACAATCAAGCATTTAGAAAACTTTGCTCATACTACTGCTCCTTCAACACCACTTACCGGGCAAGTTTGGTTCAATAAGAATGATAGCACACTAAGAGTTTATAATGGTTCTGATTGGGAAAGAACAAGTGCAGTAGAAGTTAAAAGCACAGCAATCAGCACAAACCTCACAGAAGGTTCAATGTATTTCGATACAAAAGATGACGAATTAAAAGTTTACGCCAACTCGGCATTTAAGTCAGCAGTTATACCAGGTGGAACAGTAACAGATATCTACACTGGTAATGCAATGACTGGTAGTTCAAGTATCTATGGTGCTAAATTAGATACACTATTTTTAAAAACATCAGGTGCAAAAATTGTTCCAGTAATTGCTTTAAAATATTACAGTAACGGTAGTGATAATCCAGGACATAACGATTATGGTGATGGTAACTCATCTATTATGGCTTTGTTCAGTGATCATGCCGAATTTGCAGTAGATTCAACAGATCCTCATTATGCAGAACTTAATGGAGCCACTGGAATTGGAACTACAGTTAAATCAGGTATATCACTAAGAAGTGAATACGCAAATAACCCAAATGCAAGATCAGATACAGCATCATTGGCAAATATTGCTTATGCTATTGACTTAACAGATCCGGCACCAGTTGCTACAGCGGCAGGTAGAATTGCTGGTAAAGATATTTTTAGAAACAATACAAATGTTGTTCCAGATACTGACGGTGCTTACACAATAGGTTTAACAGGAACAAGATTTAGTTATGCATATTTAGATGCATTAAATGTTGGCCCAGGTGGCTCAACAGGAAGTGGTATATTTGCAAACGGAACAGCAGTTGATATAGGAACATCAAGTAATAGATTCCAAGATGGTTATTTTGTAAACTTAGATGTAAGTGGAAACGTAACATTTGGTGCAGGCACACAAAACTTTGGAACAAGTGTAGCACCAGTAGAAAACTTGTATGCCGCTAATGCAACATTAAGTGGAACTGCAATAGTTAGTGCAACGCCAAGTGCAGGAACACATATTACTAATAAGACGTATGTGGATACAGAAATTGCATCAGCAGTTAGTTCAACCAACGTTGTAAGAACAACAGGAACGCAGGCTTCAATTGCAGGTGCTAAGACGTTTACAACTTTATTAACAGGTAGTGCAGGAGTTAGTGACGGAACTGCTACAATGAGCAGTGGAGCATTGACAGGTGTAACTACTATTACTGCATCAGGTCAAATTAGTGGTGGTTCACTAACAGATGGAACTGCAACATTAAATGGTAGTGGAGCACTTTCAGGTGCTACTACAGGCTCATTCAGCGGATTAGTAAGTGCAGGCTCATTAAGTAGTGGGTCAACTATTACAGCATCAGGAACTATTACTGCTACCTTGTTTGATGGTGTGGCTAGTTCGGCAAAATATGCTGACTTGGCTGAGATATATAAAGCAGACAGAGATTATGCACCAGGAACAGTTGTAAAGATTGGCGGTGCAGAAGAAATTACACAAACAACAGAAGCATTTGATAACGAAGTATTTGGAGTTATATCAGAAAATCCAGCATACTTAATGAATAAAGACGCTGAAGGTTTACCAGTTGCTTTAACAGGAAGAGTTCAAGTTAAAGTTATAGGCAAAGTTAAAAAAGGCGAAAGACTAGTTAGTGCAGATATGGAAGGATTTGCTTGGGGAATAGGGTCAGATGACTATGACGCAAGAGCAATTATAGGAAGATCCTTAGAAGATAAGACAGACGGTGAGTCTGGCATAGTAGAAGCAGTAATTGGTGTTAAATAGGTAAATAGTAATATAACAAGTTTTAGGAGATAAAAATGGCATCAGGAAGTTCAGTAACAATAGACGGCGGAACTAATATGACGCAGGTCGTTGCAACCGATGTAATAGATGACGCGGATTTCAATAATAGCCGCACAAACGTAAATTTAATGCTGGGTAATGCTAATGATATCACTTTAACAGCAAGTGGAGGCGGACCAGCAACAAACACAAGATATGGCTATCATCAAGGTGGTGCTGGTGTTAATGCCGCAAGTGCAGGCGGATTAGTTTACGCCGATAATGCCACAGGCGGATTTAAACGATTACAAGATGATGTGCAGGCTTTATGTGCATTTTTAGGGCAAACAGTTAGGACTGATGTCGGAAGTGATGTTGCAGATGGCGGCGTTATTTCAGCAACTGTATGGTCAAATGTTATGCTTAATATTAAAGATTGTTGGGATAATAGATTTTCACCAGCAAGTAGAACAAGTGCAACAGAGGCATCAGTAACTTATACTAGCACATGGTATTCAAGTTTAACAGAAGAAACAGCATTTAGTTTCTCTTCAGAAAGCGAATGTAGAGCATTTTTTAATGCAGGCGGAAGATTAGGATTTAGTGCTTCAAGAAGTGGTGGTTCATCTACTACACAGAACACTAACTGGACAGATTTGCTAAGTGCTATGGGCGATGTGTATATTGATCACATTACAGCATCAGCAAGTTCAGGAGCAGGCCAAGGAAAAGGATTTTACGAATTAACTACAAGTAACCAGGAACTTTGGAAGAAGTTTGGTTCAGGTAGTTATGCAAGTAACTATATAAGAATTTTAGGTAGAGTAAACTCAACTACTAACCCAACAGTGGTTACACTAAGAATGGAATGCAGTGATCCTCACGCAGAAGGTTCAGGAACAGGTCCAGATGGTGTTCCAGGAAATGGTGATGACGGATTTGGAAATGACTACATTGATGGAACATTTACATTAAATGCAAGAACGCATACACCAGATGCAAGTGGTTCAGGACTTACTATTACTAAGCCGACAGATAGTATGGGAGCAATATCAGGTTCATAAGAACGAGACGAGACGAGATTCGAACTTATTAAAAAGCCAGTTTTTAAAAACTGGCTTTTTTTATGGATATAAATAGTATTATGAAATTAGATTGGCACTTTAATATTCCAGAAAATAAATTAAGCCTTACACTAGACGACATTGTTTATACAGCACTCTCAGGTGCAAAAGATGGTGTAATTAAAACCCAAGGCAAAGAAACTTCAACTATAAGTTATGATGATTGGCCGACAGAATTACAATGGATAAGTGATAATTACTCAGAAGAAGTAGGCGAACTTATAATACCACCAGAACTAACAGATGAAGAAGCAAAAGAGTTTATGGAAGTAACTGGTTGCCCAGCCTATCCAGCATGGGGATTTAGAACACCATACAGTAAAGATGACTACGAAGTATATGATAGATTAGCACGACCAGGCTGGCTTTTACAGAACAGAGAGGCTATGCTGATGGGAGATATTGATAGATTCGAGGGTGTAGGTATTTTTGAAACAGACGGAACTAACATTTACAAAAGAGGCTGGGACGATGAGGTTGGAACATACTATAATTGTATGCCTTGTTGTGTGTTTCCAAACAATCCAGGTTGGCAATTATCAAGTGAAGAAGAACTAAGAGAGGCAGGCTTTGAAGGCATGCTAACACTTACACCAGGCACTGAACCAGAACTACTAGCAAAACACTTCACATTACCTTAAATACTAGCATGAGCACACGTTTAACGAAGGCTTTAGAGTTTGCTAATTACCGTATTACTCTAAACAATCAGCAGGCCCAACTTAAAGCAAAAGTTGAGAGCCTCCTCAGTTATAGCATTAATGGTGGAACATTCACTATAGATACTACCTTAATTACATTTTGTAAGATTCTTATAGATGAAGGTGACAAAGAAGCAATATTGTTAGACATCTATAACAATCCTATCAATATAGATCTAGAATCATTTTATGACGAAATCAAAAGTAGATACTATGAAGTTACAAATGAATACTATGCTGAGTATGAAAAACTTCGTAAGGCAAGAAAAGTTCATAAAGTGTTGGATCTAAATGAAAAAGGCGAATAACGATAAAGGCGTAATAATGTTTGCTCACAATAATAGTGAGATAGATTATTTTCGTTTGGCAGTTGTAAATGCTTTACTAGTTCAAAAAAACTTAGGAATAAAAAATGTTACAGTGGTAACTGATCCTTTTAGTTTAAAACATGGTGAGAAAACACTAGGTAAACGTCTTATTAAAAAAGCAATCAATAATATTATAGTTGTAGATAAAGACAAAGAATTCAAAAGAAAAAATCAAAGACTTTATAAAGATACAAGTCATACAGCAAAAAGATTACAGTTTTATAATGCTAATAGATGTGATGCATATGAACTTTCTCCTTACAAAGAAACACTTTTAATAGATGTAGATTACTTAATATTAAGCGATACATTAAATCATTGTTGGGGACACAATAACGAATTGATGATGAATTGGAAGTTTCAAGATGTGATGAGAGAGCGAAAAGATCCTACATTAGATAGATTGTTTAACATGGGTATAACAATGTATTGGGCAACTGTGGTCTACTTCCGCAAAACAGAATATGTAGAAAGTTTCTTTAACTTCGTTAAACATGTTAGAGATAACCCACAGTTTTACAGAGACCTCTATAGATGGCAAGGCTCATTATATAGGAACGATTACAGTTTTTCTATAGCCGCTCATATAATGAGTGGGTTTGTTGATAAAGGATTGCCACAGTTACCTACTACTTTGTATAAAACCTTTGATACTGATGATGTGCATAGTGCTGTAAATCATCGATCCTTAATTATGTATTTAGAAAAACCTCGTAGTCCCGGAGATTATATTTTATCTAAAATAGATAATATAGATGTTCATGTCATGAACAAATGGGCGATAAATAGAATTAGTGACGAATTATTAGAACATGCAACATGATTAAGAAGAAAAAAACAAGAGCACCAGAAATAGGCGACACAATAGAGCACACTTGTAGACTTAACGGAAAGTTTGAAGGTAAGGTTGTGCAACTATTATCAATGCAATTTGTTTATGAAACTAAAGAAGGTCATAGTAGATTTTGCCTGTTCAAAGAAGATTGGAGATATATAGATGGGTAAGAATAAAAAAGAAGAGTATACAAGTATTAGAGATAACTGGAAGGATATTGATTGGGATTTGATTCAACGCATGAGATTTATGAATGCCGATGCTGAAATAGATCCAGCAGATGGCTACGAATTAAAAAAGGATGATCATGATGAGTGAAGATTTTTGGATTACAGCAATAGCATTGATCTTGTTTGGAGGAGCAATATATCTTAATGTAGTGCTTCAAGATACTAAAGCAATGGATGTAATGAAAAAAATCTTTTGGCCTTTAATTAAATTAAAAGAATGGATAGACCCAAATCACTGGGCAAATAAATTAGGCGAAAAGAGTGGTGCTTATGACAAAGCAAGAAACAGCAAGATAAGAAAATGGGGCGACAGTTTAGATGGATGGAAATGGTGGACTTGGCAAATTATAGGCGGAACAATCACAGTAATTATTTGTGAAACTGTTCTTAACATGTTTGGCATGTCAATGTTGCCTTGGAGATGGTAATTGAGCAAAGGTTATATAGTTATAGCACAAAATAACGACAATGTTAATTATCTAGAGCAGGCGTATGCACTCGCACTCAATTTAAAACTAACACAGACGGTCGTAAGCAATCTTACAGTATGTGTTGACGCCAAAACTAAGAAACTTATTACAGCAAAACATAGAAAAGTTTTTGATAATATTGTTGATATACCATGGCAAGACGATGCAAAAGACGAGCAATGGAAGATAAACAACAAGTGGAAGTATTACTATATGACCCCGTATGATGAGACTGTAATACTCGATACTGATATGATTTTTCCTACAGATGTAAGCCATTGGTGGGATATTATGTCACAACGTGATATATGGGCAACTACAAAAGTTAGAACATATAGAGGAGAGGTTGTAACTAGTGACTATTACAGAGAATGGTTTACTGCAAACAATTTGCCAAATGTATATACAGCATTCTTTTATTTTAAGAAAAGTGATCTTGCAAGTGAACTATTTGCAATGATAGAAATAATTTTCCAGCATTGGCAACGCATGTATTTTAAATATATGCCTAATGGTAAACCAGATTGGTTAAGTGGAGATGTAGCATTTGCTTTAGCAATGCAAATTTTAGGAATTGAGCATTTATGCACACGAGAAAATATAGATACTGTTCCAACATTTACTCATATGAAAAGCATGATACAGAATATTCCGCATAGTAATATAAGTGAAAAGTGGAGTCAAAGTTTGCCTACTTATTATAAAAGTTTTGATAGTTTTAAAATAGGCTCCTTTCAACAGATGTATCCATTTCATTATGTAGAAAAAGATTGGATGAGTAAACAGAAAATTGAACAAATGGAAAAAGCAATAGGTAAATAGTATTATGGTAACTAAAGTAGCACAAGCAAGACGAAAAGAATTCTTAGCATCTAAAAAAGAATTTGGAAACATAGAAGAAATGACCAAAGCATTTCATACAACAAAATTTACTGTATGGTATGATGACGATGGCGAAATTAAATGCTGTAGTAAAGAACCTAATAAAGTATTTGATAAAAAGTTTAAATCAGCACAGTTTACTGATGACGAAGTTGCAATTTTTAAAAATTCAAATTGGGGCATGTATAGAGTTAGAACAGATGATAAAGAAGAGACTGTTCATTACATAGAACTTAGGCCTATTGATGAAATCATTACAAAGCAACATGATTTTTTAAGTGAAATAGAAAAGGGCTCTGTTAGAGGAGCAGACATTAAAGTCAAAGTAACAGGCAAAACTTTTATAGTTGCATTGTGTCCTAAGGCTATAAAAGCATACAAAGATATTGATCCTACTACAGCAGTTGTTAGAGGTCAAACAACACTAAAGTTTTATTTTACAACATACAAAGAACCTAGTTTTTTAGAGTATAACTTTAATGTATCGTTTAGAAAATTACTAGAAAATAAGGAAGTTACTGTAACACTACCTTATAAAATGGACCAGAGCAGTATATATACTGTAAAATTATTTGATAAATATGTGCGTATATAATTTTTACGGAACACGCACATGGCAAAGATTGATGTCACAGAACTAGACATATTTTACATTTCATACGATGAGCCTAATAAGGAAGAGCATTGGGCAGACCTACTTAACAAAGTCCCCTGGGCAAAAAGAATAGATTCAGTAAAAGGATTCGATGCCGCACATAAGGCCGCGGCAGAACAAAGTGAAACAGAACGTTTTATCACTGTAGATGGTGATAATATTGTAATGGATGATTTTTTTGAACAAGTATTAGATGTTCCAGACGAAGATCATGACGGTAATAATATATCAGAAAGTATATTCAGTTGGAATGCTAAAAATATTCTAAATGGATTAGTGTATGGCAACGGCGGACTTAAATGTTGGCCCACAGAATATACTAAAACTATTAACACACATGAAGCCGCAACAGACGGTGAAGGTATGGAATTTTGCTGGAAACTTAACTACATACAACTTAACGACACATTTAGCGAAGTGCATCAAACTGCCAGTCCTTTCCAAGCATTTAGAGCAGGCTTCCGCGAAGGTGTTAAGATGAGTTTGGATCAAGGTGTAAGAGTTGCACCAGAAGAATTTAAAGAAAAGATTTGGTGGCAAAATTATGATAGGTTGCAAACATGGTGCAACATTGGTAGTGATGTAGAGAATGGCTTATGGGCAATTTACGGTGCAAGACTAGGTTGCGATATGACAGTAAACAGTTCATGGGACACTAACCTTATATCAGATTATGATTGGTTTAAAGACTTTTTTGATAATACTATACTCCCACGTTTTCCAGGCGATGTGGTTTGTAGATACTCTAAAGTTTCATACAATCCAGAAATGCTTTACATAGCAATACAAGATTTAGGTGTAACACTAAATGAAACCATTAATGAAATGATGTTGTTTGATCCTAATGAACAAATGTGTAAATTTTTTAAAAAAACTTATGTTAATCCAAGACGATGGGGAGTAATGATTCGAGAACAACAAATACAAGAACTTCTCGAAAAAGGGTTAATACAGTAAAATGAAATTTAAGCAGAGAGGCTGTGGTGATGTCTAGCATATACGATCAGGCCGCTGACAAGGCCAAAGAACAATTAGATGCTATAAGTCCAACAATGTGTTATGCAAAATGGACCCAGGTTTCTATGCACATGCATAACGGCATGACTCACAGTTGCTATCATCCACCTACACACAAAATAGATCTAGAAGAACTTGCTGATAATCCTACAGCATTACATAACACAAAAGAAAAGAAAGAGCAACGAGCACAAATGTTAGCAGGTGAGAGACCAGAAGGTTGTAGTTACTGCTGGCGTATAGAAGATGTAGGCGGCAGAAGTGATCGTGTATATCGTAGTGGTGAATACTGGGCACAAAATGCCAGAGAAGAAATAGCAGAAGCAGGTGCAGACGGAAATATAAATCCACGTTATGTAGAAGTAAACTTTAATCAAGCCTGTAACTTTAAATGTAGTTACTGCTCACCTCATTTATCAACATCATGGCACAAAGAAATAAAAGAACATGGCCCTTATCAAATTGCTCAAGGAGAGCATAACAATTTAGAAAGTTTAAACAACGCAGGACTTATGCCATTGAAATTGGCACAAGATGAAAATCCATATCTTACAGCATTTTGGAAATGGTGGCCTGAAATGTATAAGTCATTAGAAGTATTTCGTATGACTGGCGGCGAGCCATTGATGGACAGTAATACTTTTAAAGTATTAGACTATGTGTATCAAAATCCAAATGCTTGGTTAGAGATTTCAGTGACTTCAAATATGTGTCCACCTAAGCCAGTGCTTATGGATATGTTTATAGAATCGCTACAAAGATTAGAAGAAATACAAATATGGGAAGACCCAGAAAAGTTTAATCCAAACTCAGGGAACAACTGGTATGTAGCACCAGCATGTAAGAACTTTGCCACATTTGTAAGTGTAGATGGTTACGGTTCTCAAGCAGAGTATATGCGTAACGGTATGGATTTCTCACTACTACAAAAAAATGTTAAAAGAATTTTAACCGAAACAGATAACTCAACAATAACATTTATTAATACATTTAATATATTAAGTTTACCCAGTTTACGTGATTATTTACAATGGATATTAGATTTAAGGGACGAGTTTGCAAAAGATAGACAGGGTATAAAATATATACCTATTCCAGATAACGGCGATCATAAACATGATGATTACGAAGTAAGACCTAAACAACGTATTTGGTTTGATATTCCATTACTAAGAGCACCTCTTTGGCAATGCATACAAATTATGCCAGAATACTATCAGGATTACTTAGAAGAGGCTATCGTATTCATGGAGATGAATCAAGCAGATGAAGTAAATATAGACTATAGAGGGTTCAAAGATTTTGAAATTGATAAAGTTCGTAGAAACTTAGAATGGATGAAAGCAGGTTCTAATATGGATAAAGACGAACTTCTTAAAGCAAGAGCAAACTTTTATAGATTTTTTACGCAACATGATGAAAGACGTAATACTGATTTCTTGTCAAAGTTTCCCGAAATAGAAGACTGGTGGAATATTTGTAAAGAAGCAGATGCACTAATATGAAACAATTAATAGACAGTTTGTTTAAAGGAATAGTCACAGTTGTGTTTGAAAAAATTGACACAGGTGAAATTAGAACAATGCCATGCACACTAAATAAAGACATACATAAACAGACTATGCAAATAAAAGCATATAATAGTCCGGATAATGTAGTTATGTATGCCCTAGATAAAAAGGGTTGGCGTGATGTAAGAATAAATACTATAATAGAATGGTATGAAGGAATGCCAAAAGAGGAAAGCAAATGAGTAGAAAACCCGGAGAAACTCACAGAGAATTTAAAGCAAGGATGATTGATCCTGTTTCAGAATCCTTCTGTGGTGCTAAATGGTATAATGCTACTATATGGTTAGGCCATGGCGGAACTACAAGTTGTCATCACCCTCCAGCACACCAAATTGATTTAGAAGAAATTAAAACCAATCCATCTGCAATTCATAACACAAAGCATAAAAAGAAAATGCGTGAAATGATGATCAATGGGCAGAGACCCAAAGAGTGTGAATACTGTTGGAAAATTGAAGACATGGAAAAAGATGCAGATGGTAACGAGCCTGTATCAGATAGAACATACAAAACAGTAATATACCAAGACAACGATTTGCGTAAAGCGGCCGCTATGCCTACAAGCACAGATGTAAATTTAAAAACACTAGAAGTTGCCTTTAATAGAACATGCCAATTAGCATGTAGTTATTGTAACCCTGCATTTAGTAGCACATGGGTAAAAGATATTAGGAACAACGGAGGATATCAAGGTATTAAGTCCGACGCAAGAGGTCACTTTATTGATGACGCACCATATGCCGAGCCTTTTGATGATTTAGAAACAAATCCTTACAAAGATGCATTTTGGAGATGGTGGCCTGAACTAAGTAAAGAATTAGAAGAGATTCGTGTTACAGGCGGTGAGCCATTAATGACTCCGGACATTTATCAATTGTTTGATTGGTTTGAAACAACTGATGAACCAAATAAAGAACACATGAGGCTTGCTATTAACAGTAACTTAATGGCTAAAGAAGGATTACTTAATAAATTAATTGAATCAACTCAGCACATTAATCACTTTCATTTATATACAAGTTGTGAAGCATATGGTAAACAAGCAGAATACATTAGAGATGGATTAAAGTGGGACGTATGGACTATGCAGTTTGAACGTATATGTAAAGAAGCACGAATAGAAGGATTACATATGATGATGACTATTAATGCATTGTGTCTAGATTCTATAACAGAATTTTTAGATTGGGTTTTAGAAATGAAACGCAAGTATGGTCACAACAAACCAGGCATAAGTGTAAACATATTACGTTTTCCTAGTTTCCAAAGTCCACTTACATTGCCAGATAATTTGCGTAAACTATATCATGACGAATTACAAGCATGGTTAGAAAATGTTAGAAGAAAAGCAGAAGTTGATTCAGAAGGTAGATTGCTATTAGCAGATTGGGAACAAGATCAATTAAGTAGATTAATAGAATACTTAGATGTTGTTAAAACGCCTCATAGAAATACTGCTGACAGAACATTATTAGAACATGATTTTAAAGTATTTTATGAGCAATATGATGCAAGAAGATTTATGAATTTTAAAGAAACATTTCCTAGAATAGCAGACTTTTATGACAATATAAAAGTTATGGAACTAGATCCGAACGAAGAAGTCCAAGCACCTAAAACTGCTGGAGTCAAAGATGGTTTATTTGCAAAACGTGTAGTTTCAGAAGATGGTGAAGTTAAAGTTGTTGAAATGAAAATGCGAGGTCGCAAGACAGGTGAAAGCGATGAATGGTATGATAATCCTTTAGACCCAGAAGCAAGAAAGAATTTACTTAAAAAAATAGGTGGTAGTAGTATAGGTTGGGATACAGAAACAGATGGCCTAGGCGGGGCACAAGATGAATGAAAAATCTAAACGATATACTTTTTATAATTCAAGCAAGAGTTAATAGCGAACGAGCACCTCAAAAAATGATTAGGCCTTTTGCAGGCACAAACTTATTTGATATTGCACTTAAAAAAATTAAGAAATCTAAAATACCCTTAGAACAATTCCGTGCTAGTGTATGCGAACAAGAACTTATAGATATATGCGATAACAATGGTGTAAAGCATTACAAGAGAAGTGTTGAGAGTGCAAACAATGACACAAGTTTGCAGAAGATATACGAATGGCATGATCAATTTCCACAATACAAGTATGCAATACTTATAAATGCTTGTAACTTATTCCTAGAAGTAGAAACAATAGATAATTTTATAGACGAGTATCTTACTAACCCTTATGATGGACAGTTTGCAGTTATACCAAAGAAACAATACTTTTGGGATACCGCAGGAAATTTAATCTCAAAATGGCCAATTGGAAATAACATAATGAATACCAAAGCAGTAGAAACTATCTACGAAGCAGGCCATGTTTTATATGCAGGTAAATTAGATAAAATTAAAAATGGTGTATGGATGGGCAGACCTCCATATAGCAAAAATAATCCTAAACTATTTGAAGTATCTGAGTTTGAATGTTTAGACATAGATTACGAATGGCAGTTTGAATTATACACACACTATTGGACAAAACTTTATGGTTAATATTATAGCAGAGATCGGAATAAATCACAACGGTGATATAGAAAAATGTTTAGAAATGATACAGGCGGCTAAAGATTCCGGCGCCGATTATGTTAAGTTTCAAAAACGTGATCCAGATATTTGTGTGCCTGAACTACAAAAAAATCAATCTAAGTCTACCCCATGGGGAGATATGACATATTTGGAATACAAACATAGAATAGAATTTGGACTTAATGATTATAACATAATTAATAAGTTTTGTCAACACATTGGCATAGGCTGGTTTGTAAGTGTATGGGATATTAATAGTTTAAAATTTATGCATGAAAACTTTAGTAATGAACTTACTAAAATTCCTAGTGCTAAAGCAACAGAATTAGAATTGATTAAAACAGCAAAAGACCTATATAAAAAAGTAATAGTAAGCACAGGAATGACAACACAGACTGAGATTGAAAATATTTGTAATTTATTTAAATCAGCAACGGATAAAAATAAACTAGTATTAATGCATACAGTAAGTTCATATCCTGCAGAATTAGATACATTAAGAATGGATACGATAGATTGGATGCAAAGCAAACATAGTGGTTACAGTTATGGATATAGCAGTCATGAACAGAATGTTATTAGTGCATCAGCAAGTGTTTACAAAGGAATAGATTGGTTAGAACGACACTTCACATTAGATAAGGAGATGTGGGGAACTGATCAAGGTGCTAGTAGTGACCCACAAGACATGTCAGAACTAGTAGGCACAATTAGAATGTTAGAAAAAACATTGGGTGTTAGAGAAGGTGTTTTAGATTGTGAAAAAGAAAATTTGAGGAAAATGAGATGAAACTTGCTATTATAGGAAGTGGTCAATGCAGGAAACTGAAAAGGACTCATCTTAATAAAGCATTTGCAGATGCAAATAAAGATTTTTATTTTCATACATGGGAACATGAGCACAATCCTCATTGGGACAAGTTACAAAAGTTCTTTCCTGATGCTACTATAGAAATAGAAAAGTATGAAGATCATTTTGACAAATATAAGCAATACAGAAATATTACATCTGATAAACTTAGATATGAGTTTGCACAATTTTATACAGTATTAAAAAGTTTTAAATTAGTCGAAGGTGAATACGATTACTATTTTAGAACACGAACAGACATTGGATATCAAAGTGATATACTTAATTTCTTTACAGAGGATCATAAACAGTATAAAGATTTAAGAAGATGGACTTGGCATGCGATTAAACAAACAACAGATCAGGAAACATGGAGACAACTTGTTCCTGATAACTTAGAAAGCCTATTAATAAATCAAGATGAACTTGATAATAGAGTAATGGAACTTAAACCTATAGTATGGTCACCATTAAGAATGGTAGACCCAATGCATGGTGCTTCCTTTGACGACTTTAGTTGGACAATGAATAACAAAGCATTTAGTATTCTAAAAAATCTAGATATAGAATATGTAATAAGAAAAGCAATGGATATTAAAATAGATTCTGAATTTAGTATTCAAAGTCCACTTATATGGTCAAAGATTATGCAAGAAGAAGGTATATACATTATTACCGCACCTATTAGCGGAAATATATCAAGACTTCGAGCAGAAGAACAAGATTTAATTCCTTTTTACGGAGATAAAAATTGAGAGAACGAGATATAGAATTATATGCAAACATTAGCATAGGACACGAAAATGATTTCAGTATCCTTGAAAAAAGGATCATTGCCGCGGCACAATGTAATGCTGATGCTGTAGTGCTGTCTAAGTCTACACCACACCTTGCAATTCAGCCCAATCAACAATATATTAAAATGGATTCTAAATGGGGAACATTGCCTTATTTAGAAGTTGCTAAACGTAGTGAGATAGATGAATTTACATGTCAAAAAATATTAAAATTAGTAGATGAAATAGGCATTCCTTTAAAATGGAGTGTAACTGATGTAGAGTCTGCCCAATGGGTTAAGGACCATACAGGAACAGAAGAAATAAAAATACATTACAATTCCAGAGATGATGAAGGATTAGTAGAGTTTGTTGCAAATAATTTTTTATGGATTACTTATGGTGGCAACGATGAGTTAATAGATAGATTATTAACAATACTAGATAAACCAAAGTATAAAAAGAGAATAAAATTATATCACTCCACTCCTAAATTTCCTCCTCAAATAGAGGAACTTAATTTAGATGTTTTAGAAAAATATAAGAGTAGACCACATGTCGGTGTCGGATATGAAGGAAGATGTGAAGATATATTCCCCGATTGTGCTGTAGTATTTAAAAATATAGACTTTATAGAAAAGTTTCTAGGAGATGACGACTCAGAAGGAGCAGTATTATCACCTAAGAAATTTTACGACTTCTTTATTAACATGAACCAATTAGAGATTGCAAATGGCTAGAATAAAACCTAAATGGGAAAGAGGACAAATGAGCCCCGACTCAGAGAACAAAGTTTTCTGCACGGCTCCTTGGACTCATACCTATATTAGTCCGCAATCAGAACGACGTATGTGTTGTGCTAGTAGAGAAGAACATATGATGCAACGTCAGTATATAGATGCTAGTAATGATAAGAGCACTGGCAAATATAAAGACGTAGGAACAATAGAAGATTATAAACCAATAAGTTTAAAAGAACATTGGAATTCACCTTACATGATGGACATAAGAAAGAAACTTATGGCCGGTGAGGAAATACCACAATGTGCAGTATGTAATGATAGTATTCTAAGCCAAAGCACATACCGTCAATGGTTTACAGGATACTTATTCGAAAATAAAATTGATAAATGTTTTGAGGATACAAATGATGATGGATATACTACTATGGAACCAATTTCTTTTGATTACCGGGTCAGTAACCTGTGTAATTTTAAGTGCCGTATGTGCGGCGAACCTCTCAGCTCAACATGGGAGGCAGAAAAAAGAAAGCATGACCTTTGGACTCCGGAACAACAGCCGTTTATGGTTCCTGAGAACAAGGAGGTCATCGAGACTTTTCAGAAGGAAGTAGTTGAAGAAGAGTTTTGGGAATACATTAAATCAGGAACAGTTGAGGAAATATATTGGGTAGGCGGTGAGCCACTAATGTATGATATACACTGGAAGTCTATGGATAGACTTGCACAAGATAATAATTTACATAAAGTTCATTTAAGATACAATAGTAATCTTAGCAGAGTTAGATTTGGTAAGCATTACCTGTATGATTGGCTACCACAAGCAAAGGACTGGACCATGTGTGCAAGTATAGACGGCACAGGAGATATAGGCGAGTTTATAAGAACAGGGCTCAATTGGGAAGAGTGGGATAAAAACTTTAGAGAAGGTGTAGCATTGCCAGGTGGTAATGACAAAATGTTAATGGATTTAACACTTACAGGTCCCGGTATGTTTGATCTCAAAAACTTTTTTGATTACGCATTAGAACTAGATGTTAAAATAGAAACAAAACGCATGTTCGCTTTCCATCCTGATATTGTAATGAGTGCAATGGCTTGGCCAAGACATATACTTAATAGAATTATAGACGAAAATTTAGAATACATAAAACCAAGAGCAACACAAAAACAGCAAACACTAATTAACGAATTGGAGAATATGAAAATTACTCCTACATTTGAAGAACAATGGCCTGATCAACATGAAGACAGTTTCTTTAATGGTAGAGGCTGGCAGGATAAAATTGCAGAAATAAGACCAAAAGAAAAACTTAGAATACAAGACATCTATGCAAAAGATTCTGAACTATTTGATTGGTGGATGCGAGTAGATAAAAAGCATAATCAAAGATAATGTTAGCAATAAACGACGATAAGAAAATATGTATATTCAGTAAAGGTAAGACTGGAACAACAACTCTACAAAATAGATTAAGCACTGATTGGAAAACAATTGGGGAAGGAGATGTCGATTGGTATGGCATAGGCCCAGAACACTTTAGTGGAATGAGCAGGCAAGAAGATATAGTAGAACACTTGCATAAAGAAAACTATGAAATAATTTTTATAATCAGAGAACCATGGCAGAGATATGTAAGTGGCTTTAAAGAAATACTACAAGATTACATTAGTGGAATTGCTCCTGGAGATGAGTTTTTGCCTTTATGGGAAAAAGTTGTTTATGATCATGATAGACTAGTTGAATACATAGACAGACTATTTTACTTGACACAATTTATTTGTGATGGACAACAACAAGCAACACATAGTTGGGGCAGAGCATTTACATTGCATACCAATTACCATACATGCAATTATATTGACTTTTGCGAACAGTTTAAAAACATATCGTATATAGATAGCAGTAACTTAGATTGGTTCATGTCTGAAGTATTAGAGATAGAACCGGGTAAAAGAGAAAACACGTCACGCAAAAAAGATATAGAATGTGTCGAAAGAGCATTGCTTGAATGTAAGCATTATTACTTAATAGACAAGTTCCTAAGACCAGAGATTGATAGATATGAAAGTATTATGTAATGGGTGCAGTTATACTTGGAAAACTAATGAAAGATTTAGACAAGATAAAATTAGATGGCCCGAAATATTAGCAAACAGATTTCCAGAGCACGAATTTACTAACCTTGCACATCTAGGTGCAGGAAACTTTTATATAAAAGATTCGTCTATAGATTATCTTAAAAATAATGAAGTTGACCATGTATTAATCATGTGGAGTGGCTTTTCAAGATATGACGTAGAAGTATCACAAGAACAATACAACATATTAAACACAGGTAAGAAATACAGATGTAAGTCTTCGCATAACTTATGGGTTTCGTCAGGAGGCAACTCTGGAGCATGGAAGAATTGGCGATATTATGACCCTGCAATTAATGAGATACTTATAGAATTGTTTAAAGGTTACTACGACAATGTCAATTGGCTACAACACTATGCTGAATCATTACAACAAATAATAGACTTGCAACAGTATTGTAAAGCAAATGATATTCCATATACATTTATGAATTATAGGAATCATTTAAATAAGAGTCATGCAGAAGTGCAAAAACAAAAATTTAATATAGATATCACAGAACAATTTTCATTTGGTCTTAATGCAGAACCATATATGTGCGATTTTGAACAATTAGATAGTATTGTAAATCAAATAGACTTCAGCAATTGGTGTTTTATTGATGACAATAAGAACGGCATTTGGGAACTAGCACTTACTTTTCCAGATAGAACTGGCACTTACGATGATGGTGATCACCCAGGAACTAATACTGCAGAACTATTTGTAGACAAATATCTGCTACCTACTTTAAACTGGTAGATAAAACAAACCCGATAAATATAACTGTATTTAATACAACAAACTCAATAGGAGAGAAAAATGGCCTCAATCGGATTCATTGGGGTAGGCAAGTTAGGACAAGCCTGCGCCGAAATGGTTGCTGAGGTCCATGATGTTGTAGGATACGATGTAGAGCCTAGAGAGCCTGAAAACTTTACAATGGTTTCAGATCTTAAGGATGCTGTAATAGGACAAGATATTGTTTTTGTTGCAGTTCAAACTCCACACGATCCTCAATATGATGGCAAAGCACCAACCAGCCATTTACCTAACAAAGACTTTGACTATACATTAGTTAAGAAAGTTCTTTCGCAAGTAAATGAGGTTGCATCAAACGAGCAACTTATCGTCCTTATATCAACCGTGCTCCCGGGCACAACGCGAAGGGAATTTGTTCCTTTAATGACCAATACCAGATTTGTGTATAATCCATACTTAATTGCTATGGGCACAGTCAAGTGGGATATGGTTAATCCAGAAATGGTAATGATTGGCACAGAAGATGGAAGTGAAACAGGTGACGCATTGGAACTTGTAGACTTTTATAAAACAATCATGCAAAACGAACCACGTTACGTTATCGGAACATGGGACGAAACAGAATGTATCAAAGTATTTTATAATACATTTATATCAGCAAAAGTAAGTTTAGTAAACATGATACAAGACGTTGCAGAAAAGTCAGGTAACATAAACGCAGAAGTTGTATGTGATGCACTTGCAAACTCAGACAGACGTATTATGGGACCAGGTTACATGAAACCAGGTATGGGCGATGGTGGTGCATGTCACCCCAGAGATAATATCGCTTTACGTTGGATGGCAGAAGAACTAGACTTAGGATATGACCTATTTGATGCTGTAATGCTTTCGAGAGAAGTTCAAGCAAAAAATATGGCAAATAAGTTAATAGAATATGCAGGTGATCAACACCCAGCATTTGGTTTAATACCAAGCATGCCTATTATAATTGTAGGTAAAGCATATAAACCATTAGTTCCTTATGATGCAGGGTCACCAAGTATGTTAGTAGGTCACTACATAGAAAAAGCAGGTCATGAGTTATATTACTTAGATGAAGTAATGGGAGAAACACCGTTACAGGATGTTTTAGATAATCCTGCGGTATATCTTATAGCACATAACCCAGAAATAACATATGGTAAACAATTAGACTTTGTCAAAGGATGGTATGACGAGCATAGAGTAACTGGCGCCGATGAGGCTTTAACAGTTGCTACTGCTAATGGCACAGAACTTAATTTTGCACAAGGAAGTATTGTATTAGACCCATGGAGAAAGTTACCGCCTATGGAAGGTGTTAGAGTAGTTCATTACGGAAACACTAGAAATGAGGCTTTAAGATAGAGAATGAGCGAACCAAGATATTGTAGTCTGTTATGGAAACATATCAGCAATGAACCTTTAGGTCATGTTAGAACGTGTTGCATAGCACGTGATCGTGTGTATGATACTGACGGCAAAGAAGTTACACTAGGTTCGCACTCTATAAAAGATATATTCCATAGTGAATATTATCAAAATATCAGGCAGGAAATCAGAGATGGTAAACTGCCTGATAATTGTTCTCCTTGCTGGCAAGACGAAGCAAACGGAAATAAAAGCAAAAGAGAACAGTATAATGAATATGCAAAAGCACGTTATGGTCCAATCAATTATGAAAAGGAACCAGACATGCCTGCAGACATACAATTAACTTTGAGCAACACTTGTAACTTAAAATGCAGAAGTTGTAACCCTCATAATAGTAGTAAGTGGGTTAAAGAAGCAAAAGACAGAGGAATGCCATATAACGAAGAAGTTGTTGATATTCCTTTACTAGATTTTGAGAATTCAAAGTTTTGGACTACTATGGATGAATGGTTACCTTCTATTACGCAATTAGAAGTAATGGGCGGTGAACCATTCTATATGAAGGAGTTTAGAACATTTGTAAACACTTTAGTAGAAAAAGGTGTTGCAAAAAATATACACCTTAATACATGCACAAACGGAACATTTGCAAATAAAAAGTTTTTAAAAACTTTAATAGAAAATTTTGCAAGTGTAGGATTTAATGTAAGTATAGACGGTGCTACAAAGGAACGATTTGAATACCTTAGGCACGGAGGTGACTGGGATGAAGTAAGTAAAAACTTAGATTATTTCCATTCACTAAATGAAACACATCAAGCAAGTATAGGTATAAGCCATACTATTACAGCAATGAATGTAATGTATCTTGCAGAGTTTCATAAAATTTTTAGAGAACGTTGGCCTACATTTAAAATTTATCACAACATAGCAAGATTCCCAACTTGGTTTAATCCAAGTGTATTTCCAGAAGATATGAAACCTGCTATTGTGAAACCTTTAAAAGATGCAGAACTAGGAGAAGCATTGCGTAAAGAATTAAATGGTATAATAAAATTTGTATTAACTCCAAGAACAGAAACAGTTAGACCGTATGGAATTGCGGTAACTGATACAGTTGAAAACGAAATTATTCATAGATGGAATTTGTTTAGACAGCAGATTGTAAGTGGCGACTTGTATAGAAAAGAAAACTTTAGACAGGCTTTTCCAGAACTTTGGGAAATTGTAAAAGATGATTTTTTGTATAATAAAGAAATGAAACTTGCAGAGAAAGAGCCGACAACATACGGTTCGTTAGAAAAAGGAAAAGTGATATGAGCAAAACATTTTGTCCTTTACCTTGGATGCACTTGGGAACACACCCTCATGGCGGTGTAACACCTTGTTGCATATCTGATATGACTGCTGGCAAAAATAGAGCAAGAGATTTTACTGAGGATGGCGACCAGTTTTTCAACTTAAATGATCACAGCATAAACAAACATATGAACAGTGATTATTTTAAACAAATTAGATTGGAGATGTTAAATGATGTGGAGCCTAAAGCATGTGAGAGATGCTACCAGGAAGAAAGAAAAGGAATTAAGAGTAAACGAGAACACGAGTCCCAGGTTTATCCGGACTTTGACTCCAGTTACGCATCCCGACTTACAAGTGAGGATGGTAGCATACCTTTGGATCTTCGTTTTGTCGAGTTGCGTCTTGGTAATGTATGTAATGTCCGCTGTCGCACTTGTAATCCAGCAAGTAGTTCAAGGTGGGTTAAAGATTATAAAGAAATTGTTGACTCGTTAGATTTTGTTAATGATGGATACAGTTGGTTAGACCATAAGCACGACTTTCAATGGCCGGAAGATGAAAATTTTTATAACGACTTATTTGAATGTGCCCCTAATATGGAAGTTCTTTATATTAATGGTGGCGAACCTACACTTATAAAAGCACATTGGAAATATTTAGATATGTTAGTTAAGAGTGGCAGAAGTAAAAATATTATACTGTGGTATAATATTAACATGACAAACTTGCCACCAGAAGCAATTCCTATATGGAAAGAATTTAAAGAAGCAAGAGTATGTCCTAGTATAGACTGTTTAGATACTAGAAATCATTTTATTAGATATCCTACAAAATGGCTAGACGTTACTAAGAACTTGGATAGCCTATTAGCAGAAGATACACTTACAATAAGAATTACGCAAACTGTGAGTGCTTATAATTATATTTACTTAGACGAGTTTCTAAATTGGGCACCATGTCCAGTTGACATGAACTTTGTGTATGATCCTGATTACCTATCACCAGCAATCCTGCCTCCCGTCGTTAGACGCCATGTGCATGATAAGTTTAGAACAACAATGGGCAATAAACATGAACTAGGAACATTATTAAGTATGTTTAATAACGATGACTGGGATGAATTAAAATGGGAACAGTTTTGTAGATATAACGATGAACTAGATAAAATTAGAGGGCATGAAAGTGGCTGGAGAGCAGTATTTCCAGAACTAATAATCCTATGTGAGAATAATGGAATTCAGCACAAATATTAAAGATCACGATGATGATGTAATGTGTATCCTGCCATGGATTCATATGCACCCTTGGCCTAATGGTAAAACAATGCTTTGCTGTGACTCACCATGGGAATCACATATAGGTGATCTACGAGAAAATAGTTTACAAGAAGTATGGAACAGCAAAGACATGAAAGAAGTCCGTCTTAATATGTTGCAAGGCAAGAAATGTAAACAATGTGTAAGGTGTTACGAAAAGGAAGAAAAAGGTCACGACAGTTTAAGGGTAAGAAGTAATAGAGACTGGTTAGAACCTCATTGGGATAAAGTAGAGAAAACAAATGCAGATGGTAGTTTAGATGATTTGACTATTGTTTATTTGGATTTTCGTTTTAGCAATGTATGTAATCTACGTTGTAGATATTGTGGTCCCGAACTTAGTAGTAACTGGTTTAAAGATGCTGTGAAGAGCAGTTTTAATATAACACCAACAGAAAAAATTATACAAATTCGCAAAGACGTAGACGGCTTTATGGAAGAATTTGAACCTATGCTAGAACACATAGAACAAATATATTGGGCAGGTGGTGAGCCTATTATGATGGACGAGCATTGGGGTATAATGAACAAGTTAGTAGAAATGGGTAAAACAGATATACGCATTTTTTATAATACAAACTTTACAACATTAAAATATAAGAAGTATGACATATTAGACTTATGGAAAAACTTTAGTCATATAAGTGTAGGTGCAAGTCTAGATGCAGAAGGGGCCAGAGGGGAGTATCAACGTAAAGGAACAGTATGGGCAGATGTTGAAAACAACATACAACGATTAAGAGAAGAATCACCTGAGATAGATTTTTATGTGAGTGCTACTGTTAGTGCCTACAACGCCTGGCACATAACTGACTTTCACAAGAGTTGGGTAGATAAAGGATATATTAAACCAGGTGATTGGTATATGAATGTATTGCTAAACAATCCACGTTTTAGAATGAGTGTATTGCCTGCAGAATTTAAAGAAGAGATAAAATACAAATGGCAAAAACATTTAGCATGGCTTGAACCTAGAGATCATATAGGTAGGGCAACAGAAGGATATAAAAGTTCAATTCAATTTTTAGATGATGATCATACAGAACTGTTTGATGAGTTTAGACGGTTCAATATTGAGTTTGATTATTTACGTGAAGAAAACTTTGCAGATGTTTTTCCGGAGTTAGCAAAACTATGAAAAACTTTTGTGTATTACCATTTGTAAACTTAGAGGCTAGAACTGATGGCACTATTTCTCCTTGTTGTATAATGCAAGACGATGCAGGAGTTACATTAGCAGAAGGTGGAACACTTAGCGAAGTATGGAATAGTGAATGGCTAGAGAATTACAGGCAAGCATTTTTAAGAGACGAAAGACCTGAAGCATGTCGTAATTGCTGGAATGAGGAAGAAGCAGGAATACGAAGTAAAAGGCAAAGAGAAAACGTTTGGTATAGATCCATGTTTGACTTCGAAGACCCAAAAGCAACAGAACAACCTGCATCATTAGATTTAAAACTAGGAAATATTTGCAATAGTAAATGTAGAATTTGCACAACTTTTGCAAGTAGCCAATGGGCAAAAGAAGAAATAAAGATAGACCCTAGTAAGAAAGACAGCATACTTGCATTTAATCATAAGGGGATGTGGCCTAAGCATAACAACGACTTTTGGGAAGATCTTGATACAATGCTACATGCTATTGTTAAATTTGAATTCTTTGGCGGCGAACCTTTACTAATAGAAAGACATTTTGATATACTAGAAAAGTGTATAGAGAAAGGATACGCAAAAAACATTCATTTATCATATAACACAAATGGTAGTGTGTTTCCGGAAGAAAAAGTTCATTTATGGAAACACTTTAAAAAGGTGCAAATATTTTTTAGTATAGATGATGTAGATGAAAGGTTTAATTATATTAGGCATCCTGGAAAGTTTGAAGAAGTATTTGAAAATATAGAAAAGTTTACAAAATTAGAAGGAAACTTAGAGTTTTCAATTTTTCAAACAATAGGTATACTAAATATATGTAACTTAAAAGAATTAACAGAATATGTAGAAGCAAATTTGCCTATGCACATTCACTATAATATGGTGTTTGAACCTAAACACATGTCAGCAAAATGTTTACCTAAGGAAGTAAAGAATAAGATCTTAAACTTCTATAGTGGTAACCAACCTGATTATGTTAAGAGAACATTAGATTATATGAACAATGAACATTATGAATCTGATAAGTTTTATCAGTTTATTCATACAACTAAATTTGGAGATACATATAGAAAGGAAAGTTTTGAAGAAACGTTTCCTACACTATATGAATTTATAAGAGAGTATTGGAATGGAATACAGTAAAACATTTTGTCCGTATCCCTGGATACATGTAATGACCCAACCTACAGGAACATTAAGTTGGTGCTGTGTTGCACGTGATAATTTTAAAAACGATGATGGAAGTATGGTCGACCTCAATAAAGGAGATCGCATAGAATCTGTTTGGAATAACAATCATATGCGTAAAATCCGTAAGCAGATGTTAGATGGCGAAGTGGTAAAAGGTTGCGAACATTGTTATGATTTAGAGGATATGGGATTTCCGAGTTATCGAACAAACTACATCAGAGACTGGTTTGAATACAGTGATCGAGGAGAGGAGATTATTGAAAGGATTGAAAAAAGTAAAAGGAATGGATATAGAGTAGAAGATCCTCCAATGTATTTAGATTTTAGGCTTGGCAATATGTGTAACCTGAAGTGTAGAATGTGCCAACCTCAAAACAGTTCACAGATAAACAAAGAATATGTAAAGATAGAAAATGCTGATGCTGAAGCAGGTCAGTTCATTAGAGATAATTTTACATGGGGCCATTTTGCTGAGAATATAACCAATTGGGAAGATGATCCAGAATTTTTACGACAAGTTGAAGAGTGGTTGCCAGGAGTTAATAAACTTTATTTCACAGGCGGAGAACCTACTATCATAGAACGTGTATACTGGATTATGGAAAAATGTGTGGAAATGGGTATTGCTAAGGACATAGAATTAGTATTTAATAGTAACATGACTAACATACAAAAACGTTTCTTAGATTTAGTAGAGCAGTTCAAAGATGTATTAATGTGTATAAGTGTAGATGCTTATGGACATGAAAATGAATACATTAGAGGAGCAAGTCATTGGAGCAGAGTTGAGAAAAACTTAAGAACATATTGTGCTAGTGATGTTGTTGGAACAGTATTGTTTAGTCCTGTAATACAAATATATAATGTATTAACTATTACAAAACTATTAGACTTTGCAGAAGAACTAGAAGAAGAATATGGTAGAAAAATATTCTTAACATTTCTAATATGCGATTATCCAACAAGTTTAGATTTTAGAAACTGTCCTGAGCAAGTAAGAGAAGTTGCCGCAGGTAGATTAGAGCAATGGCTTAAACGTAGTAAGATACTTGCACATAGGCCTGAGAATAAGCAAAGCATAGAAGCAACAATAAAAGCACTAAAAGAAAATCGTAAAGATAATTGGGAACAGGAACTAGATACTTTTAAGAAATATACTGAGATGTTAGATAAGCAACGCAAAGAGTCAATGAGAGAGGCATTGCCTGAATTATGGAAACTGATGTATGCCTCAAATAGATAAAGTAGCATTTTTTGGCGATAGTTACTGTTTTGATACAGTATCTAGAAAAATATCTAATGGAACTGATACGTTGTTTTACCCACCAACACCTAGTTACATGGATATATTTGCAGAGAAACATAATTTACAAATAGTTCACAACGGAACTCCTGGCCATGGTCCTAATTGGATGATACATGAATTCAGAGAGTGGCTTGCATCAAACAGCCAAGAGTATATAAATGAAACACATTTTGTATTTTGTTGGAGTGATGAAACAAGACAAATAGTTAGATCTACAGGAGTTATATCTAACAAATCAAGACCTGAGTTCGAAGACCGCCTACATCCAGGTGAAATGTCACTACCAGGACCGGATACTCCGCTATTAAAGGATGAAAAAAGATTTGACCAGAGAGTAAGACAAGCAATTGAACTTTACTGGCTTTATTTAAAACCATGGGGTCAAACAACAGGAGAGGCTCAAAGACAACTTACAACTATTAAAGATGCATGGGCCTTTTATATAAAACGGCATAATATAACAAGTTATCAAAGTTACCATTGTTTTTATCATACAGCAGAATACGAAGATGAATGTTATTCGTTTGAGTATGATAATAAAAGATATAAATGCTTACAGCATTTTGCACATAGCATGGATGATTATGTTATAGGTGAAAACAGAGAACTACCTCCTGAATATCATGATCATTATAATCATTTCTCTCCTAAAGGCCAATTCAAAATGGCTGATGTGTTAGATGGGAAGTTTGGAGAAATACATGGGTAAGTTGTTAGCAAATGGTTGTAGCCATATGGCAGGTTCTGAAAGCACTACATCTGTAGCAGACCTTTTTGCAAAACACTTAGATATAGATTGTGTAAATTTATCACATCCTGGTGGTAGTAATCATAGAATATTAAGATCAACAATAGAATACATAGAAGAAAATGGCAAGCCAGATTTTGTTTTAATTGGCTGGACAACTCAAGAACGATTTGAATTTACTTGGAAAGGTGAACGTGCTGACTACACATTAGATAAACATTCTGATGATACTGATTTAGAAAAATTTTATAGATACTTAGATTTAAATGTATGTGATTTTGAAATAGGTAAAGAAAATACAATTTTATATATATTTTTATTACAGCAATATTTAGAAAATAACAAAATAGATTATATGTTTTGTAATATGTATAATGCAATTCCTGAAGGATACCAGTCTAATATATGGAATCTTATAAATTTGGATAAGTATTATTTACATCATACATCATTAATCGAAGACGCAATGAAGGAATACCCTGAAGGCTGGAGTGAAACGCAACATGCAGTAGATCCAGCAATACATCAATCAATGTGTGATAAATTAATAGAATTTGTAAGGAGACCAAATGTCTGAAGATAAAAACTATAAAAACAAGCAACAAGATTTAACAGAATTAAACGGTGAGGGTAACAGAGACCGAGGCAGTGACGGTGAGGATCTACGTTTAACTCAAGAAGAAGAAGAAAAGTTAAAAGCAAAGATTAAAGAATTAAGGAAAAAGGATCCCTTTATATATAGATGAGTAAGATTTTAGGTATAAGTTCTGGATTCCACGATGCGGCAGTTACTCTTCTAGATGACGATGAGATTGTCTTTGCAGGTCACTCTGAAAGATATAGCAAGGAAAAAAACGATCCTTTTTTAAATAAAGAATTAATTAATGCTGTTCTAGAACATGGTGTTCCAGACCAAATAGTATTCCATGAAAAGGATTGGGCAAAACGTCTAAGAAATATTTATGGGAGAAACTGGAGTGCATTATCAGAACCGTCACAACGTAAATGGGTAAAACAGTTTTATCCAGAACTTAAAAAAATACCAACAAAAGAATATTGGCATCATGAAACACATGCGGCCGCTGGTGTATTAACTAGTGGATTTGACGAATGTGCTGTAATGGTAATAGACGCAATAGGAGAATTTGATACAGCAACCATCTGGCACTGGAAAAAAGGCGAGTTAAAAAAGTTGCATAGTGTATGGTTCCCTAGCAGTTTAGGATTATTTTATAGTGCAGTAACACATCGAGTTGGACTTAAACCTATGGAAGATGAATACATTCTAATGGGCATGGCCGCTTATGGTGATCCAGTAGAAGGTAAAAGACTAAGTAGGCAAATGGGCAAAGATTTTTTCTTTTTTCATCATGCATGGATATCTAATAGACAGAGCATTAGAGGAAGTGGTAATTTACAACGTGGCATAGATCCAAATTTATATAAAGAGTATGATGACTTTACTATTGCATACGCGGCACAACATCAAATTGAAAAGAGAATATTATCGTTTGCCGAGTATGCTAGAGATATTACAGGAAGTGAGAATATTGTATGTATGGGTGGTGTTGCTCTTAATTGTGTTGCTAATAGTAGATTATTTGAATTAGGATACAAAAATATACACATTATGCCTAACCCAGGTGATGCTGGAAGTAGTCTAGGTGCCGCGGCACTACATCTATATAATACAACAGGCAAGAAAGTTAATTGGAATGGACCTTATTTAGGCCACAACATAGAAGGTCCATATCCAGTAAAGAAAGCATTAGCAAGTTTGAAGAAAGGGGAACTATTTGGAATAGCAAATGGCAGAGCGGAGTTTGGACCAAGGGCATTAGGCAACAGATCACTTGTTGCTGATCCTAGAGGACCAAGAGTTAAAGACAAAATGAACACGATTAAGAATCGTCAAAAGTTTAGACCATTTGCACCAATGATACTAGAGAAGTATGTCCATGAATATTTTGACATGCCGGGAGGAATAACCAATGCACCATATATGCAATTCGTTGCAAAGTGCAAAAAACCAGAGGAGTTTCCTGCAATTATACATGAGGATGGAACAAGTAGAGTTCAAACTGTTAACCAAAAACAGCACCCAGGATTGTATAAGTTGCTCAGTGAATACAACAAAGTAACAGGCTGTCCCATGCTAGTAAACACAAGTCTCAATATTAAAGGCCAACCAATAGTCAATGATATAGCAGACGCACAGGCATTCGAGAAGCACTACGGCGTAAAAGTTCACACAAACGATTAATATGTTTGATGTATTTTACATTGGCAGTAACACTAGCCTAAAAGAAGTATTACCATTTGCAAAGCAAGTTGAATCTGCTGACACAATCTTGCCTAAAACTAAAATGTATTGGTTAGTAGAGCCTAACATTGAAGTTACAGATTATGATGTGTTTAATTATAGACCTGATATGTATGATACAAAATACGAACATGTATGGAAGTGGGATTCAAACAACTATGGTGGAATAAGATTAATACCAAAAAGAACAAACGATGGTATTAAACAGATAAACAAGATTGTTTGTAAAAAAAGTTTTGATATACTTAATACTAAAACACCAGCAAAGTATTTCGATAACAATCCGTATGCTAGCCATGTTTGGTGTGTGGATAAGGATTACAAATTAGACCCAGACATCAATTGGGCACCAGGAAACTTTGAGCCTACGTTTATACATAGTTTTCATTTAAAAGGTCAACTAGAACACAAGTATCCAGAGAAGGAAGGAGGTATTAAACTGTTTCCTAAAGACTGGAAAAATGCCGAAACAAAATATCATAACTTCTTAGATGCAAATGTTACATATCCTATACTTTATGTTAAAGATGTAAACGATATGCAACAAAGAGATATATTCGATGATGAGTATGTATGGTTAATAGATCAAGAACATAAAATAAATGCCAAGACTGTTGACTGGATACCTAATCCTTTTGAAGGAGGTATGATACATGTTTTTAGAATGCCTTATCAACTAACAGAAAAGTATCCTATGGCAATGGGCGGAGTAAGACTTGTTCCTAAAGATTGGAAAAAAGCAGAAATAAAAATACATCCTGCATGTCCTGTTGAAGATGAAAACTATGATGTATTCTATGTAGACGAAGATGAGTTTACATCAGATGTCTATAGTGATTATGCTGAACGTAGTAAAACAGATTGGTATTGGATAGTAGATAGAGAGTTTGACTTTAATGGTAAACTATTATATGTTCCTGAGGAACATGAACGTAACTACATTCATGTATTTAAAATACCTGGCCATTTAGAAGAACGATATCCTAAAGACTTTATTGACCCATGGGATACTCGTTGTGGTGGTGTTAGGCTAGTCCATAAAGATTTTGATATTACTAAACACAAATACCAGCAAGGAATATGTCCTGTTAGATTTGATATTTTTTATTCTAATAATATAAATGACTATGATTCATTTGCAAGAAAAAGTAGAACTAAAATGTTTTGGCTCATAGATGAAGAACATGAATTAAACAATGTATTTGATTACGTTCCTCACAAATATGATCAAAAAACAATTCACATATTTAAAATACCAAATCAATTAAGTCACAAGTATCCGAGAAGTATTACAAACGTAAGTGATAATAGATGTGGTGGTGTAAAACTTGTTCCACTTAAACATGATGAAACAAAGTATATTACAGACTCGCCTACAAGTTCAAAACAATACCCAATAGTGTATGTAGAAGATGTAGATGACTACAGTATAGTTACACAAGACTGTTGGATAATAGATAAAGAATATCAATTTGACGAAGAAGTAGATTGGGTTCCACCTGATTTTCAAAGAGATATGATACACACTTTTCATTTAGGAGATCAACTTAAACATAAGTATCCAGATGAAATGGGTGGAATAAGATGGATACCAAAAGAATACAGTAACGCAGGAATAGTAATACATCAAATTGCTCCATTTACAGATGTAGAGTTTGAGAAGTTTACTAGCGAAGAAGAGGGCAGGTTAAAGAGTCGGAATAATTGGTTTTGGGTAATAGATGAAGATGTTACAGTTTTAGATAATTTTGATTTTGACTTTATACCAGAGGTTTGGGACGAAGGCAAAACACATGTTTGGCAAAAACTTAACCCAATTACACAAAAACAATATGATTATTCAGGTATTAAACTATGTCCTAAAGTAGCACAAACAACAGGTAGACCTAAGTATATACGAGAACCTGCATGTGTGCAAATACCATATCCGGTGTATCACTTACAGCCAGATGACTACAAAGACGGCTTAAACGACGTCTATGTGCGTCTAGCAAGCCAGTCTAAGGCTGATATGCTATGGATTGTTGATGCATATACGCAATTACATGAGGATTTCAACTTTAACTACTACCCTACACAATGGGATAAAAAGAATGTCCATGTGTTTGCAGACGAAGACGGCGAATATAAAAATGTTAGATTAATACCAAAGTCAGCACTAGATAAAGAGTATACTGATAAAGAAATAGCAAATAATAGTTTTGATAACCTTAAACTTATAAATACTATAGCAAGCCTTAAGCCTAAATGGCCAGTTATTCATTTGCAAAGTTTAGAAAGAGACGAGTTTGTAAACGCAATAAAGGACATAGAAACGCCCTTTGTTTGGACTACAGACCCAGATATCAAAGTGAATCAAAAGGTGCTTGATAGCGGATTTATGCCTGACATAATGGATGTTGGTAAAATTCACACTTGGCAGAAAACAAACCCTAAAACAAACAAAGTTCATGCTTATGGTGGACTTAGACTTTGGCCTACAGATGCAGATTATACTAATTTAACATCGGACATACTAAAACAGAATAAATTTAGAAATCTAAAATATGTTAAACAAGAAGGTTCAACATCAATTCCAAATGAAATATTTGTATTAAGTTATAAAGAAGATCTACGTAGAGTAGAAGAACACATAAACATATTAGAGCAAAAAGGTTTAGAAGTAAAACATGTAAGAGGAGTTAAGGGCATATTTGAGGCTCACAAAGCATGTGCAGAACAATGTGATACTAAAATGTTTTGGGTAGTTGATGCTGATGCAGAGGTTACAGAAAGTTTTAACTTTGATTATATACCTGATGTATATGATGAAGAAGTTGTCCACGTATGGGCAAGTAAGAATCCTATAAATGGATTGGAATATGGTTATGGAGGAGTCAAACTGTTTCCAACAGAAATGGTTAAAGACGCAAACACTTGGGGGATAGATTTCACAACTGGCCTTAGTAATAGATTTAAGTCTATGCCAGAGGTTAGTTGTGTTACTAAATTTAATACCGATGCATTTAGCACTTGGAGGAGTGCGTTCAGAGAGTGTGTGAAACTAACACTTAATGATGATGCAGAAAGTCAAGGTCGATTAGACACTTGGCTTAACACTAGGGGCGAAGAGGACTTTACTGCTGATGCAGTAAGAGGAGCACTAGAGGGGAACCAATTTGCACTTGCAAATAAAGATAACTTAGAACAGTTAAGTAAAATTAACGATTACACATGGCTTGAAGAACAATGGAACGAATAAAATTAGATACTTGGGATGATGTAGAAAACTACATAGACAATGGGTTTATGAAGATTGCGCCTAGTTACTTTGAACGGGCAATCATGGATAGTAGATATCCACGTGATGCTTTTAGTAAAGGCCAATTAGCAAGTAAAAGTTGGCTGTTAGATAAGTTATATCATTATACTATTAAAACTAATTCTACAGCAGTATTGTTAGGTTGTTGGATAGGAAGTTTAGTTGAACCATTATTAAAAAGTATTCCGATAGAACGTATATACGGAATAGATATAGATGCTAATAGTATAGAACTAGCAGAAAAGTTTAATCAAAAACATGTAGCCAACAATTGGAAGTTTAAAGGTGTTGTAGCAGATGCAACTTTATTAGATACTAACCATATGGAGTTTGAAACAAGCGGCGAACTTATAGCAGTATCGCCAGGTATGGTAATAAACACTAGTTGTGAACACATGGGAACTGAATGGTTTGAGTCTGCAGGTAGCGAACAGTTAATTGTTATGCAAACAAATAATAAAGAAGAGTTTGACGGGCACATAAATGTATGTTATACTGTAGAAGAGATGCAGGAAAAATATCCTTTAAGTAAAATTCTTTACATTGGATCATTAGAGACTCCTGCTTATACACGATATATGCAAATAGGTTATAAGTAATGAAAACTAAAGTAATAAATTTTTATGGTGGGCCAGGCTCTGGTAAGAGCACTAAAGCCGCAGGATTATATTACAAAATGAACATGGCAGGTTATAGTGTTGAACTCGTTAATGAGTTTGCTAAAGAATGTGTTTGGGAAGACAATGTTCCTATGCTAAAAGATCAGTTATACATGTTAGCACATCAGCATAGAAAGATACTTAGGTTAGTTAATAAAGTTGATTATGTGATCACAGACTCACCTGTATTGCTTAGTGGTATCTATAGAGAACTGTATGACGGAGCATTATATAGTGATTTGATAGATCAACTTGCTTTAGAGTGTTACAATAAATACAACAACATCAACTTTATGCTAGATAGGCCTAAATTTTTTAAACAAGTTGGCAGGGCACAAGATAAAGAAGGTAGTATAAATATTGACTATGCTATACTGGAACAGTTTCATACACTAAACATTCCGTTCTTTTATCTTAAAGACCTTACTGATAATGCTGTTGATGTAGCATTTGAATATGTTCAAAGCAGGGCAAGGAGAGGAAAATGATTGTATGTGTTTGCAAAAATATAAATGAAACTGATTTAAAGCAGTTACTAAAAGAGAATACAATAGAGCATCTTATGAATACAGTAGGTATCTGCAGGCAATGTGGAACTTGTAAAGAAACAGTTAAAAGACTTTTATTGGAGAATGCAGTTGAAAGTTGCAATATGCGGATGTAGTTGGAGCAGTAGAGATGAGACTGTGCCAGACACAGAGTTCGGCTCTATAGTTGCAGAATATTTAACCAGAGAGTATGAAGAATCGTTTTATTTAAATCTTGCTACTGTTGGTGCCAGCAACTTTGTTATAAGAAATCAAATTGACTTTGCTATCAAAAATGAGGCTGATTTAGTAATTGTAAATTGGACTACTCCTACAAGAATAGAATGGCATCATAACAAAACTAACTCATTTAATCCTACACAAACTATTGAAAATTTTGATTACACTATTAATCCACACGAAGAAGTTAATAAGAAACATGTAGTAGATTGCAATCCTCCATTGGCATTTAATAGCATAACAACTATGTTAGATGAAGAATCATACGAGCATTTCAAAACTTCGACTATGGGCGAACAAGGGTTGCCTATCACAGAAGAAATGTTTAATAGTTTTAAAAAATATTATTTGTATTGGTATGATAGCAAATTAGAATTAGCAAAACAAATACACTTATTAAAAAGTGCTGTATTTGATTTAATTACAACTGATACGCCTTTTTTAATGAGCCCTAATACATTATTCTTTTTGCAAGATGTTAACGAAAATGCTTACTATTGGGAGAGACTTGTAGAATTTATACCAGGCGTAAATACTATTAAAGGTGTGGCCAGTATGTTAAGAGAGCATGATGAAGAAATGAAAGGCTGGAAAGACTATAGTAGGAATCCAGGTGCACAACTAACATATCACATATCCCCTCAAGCACAGAAGCACTACTTTAATACTGTATTAAAGCCTAAGGTAGATAACTTACTTTCTAGATTGTAATGTTCTTTTATCTGTCTAAGATGATTATAATTGTGTTCTAACACAGATTGCACTTTATAAAAAATACTTATATGATCTGCTTCTATATAATCTATTAAGTCGCAAACCATACCAGCACGTTTATCGGTATTTAATTCTCTATCATAATCTTCAGGCCAAAACTCTTCGAATGTTTTAAAGCCTAATTCTCTTAGATGTTTTAAAGTGAAGGGTTGCCCAACTAGTAAAAATGGTGTTTTGCTATTAATACAATTATATGTTTTTTCAGTTATAAACAAATAGTTAGGATCATACCATGTAGATGTTTCGTTAATTATATGAAAGTATGCTTTTTGATACAGAGATACTGGTGTTTTCATTCCTGTGCCTATAGGAGTAAATTCTGCATCGACTGTTTTAGGCAACATTTTAAAAAGATGCTTGTATTGACTAAGTCTTGTTAGTTCATATCCTTGTGGCATGTTGCAACTCCATACAGAGTCTTTACTATGTATATGATCTATTATTTTAAGCCTAGATCCACTAGGTCTGCGATTGAAACTACTGAATACTGCATCTCTTGTATCTTTTTTTGCAACAGGGTCGTTATAGTCTAATGCAAATTGAGGAATATAAATACAATTATTAGGAAAATTTATTTCGTTAAATGGATTATTATCTAGCAATACATATTCATCTAAGTTGTATTTAGACAGCAACTTATTAATCATTTCATGTTCCTTTCTGAATGATAAGCAAGTTTCGTATGGGTCATATTCTATATTCTTTTTATACATACTATTATCATATAGCATTGCTTCTGCTGGATAGTGTATAGCCAACTTAGCCTTTCTGCTCTTAAGATCGTTTTGTATATGATCTAAGTTAGGGGTTTGGATCCATGGAAGTTTAACTACTATATAATATTTGTTACCTATAAAAATTTTTTCCATACTGTTATTTAACTAAATACTATTATGAAATTTGTCGTATGTGGTTGTAGTTGGAGCAGTAGAGACCCTAGTTTTCCTAAAACAGAACATGGTCATTTTATTGCTGAGCATTTTGGATGGGAGTATCACAACATTGCTAGAGTAGGCTGTGATAACTTTGGTATACGATTACAGATAGATTATGCTGTAGACGTGCTTAAAGCAGATATAATACTTGTAAATTGGACCACTGCTTGTAGAGTAGTCTGGAACCATAAAGGTAAAAGATATTATCCTACACATGGTTTAAAACAATTAGATTATGATGTAGATGACTTCTTTGATAATGAACGTTGCCACCCTGCAAAAGACGATCCAGATTTTGATCCCACAATTATTTCACAAAGCATTACAGGTCTTGTTTCATTTGGTAACTTAATGGGAACTTATGAAGAAGCAATAGAAGAATGGTCTTGGTTGCCTCATCATATGAGTGAAAAACAATTCTATGCATTTAGAGATTACTATATTCATTTATATGATGATAACTTAGAAGCACACAAACAGTATTACCTTATAGAAAGTGCTGTATCTAAACTACAAAAGTCTGGAACTAAGTTTATTATGTCTCCCAATACATTTAATTTTGCTCAGGCTCATGCAATGAAAGAAGGCCACAGTATCGATGACCATGAATTAATACACAGGGCACCATATGATGAAATGTATAATGAGTGGAACATAATTCCAAAAGAAAATATAATTGTTCAGCCTGATGATAAAACTATATCAGATGCACTACAATGGGACTTTGAAATAATGGAAGATCCTATAAACTATCCTACGCATGATCATTGTCATCACCTAAGTGCTGAATCCCAAGAAAGATGGGCAAACGAATTTGCTATTCCAAAACTTAAAGGTTTATTATAAAACCTAATTCACTGGTTACACGATCTTCTGTATCAGTTTTTAATTTAAAGTAAATATTATTCCACTTATGTGTAAGCATAAGTTTGCCTACTGTTAAATCGCTATTAAAATTATATTTAAGACCATTACCAAATTTCACTTTTGTGTCTTCTAATGTAGTATGGTAGTCTACTCCTGCAGTTAAGAGTGATAGTCCAAATTTACTCTGTATAGTATATGTTAAATCAGCAAATATGTTTGCATCTAACATAGTAAATCCATCTACTTTTACATTAAACGAACTGTCTTTCTCTGTAAATCCGTTTACTCTTGAATATGACATACCATATCCTATTGAAGTTAAAAGGTTTGGAGTTAATATTTTATTGTATTCTACAAATGAATTAATAGATTCGACCTTGATATCTGCGGTGCCTGTGCCATACCAAACAGTATCGTTTTGTGCTTTTATGGTTCTATTGGCGTAGTAATATCCGAAGTGAAGGGTGTCTGTAGTAGTATCCCAACCAACTAAACCACCTTCTATATCGCCGTTAAAGTCAGCAATAAAGAAGTTTCCGTAACTAGCACCCAACATTTCAGCACCTTCTACACGGTTATATAGCAAATTATTCCTTCTTACACTTACTCTAAGGTCGTCTAACAGGCTTTTAGATTCAAATATGGTGTTGACATACCCTGAAGGTTTAGTAGTTATATCGGTCATCATTTGCATTAGAGGTGGGTCTAATACTTGAAAGAATGTTGATGTTTGCGAGTCTGCTGTTCGCTCATCAGTATATCCAATAAAGTCATACTGCCATTTGCCGTCTATCTCAATAGGGTAATATCTACATCCACCACATTCACCTTGATTAGGAAAGTTGTCATAGAGTTCAAATGAGCCGCCATTGTTGATTAATACATAAGTGCCATTGACACTATCAACTATATCTAAGTCACCATCGTTATCAAAGTCTAATACATGTAATGAGCCTTCACCATTCCACCAATTACCAGTGCCGTCTTTATATTTTGTAATAGAACCGTATTGCTCTGATACATCTGTAAATGTGCCGTCTCCGTTATTTAGAAATAATTGAATAACTCTACCATCATAGTATGGGTCTACTTTAGTAGATGCTAGGATAATATCTAAATAACCATCATTGTTGATATCTAATGTTTCCATATCATTAGCAATACCATTTGCTCCGTAGTAATTATCAGGTAATTCTGACCAAAGTTTAGACCAGTCCATGTTACCATCATTCCAAAATACTGCACCAGCACTAAACTCGTATGTATCTCCAAAGCCATATATTCTTGCTTCAGTTGGATTTGCCCAGCCTACACTAACGTCAACATAACCATCATTATCAAAGTCGCCTATAGCGGCTGTAGTATTCCATAGTATGTGATCCGCACCAATTTCATATGGAGCAGGCATCTTATAAAAGTTCCAATTAGTATCTGTAAAGTTACCTGTGCCGTTGTTAAGAATAACACCCATGCCAACAGGAGTATTTGAGTCATTGTGGCTCCAGTTACCAAATATATCTAAGTCCCCATCGTTGTCTATGTCACCAGCAACGATATCATGACTATATGCTCCGTTTTGACTATTAGGGTTACTGTCTATAGCAAACATCCAATCTGGTAAGTTAGAAATGCCTTTGTTTTCTATAGAACCGTTATTACTTAAATGTAAAATACTAGGTTTCATAAAGTCATCTATACCATCACCATTAAAGTCAGCGACTAAACTTCTTTGTAAATGTCTAACATATCCACATTCATGCTGTGGATCTGATTTGTAATCAAGATCACCGTAATTAATACATGGACTAGAGCCACCTGCAAATAGTTCCGGACTATAAACAAAGTGCCCATTACCATCATTTAAGAAAACATGTAAATATGAACGAGGCATATCATCTCTGTCTCCTTCAAAAAATCCTTCATAGTAGAAGTCTTGGTGGCCATCTCCGTTCAAGTCCGCTCTATGGATAACACCAGCATTCAGGAAAGGTCCTGCGTCTTGTGTTTCTTGCGGATTTCTACTTGTCCCGTCATGCCTACCCTGTGTGGTAATTTGAAAGAATCCGTAATCTGCTATCTTATACTTGTCTGTTTTTGGAAAGTTGCTGTCATCTAGATAACTACCACTACCATAACTTACATTAATATCTCCATGGATAGTATTATAAGTGTAGTCAAACTTGTCTATTGTTTGATATGGCTGTGTTGGTGTAGTTGAGCCACCGCCACTAGGTGGAGGAGTAATAGGAGCACTTACACCAGCACTCCCACCGCCACTAGCACAACCAACTACAGCAAAAATTACTGCACCGATTAAAATGATATCAACTATTTTCTTTGACATGTTTGCAATTCCCTCTAAAAGTATAACCTGGGCAACTACATTTGCCATCTTGGATAGTGTATGTTTTTCCGTTACTGCCTTGCACAGTGATAACGTCACTATCAAACGTTTCAGGACGTTCGCCAATTTTCTTAAACTTACGTCTACTCTTAGAGAATTGTTTTATTGGATTTTTGAATACTTTATCATTGTGCTGAACAAGTTGTCCTGCACTATTAACATGATAAACACCATTTGCAACTGGGTATTTGCCCCAATCAGTGACTTCTTGTAATATCTCAATCATT
>Ga0115570_10000104_pt1 | contig 63357 bp, 66 predicted proteins | sample COGITO_mtgs_1205_3_FD_87294 | JGI IMG/M metagenome (GOLD analysis project Ga0115570, IMG submission 87294) | Pelagic marine microbial communities from North Sea - COGITO_mtgs_120524 | ecosystem: Environmental > Aquatic > Marine > Epipelagic | place: Germany:Helgoland, sampling site Kabeltonne... | reverse complement strand
CAACATAAGAACCTATTCCAGGCATAGCTGATTCAAAGGCCAATGACGATAAACTGGCCCCTGTTTCACCGCTCGTCCATACCCCTGACACTATGATCACCAATCCGGTCATCGAGCAGATGATAATGGTGTCAATAAATGTCCCCATCATGGCAATTGTGCCTTGTCGTACTGGGTTATTGGTCATTGCAGAAGCATGTGCAATTGGTGCACTGCCTAAGCCTGCTTCATTTGAAAAAATACCGCGTGCCACACCAAACCGAATAGCTGCCCAAACAGCTGCGCCTGCAAAACCGCCTGTTGCTGCAACCGGTGTGAAGGCATAGGTGAAGATCAAATCAAATGCCTGAGGGATTTGATCAACATGCATCATTAAAATGGTGGTTGCTGCGAGCACATAGCTGACTGCCATGATCGGTACTAAGCTACCCGCGACATGTGCTATGCGTTTTATACCGCCTAATAGCACCAGCCCGACTAAAATACCAATGGCAATGCCTGTCCATTCAAAGGGAATATCAAATTTACTATTCAGTGCATCCGCGACGGAATTCGCTTGAATGGTATTACCAATACCAAAGCCTGCCATCGCACCGAAGATAGCAAATGTCGTTCCTAACCATGCAAAGCGATGCCCTAAGCCATTTTTGATGTAATACATCGGCCCACCATTTTTATTGCCATTGGCATCCGTTTCGCGGTAATGAACAGCTAATACCGCTTCGGCATATTTGGTTGCCATACCCACTAATGCGGTCATCCACATCCAAAATAGTGCACCAGGGCCACCTAAAAATATGGCCGTCGCAACACCGGCGATATTACCGGTGCCAATGGTGGCTGATAAAGAGGTCATTAAGGCATTGAATGCAGAAATATCACCTTGGTTTGAATCTGATTCTCGACCTTGCCATAGCATTTTGCTGCCATAAGCTAATTTAAAGATCGGGATCAACTTCAAACCTAACATCAGATACAAACCGGTGCCAAAAATAAGCACGAGCATTGCTGGTCCCCATACAATGCCGTTGAGGAGTTTTATCCACTCTGTCAGGGTTGCCAGTATTTCCATCAATTTGTTCCTCTATTTATTTTAGCTATCTTACATAAATACCGTGTTAAATGACGCCACTGCCTTTAGGGTTATCTTTTAGCATTTGTTGATAGAACGTAACAAACTCAACCTGCCATTGCGCTTCTAGTTTCTCTAATGTCTGTGGATTGGGTGCCACCACACTCTTCGCCTGATTAAACGCCAACACAATCACATTGCGATGTTCTGGTAACGACACACAGACAGTCTGCCTGTCGAAGGCTTCCCTAATCGCCGCTAATTGCGTCATGAAACCCTGTTCACTTTCGACAATTAAGTTAATTGCAATATGGCCGGTGGTCGACAATGACTGGCGGCACCCCTTAAGGAAGGCGGGGGCAATAATCCAATCAGGTGAGGTATTACCGATTGTGATGGCGATATCCATCACAATCAAATCATAACGAACTTGGCAGTGCTGCACATAATCTCGAATATCAGCTTCGATCAACTGCCATCCGCCATTAATAAAATTTAAGTCACTGTATTTACTTGTTTATCTAAGTGCGTGCTTTATCTCGCCCCCACATTGGCCCCCACAAAAATCTTGGAACATACAGGTACTGTAGGGAAGATTGGGAATAGTAATATGCAGCAAATTATGCATATAGTACGCGGTCTATGGAAGATATTGGAAAATAAGTTATACGGACTGCCAATTGCCCTTATTCGGGCAATCAAAAAACCGCTGTGCGATATCAAGTACAACTGGCGACAAGTCCACGCCATCACCGATAACGTCTGGAAAGCGGTTCGCAAAATACCGTGCTGTCGAACCCCCACTCGTACCTGCCAACAATACCTTTTCGGGTACTTTGCTGTTAAATAATGCCCCTGACAGCATTGCTCTGGAAAAAGACTCCGGTAAAAAGTCGGGGCGAGCTAAATCGATTTCTGTCTGAATGAGTTCATCACCAAACTCCAACCAACGCAGCTCCGCTTGTTGCCAAACTTTAATCATCCTGCCATTTTCTTCAACTGAATAAACTAATTCAGCTTCTGCCATTAAGTGTTTTCCTGTTTCGCTTCTAATTGTTGCCAGCGATCGTATGCAAGTTCAAGCTCTTCCGTTAATTGGGCTAATTTATCCTGCACTGACGCCACTTTATCCTCGGACTGTTGATAGAATTCTGTCTGACTGATTTTGTCATGCAGTTCCACTTGTTTTAATTCCATCGTTTCGATTTGCTTAGGCAATGCCGTTAAATCTAACTGTTCTTGATAGGTTAAGCTCGATTTTTTACCACCTGATTTAATGGCTTTAGGTGCTGACTTCGGCTTATTTGGCGCTTCTTGCTGATCTAACTGACGCTGATGTACCCAATCATCATAGCCACCCACATACTCACGCACTTGATTATCATCATCAAACACAATGGTGCTGGTCGCTACATTGTTGAGGAATGCCCTGTCATGGCTGACCAGTAACAATGTGCCATGATAATTCATCAACAAATCTTCTAATAAATCCAAGGTTTCAGCATCTAAATCATTGGTCGGCTCATCCATCACCAATAAATTAGCGGGTTGGGTGAATAGCTTGGCTAATAATAAGCGATTTCGCTCACCTCCTGACAAAGCTTTAACCGGTGTTCTGGCCCGCTCTGGTGTGAAGAGAAAGTCCTGTAAATAGCCCATAATATGTTTGCGTGCACTACCAATTTCGACAAAATCACTGCCTTGGCCCACATTATCAACCACACTCGCTTCTTCATCGAGTTGGCTACGCAGTTGATCAAAATAAGCGACTTCTAGATTAGTACCCTGCGTCACTTCACCTTGTTCAGGTTTGTTCTTTCCTAATAAAATCGACAGTAAGGTACTCTTGCCACAGCCATTTGGCCCGATGACACCAATCCGATCACCACGTTGAATTAATGTCGTGAAGTCTGAGAATAAGGTGCGACCATCATAGCTTTGCATTAGGTCTTCGGCTTCGATGACTAATTTGCCGCTGCGCTGTGCGTCCTGCAACTGCATTTTGACGTTGCCTAGCTTTTCACGGCGTTGGCCACGTTCACGGCGCAATTGTTCTAAGGCCCTTACCCGGCCTTCATTACGGGTTCGACGGGCTTTAATACCTTGGCGGATCCAGACTTCTTCTTGTGCCAGCTTTTTATCGAATAAAGCATTTTGCGACTCTTCTTCAGCTAATAAAGCTTCTCGACGCTCAAGAAAGTTACGGTAATCACCCGGAAAACTGACTAAATTCCCACGATCTAACTGAACAATACGCGTTGCTAAGGATTGTAAAAATGTCCGATCATGAGTGATGAATAAAACCGTCCCGGCATAACTTTTCAGAAACTCCTCTAACCAGGTAATAGAGCTAATATCCAAATGGTTCGTCGGCTCATCCAGCAATAAAATGTCGGGGTCTTTCACCAAGGCTTGTGCCAATAACACCCGACGCTTCATCCCACCAGATAAGGCTGAAAACTCACTGTCAGCATCAAGCGATAAACGAGAAATAACACTTTCGACACGCTGTTCAACTGTCCAACCATCTGCCGCTTCTAGTTTATGTTGGGCTTTCTCGAGATCGGCTAATACCGCATCCGAATAATCGGTTTCAAGCCGATGTAAAACATGGTGATATTCAATTAGTAATGGTGCAACCTCACCTAGGCCTTGCGCTACAACGTCAAATACGGAGCCACCCGTACTGCCCGATACCTCTTGTTCGAGTCTGGCTATTTTTAAGTTTTGACCATTAATTTCACCCGCATCTGCTGTGATATCACCCGCAATCAGCTTCATCAAGGTTGATTTACCAGCGCCGTTACGGCCGACAAGACAAACCCGCTCGCCTCGATCGAGTTGAAAATCGACTTTATTTAATAAGTTTGGGCCGCCATAACTGACGGTGACTTGTTTTAATGACAATAAAGCCACATTGCTTCCTCGGTTTAATAAGCTCAACGCTTAGGTTTAAGTTTGTTGTGCTGCTAACTCTATGGCCTCACTTGCTTCTAACCATGCCATTTCGACCAACTCTAATTCTGATTTTGCTGCTGCTTGCTCAGCGAGTAACGCTTTCAACCTATCTTTTTCTGCCGCTTCATACAGGCTATTATCGACGAGTTTTTGCTCGACATCACCAATGACTTTTTGCAACGCATTCATCTCTTTCTCTGTTTTTTTAACTGTGTTTCGCAAGGGTTGTAAGCGCTGTCTCGCTTCAGCTGCTGCCTGTCTATCACCTTTTTTAGTATTGGCTGCAGACACTGACGTTTCACTTTTTTCAAGTTTATTCTTCAAGGGCTTATCTTTTACAAGCAGCCATTGGCGGTAATCATCCAAATCGCCGTCGAACACCTTGGCTTGGCCATCTGCTACCAGCCAAAGTTCATCTGCTACTGTCCGCAATAGATGTCTATCATGTGACACCACAATCAAAGCACCTTCAAAGTCTTGCAATGCCATCGTTAATGCCAACCGCATTTCTAGATCTAAGTGGTTGGTCGGTTCATCTAATAACAGTACCGCTGGCTTTTGATACACCAGTAAAGCCAAAACAAGTCGGGCTTTTTCACCGCCCGAAAATGGGCCCACAGGTGCGAGCGCATCATCGCCATGAAAGCCAAAGCCGCCGACAAAGTTTCGACATTCGCCCTCTGATGCCTTTGGGTCAAGTCGTTGTATATGTTTGACCGGGCTGTCATCCATATAAAGTTGTTCTAATTGATGCTGAGCAAAGTAAGCAATGCGTATGTCTTTGCCTTCTTTGCGCTTACCTTGTAGCGGTGGCAAGACACCCGCTATCAATTTAATGAGCGTCGATTTACCGGCACCATTGGGGCCTAATAACCCTATCCGGTCTCCCGGTGCGAGTGAGAGTTTAATTCCTGATAATAATGGCGTTTCGCCATAGCCCACGTCAATTTTATCCAAGCTCAACAAGGGCGTTGTTAACCGCGATGGCGTTAAAAAATGAAAATGAAATGGCGAATCGACATGGGCAGGTGCGATCAACTCCATCCGCTCTAATGCTTTGATACGACTTTGCGCTTGTCTGGCCTTAGTTGCTTGGGATTTAAAGCGCGTAACATAGCTACGGATATGGGCAACTTCACGTTGTTGCTTTTGATGCGCCGCTTGTTGATTAGCAAGATGCTCTGCTCTTGCCAATTCAAAAGCCGAATAATTACCGGTATAACTTTTAATACCTTGATGTTCGATATGACAGACTTGGGTAACAACCCGATCTAAAAAATCACGATCATGTGAAATCAGCACCAAAGTACCTTGATAGGTACGCAGCCATTCTTCTAACCAATATACCGCTTCTAAATCAAGATGATTGGTCGGCTCATCAAGCAGTAATAAGTCCGATCGGCACATTAAAGCTTGTGCCAAATTTAACCGCATCCGCCAGCCACCTGAGAAACTAGTGACGGGGTGAGACTCTTGCTCGGCCGTAAACCCTAGGCCATGCAATAACTTGCCGGCCCGACTGCGTGCCGTGTAGGCGTCAATGGCAGCCAACTGATCATGTAATTCGCTTTGCTGTGTACCATCGTGTTCTGCTTCGGCACTAACCAATGCCGTTTGCAATGTGACATATTCAGCGTCACCTTGTAATGCATAATCCAGTGCAGACATATCAACTGCCGGTGTTTCTTGTGCGACATGGGCCGTCACCCAATGCGGGGGAAACGACACGCTGCCATGATCGGCTTGTAGTTGATCTTGTAATAAAGCGAACAGGCTCGACTTCCCGGTGCCATTAGCGCCAGTTAAGCCGACTTTTTTACCGGGGTTAATGGTTAAATTAACCGATTCGAATAATAATCGGATGCCACGACGGACAGAAAGGTTTTGTAGCTTAATCATGGCGGGTATTGTACGCGAACATCAAGCTTTTCAGCTGATCAATATAAGTTGAGGTCATTGGCTCATTTCAACTATTAATGGCAAGGTGTAGTCAATTGCTAATATATAGCAATATTAAAGAGAGACCTTACCCCTTTAATAAAAATGGATTTAAACTAAGAAGGAACTTCTAGATAGACTCTGATCCTACAACATCTTCAACTACCTTCTGCCGGGAGTGATCTTCGCCGCAATGGCGACTTCACTAACAAAATACTCGTTTATACAAGGCGATTTACTTGTCGGAGCCTTTGTTTACTATTTTCTCGGGTTGATAATTAGCCGAATAGGCTCAGTTCTGGTTGAGCCGGTTCTGAAGAAAGTTGGATTTGTGGAATTCTCCTCATATCAAGACTACATATCTGCATCTAAAAAGGATGGATTATTCCCAACACTATCTGAGGCAAACAACATGTACAGAACGTTCGTCTCTCTCTTTCTATATCTATTGAGGGTCTATGACTGGATGGCATCCAAACTCCCAGTTTTTAAAGAATGGGAAATAGCAATCCTCGTCATTGGTCTTTTTGCTCTTTTTTTGCTGTCTTATAAAAAGCAAACTGCTTACATCTCTAAGCGAGTTAAACATAACCTATCAAAGGAGTGAGACATGACTGATTTTTTTGAAATTGATTTCTTGGATGTTGAATCTAAAAAAAGCGGCGACGCTGTACCAATGAGATACTCAATAAATGGAATACAGCGAATACACATCAGAGATGGGGGCTCAAGCCACAGGAGACAAACTCGTCGCTCATATAAACAAATATTATGGTGACCCGAGTTATATTGATTCAGCCGTTGTTACACATCCAGATGACGATCACGCGGGTGGGTTGAGAAAACTATTCGAAGAGTATGACGTCGGTGAACTCTAGATGCTCAGGCCATGGCTTTACGCCGATGAATTAATTGATCGATTTAGTAGATTTACCTCAGTCGAGAATCTAGCCAAGCGGTTACGAGAAATCTATCCAAACATTGCGGCCCTAGAAGATCTTGCTATTGAGTCTGGCACGGTAATTAAAGAGCCTTTCCAAGGACAACTTATTGACGAAATTCATGTGCTAGAGCCGTCCAAAACTCGCTACCTAGACCTAGTGGTTGAATCAGAAAAAACACCAGAAGCAATAAAGGCCGAGGAAGCATCATTGATGGAAGCGATGGGCGCTGCTGTACAAAAGTAGCGAACTTTATCAGGTCGACATGGGGTGAAGAAGTCTTTCCTGAAGAAGATACCAGTCCAGAAAACAATATGAGCGTAGTTCAATATGCCAAATTATGCGGAAAGCGGATATTGCTAACGGGTGATGCAGGCCGAGCAGCAATGATAGAGGCAGCTGAGTATGCTCCTTATGTTGGTTTGTCTCTTCCTGGTATAGATTGTATCCAAATCCCGCATCATGGCTCTAGACACAACGTATCAATGGAAGTCTTCGACAAATGGCTAGGGGAACGGCTAGACCAACAACCAAGCGGAGGATCCTTCAGCGCAATAGTTAGCGCATTAAAAGAAGATGGCCATCATCCAAGAAAATCAGTCGTCAGAGGTTTTATACATCGTGGGGCAAAGGTGATTACAACCGGAGGTTCTGACAAGCGTACTGGACATAATGCACCAGATCGCGAAGGCTGGGTATCAGTTGAACCTATGCCATACCCCGAAGATCAAGAAGACTAAATACTTAACAAGGGCGTAAACTCAGACGCATTTTTGTTTGCTACGCTCACTTCAGAAGGAAGGGAACAGATTTATTTTCCTTTTCGCCTTATGTGTACCCGATCATCGAAAATCAGTTTGGATTAAACGCGACGAGTGTTTGATTCATGACATCCCTGTCATTCACCATTCGGGTGCCAACCAGCGTCCAAATTTGTGGACAAGCAAAATAAATGAACGCCCTCGCGACAGTGAACTGTTAATCTGGCAATTGCCAATCGATAGCCGCCTTACCATTCTCAAACAAATACGCATTGGCCCGACTAAAATTCTGACAGCCAAAAAAACCACGGTATACTGATAATGGCGAAGGATGCGGTGCTTTTAAAATCAGATGTTTTTTATCATCAATCAACTTGCCTTTTTTCTGTGCATAACTGCCCCACAACATAAAGACGACGTTGTCACACTGTTCATTAACCGTACTGATGACTTTATCGGTAAATTGTTCCCAGCCTATGCCTTGGTGGGCATTAGCGTTTGAGTCTTCTACAGTTAACACCGCATTGAGTAATAACACACCTTGTTTGGCCCAGCTTTCTAGATAACCATGATTGGGGATTTCAATGCCGATATCTGTTGCAAGTTCTTTATAAATATTGACTAAGGAAGGCGGGACTTTTACACCGGGTTGGACAGAGAAGCATAGGCCATGGGCTTGACCCGGTTGGTGATAGGGATCTTGGCCTAAAATGACGACTTTAACTTCATCTAATGGTGTTGTTTCTAGGGCATGAAACCAATTTGAAACGTGCGGGTAAACAATCTTGTTTTGATCTCTTTCCGCTTGTAGAAATGCCTTTAAGGCTTGCATATAAGGTAATTCAAACTCTTGGGCTAGTTTTGCTTGCCAGCTTGGGGCATTGTCTAAGGCCATGGCTTTCTCTATCGATTCTTTGGGTTGATTATCACGCGGTTAAATAAGAATTTATTTTATCGTCATTTCGACTGCGAGAAAAACTTAATGCTTCATTGTAGGTCAATAATGAACGCTACCTTCTTTTTAGCCTTCAATTTGGTGCTATATGACTCAGTTAAAATACGCTCACTTCCCGATATTATTAATCATCGCTTTATCAGCGACTACCGCTATGGCTATTGAAGAAGCAAAATATGATGTTATTTCCAAGGACAATGATATTGAGGTTCGCGGTTACATAGCCCATATCGTGGCCGAAACGCTGGTTAATGGTGATATCGAAGAAGCAGGTAATCAAGCCTTTAAGCCCTTGTTTGATTATATCTCAGGGAATAATGCATCTCAATCAGACATTGCGATGACGGCGCCGGTTGGACAACAACCTTCTGGCGAAGCTATTGCTATGACGGCTCCCGTCGGTCAACAAAAGGCAGAATCTGGCTGGGCTGTTAGCTTTATGATGCCCGACTCGTACACCATCGACACTATACCGACACCTAATGATAAGCGTGTTGTGTTACGCCAAGTTGCCAGCCAAACGGTTGCAGCGATTCGTTATTCCGGTTTTTGGAGCGAATCTAACTATTTAGAACATAAAATAACATTAGAAAACTGGATTAAACAATCTCATTATGAAGCCAATGGCAAGGCCATTTGGGCCAGATATAATGCGCCCTTCACACCTTGGTTTTTGCGTCGTAATGAAGTGTTGATTCCAATCACAATCCCCTCAGCACCTTTGAGCTAATTATTACAAAATACTCACCTTTTACTAAAGCCAGAAAACTGTGACTTCTGACAAGTTTCGCCAACAATATACTTGATATGCTGTTATGCCAGCATTTCTACAGGCTAGATCATGAAGTTTTTCACTCTCTCATTATTATTGTTTAGCCTCCTCGCGAACTTAACAGCTTGCGGCGCATTGTTTCACCCTGAACGTAAAGGCCAAACGGGCGGACATATTGATCCCGGTGTTGTGGTACTTGATGGTATAGGGCTGCTGTTCTTTTTTATCCCTGGCGTCATCGCTTTTGCCGTTGATTTTAGTTATGGGACTATTTACTTACCCGGTGGTCGCAGGTCTTCCATAGATAACAATCAACTAGAAAGCCTGACCCAACACGGCCAAATCGATCTTGAAATGTTGACCTCACTCGTCCAAAAAAATGCTGGTAATGGTATTGCACTCAGCCATCAAGACCTCCACATAACGCCATTAGATACTATTGAGCGCTTACCCGAAGAATTTATATCACACCCTTCATCAAACCTCTTTTTACACTAGTCTTGATTTACTCACTTCATTAGATTTAGAATTAAACCGTACGGTTGAATTCACATCTCTGGAGGGAGTCTAGATGTCATTTATTACTAATCGTTTTCCTGATCAAAGTATTCACACCCGAATTGGCCGCAACTTTACTTTTGACCTCGATAATAATGCCGCCAGCAATTCGGTGTTTTTCTGTGAGACTGGGAATAATCAAACGCATACAGAAATTGGCAGTATTGAATTTTTAACCCGCTTAAAAGAATGCCAATATCGCCAGATTCTGATTTATATCCATGGCTTTTCTAATCTACCTGAGATGGTGTTTGAAGGTGCGAGCGAGTTTCAAAAGCTGTGTGATAATAAAAAACAATATGAAGTGCTGGTTATTCCCATTATCTGGCCTTGCGATAATGACTTAGGTATTGTGAAAGATTATTGGGATGATCAAAAAGCAGCTGACCAAAGTGCTTTTTCTTTCTCGCGAGTATTGGAGAAATTTTTAGCATGGCGCAGCTCCGAGAAATTTAACCCTGAGGAAGACCCGTGTCTTGAACGCATTAATGTTTTGGCACATTCTATGGGTAACCGAGTGCTAAGACAGACACTGTCGGCTTGGCATCAATATGATTTGCCGAAAGGCTTACCGATGTTATTCCGTAATACTTTTTTAGTGGCGGCTGATGTGGTTAATGAAACTTTGCATGGCGGTGAACCGGGTGAATTGATTTGTCATGCTTCTCGTAATGTTGTGGTTTACCATACTTCTGATGATTTGGCGCTTCAAGCCAGTAAGGCTTATAATCTGAAAAATAAAATTGCTTCTCGCCGCCTTGGTCATACCGGCCCTGAAGATATCGATAAAACACCTAAAAATGTTTATAGCATCGACTGTGATGACGTGAACAATAGTTACGATATGCCAAAAGGCCATTCCTATTTTCGCTCCGGTAAACGTAGTGGCACACCAGGAAAAGTCTTTAATCATATTTTTGACTGTTTAGAAGTTGGTCGTGTTTATCCCGAAGATGAATTCCGGCGTTCTTCCATTATTCGAGATTAAATCACCCCCAAAGTGGGGGATTGACGCTCATACAGGGGTGTGAAAGAGTTTTACCTGTCTTATTCATATTTCTTTGAATAAGGCATAAATGGATTTTGAGTAACATTGCTTAACTAAATGGACACGCCTTAATTTACGATTCAACCTTGTTATCTTTATTCGCATTCTGTGAAGCGAAAGCGGTGCTGCACGCATATCCATTGCTATAGATACACCTCATTTCTACGGAGAGATAAATGAATAACAATGATAGAAAGCACGCAGCACGCAGAATACGTCTTTCAGCAGCCGATATAGCTTATACGCGCGTTCAACCAGATCATATTGCCAATGGTTATGAACACAAATTTCGTTCAGTCACTGGAAACAAGCCTTCCTATTTGGCCAGTTTTACTAGGGGCATGCCTCATGATGATACAGGGCTTGTTTTAAACCCCGATGACTTCCAGCGATTTGTTAAAGGTATTGATAGTGGTGATCCACGTGACTTTATCGATACGCCTCTTGGCCCGATTGCTGGTACGCCTGGCAGTCCCATTTGGCGCTCTACCAAGGCAAAAAAACATAAAGCTAAAGTGCGTGCATGGGAAAGCCAAGGAGCGGGAAACACTTTTGACTTAGAAGGGCCTGATGCTCAAGCCGTTACGATGCCACCTGCTCCAGTTTTAGGGAGTAATGAGCTCATTGCGGAGATGGGAGAAATTTATGTTCAAGCCCTGCTAAGAGATTTTCCCTTCACTGATATCACCGATGAATCTGGCAAGGTACCTTGCAAACCCAGTTATGGTTCCAGTCGTCCATTAACCGTAAAAATTGCGCTTAAAGAAATCAATAAATTAGCGTGGTTTAAATCTGATGATTGCTGCTTGTTAGATACCAATAAGGCGAAACGTAAACGTGCGACGTTAACCGGACAAAATGCCTTTCGTGGTATCACTGCTGGCGACAATATTGCGCCTTATATCTCTCAGTTTCTGCTAGCGGGGAATAAAGGCATTAATGACATCGATGCCATTCATAAAGCTGACGATGGTTACATTGCCTATGGTGCGATTCGTGCTGACCAAAGAGTACGCCATGCCACGCCATGAGATGATCATATGACCAACTGGAAAGAATGGTTGGATGTTCAAGATGGTGCTAATTTAGGCGGTTTAGAAAGTTATATCTGTAAAAAGACCGAGGCCTATCGGTTTATTACGACACCGCGTGATTTGGCCACTTACGTCCATTACGATGCACTTTATAAAGCCTATCTAAATGCCTGTTTGATTCTTTTAGGTGAAGGTACACCCTTCGATCCAGACCTGCCTTTTCAACGGCCAGACTACATCGATCACCAGCAAAGCTTTGCCCATTTCGGGGGGCCTCATATTTTATCTTTGGTGACAGAAGTCGCAACACGTGCCTTGAAACCAGTTCGTTACCAGAAATTTAATATTCATCGTCGCATGCGGCCTGAAGTATTGGCTTCTAGGCTATCAAAACACAAGGAACTCGACGCCGCTGAACTCGACACCATGGTTGATGCACTCAAACCTATTCTAAGTTTGGTAGATAAGAAAAACCCTAAAGATACTTGTTTAAAACATGGAAATTATTTACTCCCCATGGCTTTTTGCGAGGGTTCCCCTATGCATCCTGCTTATGGCGCAGGACATGCCACTTTGGCCGGGGCGTGTGTCACAGTTCTTAAAGCTTTTTTTGATCATAAACATCCGCTTACGCTTGCCGGTAACGATACAACGGCATTTGTTCCTACTTCTGATGACTAAAAATTGGTTACAACGCTTGTGACAAACGGCACGTTAACCATTGAAGGTGAGCTCAATAAGCTCGCTTCTAATATTGCGATTGGGCCGGTGCACATTATTTCACAAATTATATTGAGTCTTTACGTATGGGAGAGAAAATTGCTCTGGGTATTCTTGAAGAGCAAAAATTAACCTATGGTGAAAACTTTTCTATGACCGTGCCATTATTTGATTGGGGCTCTATTATAATTTAATGTTCTAACCTTTATTCGTTTAGTCACCCACCTGCGTTTGGGTGGCTAAACGTTTATACCGGCACCCCCTTCCAAGACAAGCTATAATTTAACAGTACACTCACAGTTAATAATCATTCAGTATTTAGGTGTGGTTTTCCTGTCTCCCATTATTTAGGATTGCGCTTGGATCTCACGAAAGACCCTATTCCACATTTACTCAAAAAAATTGCCGTACCCGCGAGTATCGGCATGTTTTTTAATACGATGTATTACATTGTCGATAATTTCTATGCCGGTATGTTGTCATCAACCGCATTGGCTGGTATTTCATTGGCAGCACCGATTTACTTTATGGGTATTGCGGTATCGATTGGTGTCGGTCAAGGTACAAATGCCCTAGTCGGCAATGCCCGTGGCGATGGGCGGCAAGATATAGCTGAACAAATAGCGGGACAGGCACTTTCATTCGCGTGGTTGTCGGCTATTCTCATTGGCTTCATTGTTTTATTTTTTGCCTCTGATCTGTTTTCCCTTATGGGTGCTGAAGGCGCTTATCTCAACGATGCTTTAAGCTATTTGTCGATTATTTTTCCCACTTTGGCTTTTTCTGCTCACGCCATGGCGGCCAATGGTATTTTAAATTCATTGGGCGATACCACCAGCTTTCGAAATAGCTTGATTGTGGCTTTTCTAGCCAATATCGCACTCGATCCTTTATTGATGTTTGGTTTCGGCTGGGGTGTCTATGGCTTAGCTGTGGCCACCGCATTAACCCAATTAGGCAGTGCGGTTTATCTCACCTGGAAAGTCAAACGCAGTCAATTAGGCTATTGTTTAAACTGGCACCATTTAATCCCTAATTGGACACAATACAAGGCTTTGTTTAATCAATCCTTACCCGCCAGTACCAATATGTTCCTGATTGCCTTAGGGTCGATCATTGTCACCTCTGCTGTGGCCCGTTTCGGTGAAGATGCGGTTGCCGGCTTAGGCATTGCGCTACGCATTGAGCAATTAGTGCTGCTGCCCACCGTTGGCATTAATATCGCCGTGTTGTCTTTGGTCAGCGTTAACTATGGTGCGAGACAGTTTCAACGAATGGAAAAAGTCGCGGCCGACTCAATTAAAATAGGCACGGCCATGATGGTGTTGGGTGGCGTTTTGGTCTTCGTTTTTGCACGGCCGTTGATTTCTTTATTTACTGATGACCCCAATATCATTGAAACTGGCGTCGGTTATTTACGTGTTGAAGCCATTATTCTTCCAGCGTATGTGCTGTCCTTTGTATCAGGGGCGGTGTTGCAAGGAATGAAACAAGCGACTGTTCCGATGTACTTTAATCTCATCAGACAATTGGTGTTACCTTCGTTATTTATTGCCTTTGCACTGATTATTTTGGACACGGATATCTTCGGTATCTGGTGGTCTATTGCCATTGCCAGTTGGTTAACTGTCAGCTTACAGTTTGTCCATATGCACGGTCGAGTCAAGAAAGCAGTACAGTTTCAACAGGACGCTTAACATTTATTACTGCTTAAGCATAACAACGAGCAAGTAGTTACAATTTGGCTCGTTAACGAATACCAAAAAAGGTATTAAATTGTCTGCGTTGTTGTTGGGCTTGTTCTAACGTAATTAACTCAAACTTGATTTGTGTGCCCGCTTGCCTCTGCGCTAGCTTGGCTAGATCAAGTGACAGTACCGTGCCTATTTTTGGGTAACCGCCGATTGTTGGCCGGTCTTTTAATAAGATAATCGGTTGGCCGTCGGTAGTCATTTCAACACTGCCATAGGCAATGCCTTCTGACACCATTTTACTTGGGACATCCTGAACTGCTTGTCCATGAAGACGACAGCCTGTTCTATCTGATGCAGAGTTGATGACATATTGTTGGCCTAATACAGTGCCTTTTTGTTCTTGGGTAAATAATTCATACTGATAGCTTGGTATCAACCTCAAGATCAAGGGTTCCTGATAATCTGGCTTATAATAATAGGGTATCGCTCGCCTTGTTCTGGCCTCGATCGTCAGCGGTAAAGTTATTATCGACTCGCCTGCTTGAAGGGCTTGCCCCATCTGCTCACGTAAATTAACCGCCCGTGAGCCAAATTGTGGCTCAGTTTGAAAGCCACCTTTAACCGCTATCACGGCTCGTATCCCTGAACCTTGCCCCGCAGAATCACATCGTATTACCTGATCTTGTTTGATCAATAGTGTTTGCCAAAGCGGTATTGCCTTATCATCGATCGTAAAGCCCAAGTCAGCACCGGTTATGACGATTTCCATATCGTCTAATGCCTGCCATTCGCAGTTACCTATGGTGACTTCAGCGACGGCATCATTAACATGATTATCCAGTAGACGGTTTGCCCAGTGATAGGCATGTTCATCCGCCACACCTGATTGGCTTACTCCCCTGTCGGCATAGCCGTATCGTCCAGTATCTTGTACTGTTGCTACAAAGCCGGGCTTAATTATCCTAAAGCTCATATTTGACCGCCTAACGCCAAATATTCAGCCATTTCAATTGACCTAAAACGTACTTTATCGCCCAACTTAAAACGGTTGATATTGTCGGGATTAGTCAATGACAAGTCTAATGGTGTTCGGCCTATGATTTTCCAACCTCCTGACGAAGCAATCGGATAAACCGCTGTTTGATTATCGGCAATGCCAACACTGCCAGCCGGGACTTGTATTTTCGGTGTCGATAGTCGAGCCGTCACTAACCTTGGCTCTACTGTTCCTAAGTAAGCAAAAGCAGGGCTAAAACCAACGGCATGAACCCGATAATCACGTTCAGTGTGTAATTGAATCAAGGCGTCTAAATTCAGACTTTTTTCATGTAGATAACCTGCTAAATCTAACGCCACATCACTATCGTATAACACGGGTATCTCCACCACCTCAGTCTGACTCATTTTAATCATTATGGTGTTGGTTTCGATCAATTTTCTGATCTGATGACACAATGTATCATGGTCGATTTTGTCCAAGCGATATGACAACATCAAGCTGGTATATGACGGCACAACATCAATAATAACGTTAGCTAATTCTTGTTTTAACAAGGCGGTAAAAAAAGCAATGTCATCTATCTTGTGCTCAGATACCTGCTCACTGAGATAAATAATAATGGCATTTTCGCCAGCCATTTTAATCTCTAACACGCAGCCGCCTTAAGATGCTGTAATGCTATCACCGAGGGAGGATGATCGGAATGAAAGCAAATGGTGTCGATTTGCATCGCTGTCGATTCAGCTAATTGGTCGTATTGATCTACGATCTCTTGCGGTGTAGCAAGGACAGCACCTGGTTCTGAGCGTGGTGTTAAGTGGGTGCCTTGATATGCCCTATCGGCAAATGCTTCGAATTGAAGTGAGATGCCCTTTTTTGCTGCCTCAGTCTTCATGTGCTGTGTATTGATACCCGCTTGCACAATCAATTTTAAATCCTGCTTTGAGTTTTTAATCACCTCACACAATAATTCAAAAATATCATTTTGATGCATCATGTCGTGATACAAAGCGCCATGCGGCTTGATATAGTCTATTTTCACCTCATGTCGCTGGCATATATCATCTAATGTGTTCACTTGTCGTTGAATACTATCGAATAATGCCGTCAATGACATTGGCACGCTAATCCGGCCAAAGTTTACTTTATCTGGGTAACTTGGATGGGCGCCAATACTGACCTGATGCTGCTTTGCTAACTTAATTATTTTATCCATGCTGTCACTATCACCAACGTGTCCGCCACAGGCGATACTCGCTTGATTAATCAATGGCATGATTTGACCATCAGGGCTAGGGTCTAAACATTCGCCTAGGTCACAATTAATTAGTTTTCTCATCTTTTTCATATAAATTATTGTCATAAAAGTGATTTAGTCTAGAAAACATCTTTACTCGGCATTCTAAAACGTCGCTCGGTGTTCTAAGATGCCTTAGCCATGGAAATATTGTGGCTTTTACATTTTGGTATCTAATTTACTAAACAGGCTATGAATAGAAAAAAATCAACATTTTAATCCCTTCTTTGCTATTTCTGCTTGCACTGGCATTGAGTATTTTCGGCAGTAACCTCTTTAGTGATGGTTACGGTTTAAAACGGGATAAATTGGTCACAAGCCCCATTATAATGAGTACCAATGATGATTATGCCTCAATTGAATATTTGAATGGCCATACTACTTATCTCACTTTTGTGATTTAGCCATTGTGCTGGCAATTGTCCGTTTACGTTATCGCAATTTATTAAAATTGCCGCCGTTTTACCTGACGATACGCGCTTAATCTTCGTTTCTATCGATAATGAACGTGACAATATTGACCATTTGAAGACTTATTTAGCCAATATTGACCCTAGTATTATCGGCTGGCGTATTGCCGATGACTCACTACAATAGTTTGCAGAACAATTTAGTACCTACGTTAAAGTCAAAGCGGGTGATAAACCACAACATGGTTCAGCCATTCAGTTGATAGATAAAGAAGGACGTTGGGTCAACAACTTACCCTTATTTAAATTTAAACAAAGATGCTGTAGTAAAAGATTATTTAGATTTACAAAAAATGACACAAACACTTTAACTTTGAAACAGTCAGAATTCCCACGGAGGTACAGTAAATGACTGAGATTCAACAGACAATAAGCGGAAAACTAAGACTCGACTACGAACGTTCGGATCTTTAATATCTTATAGATCCTGTTAGCCCATATTCCATTTGCTTGGTTTATTGTTCCTATGGGTTATGGCAAGCATTTATTAGGTGGTATTCCTTCTTTGCTTGTCACGGCTGCTGCTCTTTTCACCTATATGACGATGAAAGGTACTTTGGCTTCTCGGATTATTTTATCGCTTTGTTTAATGGCTTATGCCACCATTTTCGTCACCCAACATCTTGGGCCAATTAAAATGAATTTCCATGTTTTTTGTCGTCTTTTCCTTGATGTTAATTTACCGTGATTGGCGACCTCTTGTTGCTGCAACAGGTTTAATTGGCGTTCATCATTTTATTTTATGTACTTCCAGCTTACCGGCGTTAAGTTTATGGGTGTACCGCTACAATTATTCGCTGAAAACTGTAACTGGGTGACTTTTATTATTCACTTTGCTTTTACCGGTATTGAAGTCGCGGCCTTGATTTTTTTTTGGTGCCACGATGCAAGAACAGTTTTTAATGAGTGCACGCTTTAACGCGAATGTCGCTTTAGCGGTCGAAACAAAGAACTTTGATGTGTAACTTGATACATCTATTATTCGCCTTGCTGAAGATAAGAAAGATGCTGAAAACATTAATGCTTTCTTCCATCTTGTTAATGACCTAGTCGTTGGTGTTCAATCGGCCAGTGAAACGATTAGTGCGAAAGCATCTAAAGTATTAAACACGTTGAAAGACACGACCAACGGCGTTAACGAACAACATACTGCGACAGGCATGGTTGCCACTGCAATGCATGAAATGACCACCACTGTTCAAGTCGTTGCTCAAAATACGATTCAAGCAGCGGAAGTTGCGGATACAGCTAATAAAGAAGCCGCTAGTGGTAGCGCAATTGTGACACAAGCCATTGAAAGTAATGAAACAATGTCACTCCGTATCAACAATGCCTCTACGGTTATTAATAAGCTTGATGCTGATAGTCAAGAAGTCGGCCAAGTCCTTGAAGTTATTACGGGCATTGCTGAACAAACTAATTGACTCGCACTTAATGCTGCGAGTGAAGCAGCACGAGCTGGTGAGCAAGATCGTGGCTTTGCGGTCGTTGCCGATGAAGTCCACACTCTAGCGTATCGGACACAACAATCAACGGAACAGATTCGTAGTATTGTTGAGCGTCTACAAAGTCAGGCTCAAGATGCTGTGACGGCTATTGATGCCAGTCACAAACAAACAGAAGAAAGTGTTCATCATGCAGCTCAAGCCGGCGATGCGTTAAACCGTATCTTAAACTCTGCTTCTGCCGTTAATGATATGAGTAATCAAATTGCGTCTGCAACTGAACAACAATCTGTCGTCACCGATGAAATTGGTAAGAACATTACCAATATCTCTACTGTAGCAGATAGTACATCGGAAACCGTCAATCAAGCGGTCAGTGCTGCCGATGAAATCAATAATGCGATTGATAGCTTACGCTCATTGATGGCGCAATTTAGACCTAAAACAGCTTAACCTCCCCCGACTGACCTTCCTTTGAAATGGTGTTAACGCGCCATTTCAGGGGAAAATCAGTTACCATAAGCACTCCTAACTTATTGGGTTTTGCGTTATGGCTTCAATCAAAAAAACCGATGCGCAATGGCGCGAACAACTCTCTGATGAACAATATCGTGTGACACGCCAAGCAGGCACTGAACCGCCCTTTTCTGGTGTTTATGTTGATCACCAGGATAAAGGTACCTACCGCTGTCTATGTTGCCAATACCCCCTCTTCTCATCTGATTCAAAATTCGACTCTGGCTGCGGCTGGCCCAGTTTTTCAGATCAATTGATCGCCAATAGAATCACTGAAATTTTTGATGATAGCCACGGTATGCGTCGTGTTGAAGTCCGTTGCCCTGAATGTGAAGCCCATTTGGGCCATGTCTTTAATGATGGCCCTGCGCCAACCAATTTGCGCTATTGTATTAATTCTGCATCCATTGATTTTGAAAACAAGCCTTAATGGTCAGTTCTAAAAGCACTTGGTTTGTTTATATTGTAGAGGCAGAAAACGGCCATTTTTACACAGGAATTACCACTGACTTAGTGCGCCGTTTTTCAGAACACAGAGGTAAACAAGCTGGCGCGCGGTTCTTTAACACTAGTCCTGCCAAACAAATGGTGTTTAATGAATCCCACCCTGATCGTAGTAGTGCCTCCAAACGGGAAGCCGCCATTAAGAAACTGTCCCGTAAGGCTAAAATAGTCCTCATCGAACAACAGTCAGACCATGTATAATGGCGGGTTTTGCTAAACCAAATTAAAGCATAACGCTCACTATCACAGGATCACCGCCTTGTTAACTACTGCAAACATCACCATGCAATTTGGTGCTAAACCCCTATTTGAAAACGTTTCCGTCAAGTTTGGCGGGGGCAACCGTTATGGCCTTATTGGTGCTAATGGTTGCGGTAAGTCGACCTTTATGAAGATCATTTCGGGCCAGTTAGATCCCACTTCTGGTAATGTCAGTTTCGATGTCAACGAAAGTTTCGCGGTTCTAAAGCAAGACCAGTTTGCATATGAAGATCAGCGTGTTATTGATGTCGTGATCATGGGCGACCCAGAATTATGGGAAGTCCACAAGGAACGTGACCGCATCTATAATTTGCCAGAAATGTCTGAAGAAGATGGCCTTAAAGTCGCTGAACTTGAAGGGCAATATGCTGAAATGGATGGCTACACGGCTGAATCTCGTGCTGGTGAATTGCTATTAGGCGTTGGTATCCCAACCGAGCAGCATTATGGACCTATGAGTGAAATCGCACCAGGTTGGAAATTGCGTATTCTTCTAACGCAAGTCTTATTTGCCGATCCCGATATTTTCTTGCTTGATGAGCCAACTAACCATTTGGATATTAATACTATTCGTTGGTTGGAAGACATCATTAACCAACGAAATGGCACGATGGTCATTATTTCCCATGATCGCCATTTCTTAAATAGCGTCTGTACCCATATGGCCGATATGGATTTTGGTGAATTACGCATTTACCCCGGTACTTATGATGAATATATGTTGGCATCGACTCAAGCCCGTGCCCAACAAATTTCTGATAATGCCAAGAAAAAAGCACAGATTGTTGAGTTACAAGACTTTGTACGCCGCTTTTCGGCCAACGCCTCTAAAGCAAAACAGGCGACATCTCGTGCTAAACAAATTGATAAAATTCAATTAGACGATATTAAACCTTCAAGCCGGATGAACCCATTTATTCGCTTCGAACAAGAAAAGAAACTGTTTAGAAATGCCCTTGAAGTTAATAAAATCAGCCAAGGTTATGATGACGAACCCGATTTATTCGAAGGTTTTAAGTTCATGGCTGAAGTCGGTGAACGTATTGCCATTCTTGGCCCTAACGGTATCGGTAAATCAACACTGGCTAAAACATTGGCAAATGAAATGCCACCCAGAACAGGTGAAGTAACGTGGTCAGAAAATGCCAATATTGGTTATTACGCACAAGATCATGAACGTTTTTTTGAAAATGATTTAACGCTATTTGGATGGATGCAACGATGGGGAAGACCATCAGATGATGAGCAAGTCATTCGTGCTGCATTGGGTCGTTTATTATTTTCAGGCACCATGATCGATAAAAAAGCATCTGTGTTATCGGGTGGTGAAAAAGGCCGGATGATGTTCGGTAAGTTATTATTACAAAAACCAAACATCCTTATCATGGATGAACCGACCAATCATATGGATATGGAATCCATTGAATCTTTGAACATGGCGCTTGAACAATATGACGGCACATTATTCTTCGTCAGTCATGATCGCGAATTCGTCTCTTCTTTGGCCACACGTATTTTTGATATGACCGAAACGGGTATTGTTGATTTTAGAGGTAGTTACGAGGAATATCTCGTCAGCCAAGGCATTAAATAAACCCGCAAAATTATTACGCCTCAATTCCCCTAATTTTTATGGGTATTGAGGCTTTATTCCTAGTTGATTCCATGCTACTTTATATTTTTCATTTGCAAAGAAGGTATATCGACCCCATGCCTAACCAACGCCGGCGTCCGTATTTCATCCTCTTTTTTAGTCTTCTCGCTTTTGTTTTAGCTTCTTTGCCCACCACCAGCTTTGCTGCTTCTTCTATTGAAATCAATATCGGTACTGATGAAACACTAAAACGGTTTCGTCAAGATGTGCCGGGGGGTAGTGCATTTTTAAGCCGTGCTAAAGGTATTTTAGTTTTCCCTAAAGTCTTAAAAGCAGGCTTTTTGATTGGGGGAGAATATGGTGAAGGTGCATTATTAATTAATGGCAGAACCCATGCTTATTACAATACCGCTGCTGCCTCAATAGGCTTGCAGGCCGGTGCGCAGTCAAAGTCTATTGTGCTGGTTTTTCTGACGGATGAAGCCTTGACCAAATTCCAGCAATTTGAAGGCTGGAAAGTCGGCGTTGATGGTTCGGTTGCCGTTGTAGAATGGGGTGCAGCTGAAGATATTAATACCCTCGATATTCATGATCCCATTATTGGTTTTGTATTTAGTAACAAAGGTCTGATGGTAAATCTAACCCTTGAAGGCTCTAAATTCACCAGAATCACCAAATAATCATACCCGAAGTTAATCTGAAAAAAGTGGTGGAATGGCGTGCAAACCGCTTACTTTAGGCTTATGGCTTTCAAAAAATAATTTAGCTACACTTTGTCCTTTACTCTTAACGTCGTAAATAAATAAACCAATAAAATAACGCTACAAATACACTACCACCCAAAATATTGCCTAATGTCACGGGTAATAAGTTTGTCATTAAGAAGCCGGATAGTGTCATATTCGTTAAATCGGTGCTGCTGCCAGCCGTGGCCACTAAGTCCGCCTGTTGCATGGCCACCAAACCGGCTGGAATAAAATACATATTAGCGACTGAATGCTCAAACCCCATGGCGACAAAGGCCGTGATCGGGAAAATGATTGCGACGACTTTATCAACAACGCTACGTCCAGCAAAACACAACCACACCGCCAAGCAAACCAAAATATTACACAAGACGCCTCTGCTAAAGGCTTCCAGCCAGCTTAAATTTACTTTAGCATTGGCGATTAATATTGCCTTGGCACCCACCGCGCCACTATCGATCGACCAATGATTACTCAGGTAAATCAGTACTAAAACGCCTAATGCACCAATGAAGTTACCCATATAAACAATCAACCAATTCTTCATCAATTGGCCGAAACTCACTTTGCCATCAACATAAGCCATCACAATTAAATTATTGCCCGTGAATAACTCTGCCCCTGCGACCACGACTAAAATAAGACCTAGGCAAAATACTAGCCCTCCAAGCAGGCGCATTAAACCGGCAGCAATACCACTGCTATCATAGGTCACCGCAGTAAAAAAGACGGCACCCAGCGCGATAAAAGCACCTGCTAAGATAGCGAGTGCAAGTATTCTTATAGGATCATTAGTACTTTTGCTAATCCCTGCCTTTTCGATTCTGGCAGCAATTTCTTTAGGTGTATATGCATCAACTGAAAAATTATCCATTGCGATAAGCCCATAATGACTTTATATAAACTCTATTCTGCCCTAATTAAACCTGCTTGAGCATAATGTTATATTAGAAATATTTAACAGACTGATTTAACTATATTTTATAGATATAATCGCGTATAGTTACTCGATTAAGTTCCCTCCCTTCATTAGCTTTGACTACAAAGCTGACTTTCACAGGTTTAACAATGTCAACAGAACAACCCACATCTACGCCCCTATTTTCTGAATTAGGGCTTGCTGCTCCGATCCTCAAAGCAGTCCAAGAAGCCGGTTATGAAACCCCTTCTCCAATCCAAGCTCAAAGTATCGCGCCATTACTAGAAGGCCGCGATTTATTAGGTCAAGCACAAACAGGTACCGGTAAGACTGCCGCCTTTGCTTTACCGCTTCTAAGTCGTATTAACGCTAAAGCCAAGTCACCACAAATGCTGGTGTTAGCGCCAACGCGTGAGCTTGCGATTCAAGTCGCTGAAGCAATCCAAACCTATGCACGTCATCTAAAAGGCCTCCATGTTTTACCCATCTATGGTGGTCAAAGCATGGGGATCCAATTGCGCCAACTACAGCGTAACCCACAAGTTATTGTTGGTACACCGGGACGTGTATTAGATCATATCCGTCGCGGCACATTAAAGTTAGGTGAACTACAATCTTTAGTCCTAGATGAAGCTGATGAAATGCTGCGTATGGGCTTTATTGATGATGTTGAAACTATCCTAAAAGAAACACCGGATGAACGTCAGGTTGCTTTATTTTCAGCCACCATGCCAGGTCCAGTTCATCGTGTAGCCAAACGTTATCTTAAAGATCCCATTGAGATTCGTATTGAAACAAAAACCTCAACCGTTGACACTATTAACCAACGTTATTGGCAAGTGACTGGCACGCATAAACTCGATGCTTTAACCCGCATACTTGAAGTCGAAGACTTCGATGCGATGATCATTTTTGTTCGTACAAAAAATGCCACTACTGAACTGGCTGAAAAATTGGAAGCCCGAGGTTATTCTAGTTCACCAATCAATGGTGATATGAACCAAGCCGCGCGTGAAAAAGCCATTGAACGGATGAAAAAAGGCAAACTTGATATTTTAGTCGCCACCGATGTCGCAGCGCGTGGTTTAGATATTGAGCGTATGAGCCATGTCGTGAACTATGATGTCCCTTACGATACCGAATCTTATGTCCACCGTATTGGTCGTACAGGCCGTGCTGGTAGAAAAGGTGAAGCCATTCTGTTTATTTCACCACGCGAAAAACGCATGTTATTTGCGATTGAAAAAGCAACGCGTCAGACCATTACTAAAATGCAATTGCCGAGCTCTGAAGATATTGCTGACCGTCGTGTCATGCAATTTAATCAACAATTGAGCGAAACGATTGAATCACAAGATTTAGCTTTCTTTCAAAATGTAATTAATGATTATCAACAGGAACACGAAGCTGATCCGCTAGAAGTCGCTGCTGCGCTAGCTTACTTGGTTCAGAAGAGTCGGCCGCTTAAACCGGTTAAACATGTCGAAGCCCGCCCTGCTCGTCGTGAACGTGAATCACGTAACGATAACAGTGATCGTCCTAGCAGACGTGAAGGAAAACCACCTCGTCGTACTAATGGTTCTGCAATCCGCGAAGCGGAAGCCGGTATGCAAACTTACCGTGTTGAAGTCGGCCGCGAACACGGTGCCGAAGTCAAAAACCTCGTCGGTGCGATTGCCAACGAAGCCGGCATTGATAGTAAGGATATTGGTCGAATTAGCCTACAAGATAATTACAGTACCATTGATTTGCCAGAAGGCATGCCAAAAGATTTATTCCAACAACTTCGTAAAGTCTGGGTATGTAATAAACAACTAGAAATTAGTTTAATGAACCTCAATGCTCCAGAGCCACGCGAACAAGGTGATAACAGTGAACGTCCTCGTAAGGCTAGACGTTCGGGCAAACCTCGTACACGAGCTCGCGATAAAGCGAGACGTCCTAGCCAACGTCGTGAAGCGAAAAAAGATTAATCATAAAAAAAGCCCCTGAAAAGGGGCTTTTTTCAATCATCGTTTTGTTTTATTTACATACCAGCATTACTTAACACTATATTTACCACCGTCCAGACCGACAGCACGAAAACTATGGTTAAAATAATTGCTGCATAGAGATAAGGTTTAAAGCCCACTTTTTCGAGATAAACTCTGTCACGGTCAAAATTGGTCTTATTTGAGACGCCAAAAAAGGAGCAAAGTACGCTCCAAACAATTTGCGACATGGTTGGAGCTTTTTGTTCTATCATTTTATTTCTCACACTCATTAAAAATAGACCTTATCCCCCACATCAGACAATATCTAATAGCCACCAATATTATTGGACCACCATTTTACCAATTTATACCATTTTATTCCTTATCTTTTTTCTGCTTCTTTTTTTCTTTTTCTTATTTTTCTTACGTTCTTTCTTTATTTCATTGGCTTTATAAGCTGAAATATTATGCAAACCAAAGCCTTTAGCCATACTTTCGCTCATGTAAAAATCAGGTTCGTAATGGGTATCCTTGTCTTTCCAAACATAAAAATCAGGCTTTTCAATTCCCTCATATTCAACAATCATCACTGGACCGCCTGGCGTTTTACCATTGTTACTCACGTGAGTATCAATATGATCATGGTTCAACCATAAGCCTGGATTATCCATTCTGACTATCGCATCAAGTCGCGCACCCATCGGAATATCTATAACATCCGCCCAATAAGGGCTATCAGGGGGTAATCCATCTTTATGCGTCACCAACATATCGTGGCCATGGAGATGAAATTCCGTCTCTGACCCGGCGCCGAATAATCTAAACCTTACAACATCCCCTTCTTTGACTCGCAATGGTTGCGTCATAGGAAAAGACTTACCATTCATTGAGTAATAATCATGCTTTTCTGCAATATGAATCAAAAAAAATACCTATTACAATATTATTTTTTGTGAGTGAAACTATTAGGACTATTGCGCTTCTAAACCTTGATTATTGCACCTCAGACACTCTAAACTAGTCAAAAAATTTAGGACTAAAAATGAAATCAGGCTTCACCCTCGTCATCCTCTCTTTTATCTTGTTTCCAGCTGCTTTATGGGGGCTTGCTTGGTACTTTTCATCTGCTCACGTCGCCAACGAGTTTTGCCAAGGTGATTTTTCAGTTTTTCATGAACACGTCCGGTGCCAAAAACCCCATATCGCTTTGCTGATATCAACCGTCTCTGCCTTTATCAGCTTTTTCATGCTTGGTTTGGGTGCTAAAAATATTCGTCGGGCCAATAAAGAGAAGTAATAAGCCCTAAAGCATTATTTGGGTCTAACAGTATTGCTTATCACAGAAAAACACCTATCACTGACAGTGATATCACCAGAACAATAATCGGCAACTTCATGACACGTAATGTAAAGAACCCTAAGACCACGATCGCCATATCAAGCGGTTGAGAGACAGCACTGGTAAAAACAGGATCATATAAAGCTGACGCCAATAAGCCAACAACCGCAGCGTTAATAGCCGCTGCAGCCCCTGCTATTCTTGTGTTTTGTGCCAATGATGCCCAAGCACCTTGCAAGGCATAGATAAGCAATAAACCCGGTAAGAATATGCCCACTGTGGCTAATAATGCTCCTATTAAAGGCTGTTCAGGTGAGAGCTCCGCCCCTAAAAACGTCGCTAATGTAAACATCGGGCCCGGCACGGCTTGTGCTGCTGCATAACCCGTTAAGAATTGGTCATTTGTCATGGCATCACCAACAGTCTGCTGAAGCAATGGCAGCACAACATGACCACCGCCGAACACTAAACTACCTGCTTGATAGAAAATCGAAAATAATGCCGGTCCCACTAAGGGCAAGTCTAAAAATAAGGCAAAGAAAATAATCAGTGGAATCAGTTTTATAGTTGAATTGGCGCTATTCCATTCCCTTTGTTCTGATGTCGTCGCTAAGCTGGCCCCAATGATTGCTGACAACAGCAATAATGTCATTTGCGTCCAAAGATTGGGCAATGCCAAAAGACAAACTACCGATAGCACCATGAGTAAGATTGAAAGCCGATCTTTGCAAAAAGATTTAAACATACTCAAACTGGCATCGGCTACGACGATAACAGCCAGTAATTTCAACCCTTGCACGATACCGCCAAAAGTATTGCTGCTACTCGCATCAAGTGCGAATGTTGCCAACAAATACAGTAATATAAAGGACGGTAATGTGAAACCAAGAAAGGCCGCGAGGCCGCCAGCTAGCCCAGCGCGCTTCAAGCCAACGGCAAAACCAACTTGACTTGATCCGGGGCCGGGTAAGAATTGACTTAACGCCACCAGTTTTGCATAAGCATCTTGATCAAGCCATTTAAGCTTTTGCACAAAAGTAGTATGGAAATAGCCAATATGGGCTACAGGCCCACCAAAACTGATGCAGCCTAAAGCTAAGAAACGGTAAAATACTTCAAAAATACGTGCCATGTTTGGAGTCAGATCTATAATGTTTTCTAACTGTTTGGATCAGAAGCCCTACTTACCTTTTATTGGCTTTCTTTTCCTTTTTTTCAGCACGTTTTTCTTTCAACGTTTTTTCAGATTTCTTTTTAACTGCTTTTTTTGAATCTTGACCTTTAGACATCATTCTCTCCCTGCTATTCGTTAATAATTAAACGTACTTACCCAGATTGGAGCTCAGGCTATAGCAGTCTACCATGCGAAAACTTCCGTATATTATCTAAAAAGATTAACGCCCACGAATAAATAAATTACTTTATTTTTATATATTTAATCTGAAAGCATCAAATTAGCAGATTTCTTGCTCTTTATTGATGCTTTCTCTTTTTCAGGTGGTATTTCAGCTTCTGTACCCAAATGATAGGCTGCAAAACCAGCCATAACGACCTGATCCACTGCCATCCCAATAATTCGACCTGCAGTATTAGCTACGATGGGATATTCGGTATTGGTAATAGGATCAGACACTGTGCCCAAAAAATCGCCTTTTTTCACGCTATCACCCAGCTCGACTTGACTGAACAATATGCCCCCCTGCTCGGCGCGTAGCCAATAGGAATTGTAATATATCGTTTCAGGCTGCCCCCAAACAAACAACCGCGAAATCATTTTTTGTTTTTCCATCAAGCTATTTAAGCTTTTAACACCGGCTTTGATTTCATCTTCTTGTATACGTAACGATTCGCCCACTTCTAATGTGACGGCAACAATGCCAGCATCGACGGCAGCCGAACGTAACATGCCGGGATTGCCCACACTGTGCACCACTGCAATGCCATCAAAACCTCTAGTCAGACTTGCGACGTCCTCAATATGCATATCAGCCCGAAGTTGAGGCAAATTATTACGTCGAAATGAGCCTGTGTGAATATCGACCAACATATCGCAATTAACAATGACTTTTTGGAACAAAGAATAAGCCACCCGATCAGCAAGGCTACCTGTTGGCGTGCCTGGGAAATGGCGGTTCAAATCACGACGATCCGGCAGATAGCGGCTGCCCTGTTGGAAACCTTGCAGATTAACAATAGGAATACCAATCACGGCGCCCGATAATTCTTGCGGATCAAGATCATAAACCGTGCGACGTATAATCTCGATGCCATTTAACTCATCACCATGAATAGACGCTGTTAAACACAGCGTTGGCACCGGGTGAGCACCATTTACCACCAGTACTGGCGTCGGTTGCGCTAAGCCTGTAATTTGAATACCTGAAGACCAAGCTAACCGTGTCGATGTATTCGGCAGCACTTCCGTATTAAATAACGTGATGCTGTCATTGGCCGGTTTTGTTGTTAGCGCTTCTGTTGCTGCTGGCACTGATGGTGTTGGCGTAGGAGTCACTTCTGGCTTTTCAACGAGTTCCTCGACCGACTTATTTTCTTCGATAATAGTCGGCGTAGGTGCAACCTCTTTTAGATCAATATTCGGTGCGATTTTTGTCGCTTTCTCGCTACTCGCACTCTTTTTGTCGCTATCAACTGATTTTTGTAATGTCTCATTGTGCTCCATAGAAGCATCAATATCTTCCACAGCTTCGTCATCCATCGATTCATCAATCCTCGATCCTTCATCATGTGATGCAGCGGAATCTTGTTCGGCAGCTTCTGCCAAGCCAGCATAGGCGGGCCTAACCAACAGAACGCCTAAAATAAGGCTGAACATCATTAATCTTAATAATGATGAAATAGAACGTGTCATAAGTTTCCTAGATATTTAAGACGGAGGTTACAGATTTTAAAATCTACATACCGACATTTTAAACACAACCACTGATTATTAAACAGAAGCGTACCTAATAATGAGCTGATTCCTTTTAGGCACCTTTGCTAAAAGATTTTTAATCATAACCCCATTTTTATTATTTCAACCAATCCTGTCTGCAATTGATTGAAATTCGTTAGAATGAGAAAATTTTCTTTTTATTGGTAGTCATTATGACCTTAAATATCACCGATCCCGCCATTATGTTCCCTGGCATTTCATTACTTTTTCTCGCCTATACCAACCGATATTTAGCCTTAGCCAGTGTGATTCGAACGCTCAATAAAGATCTCAAGAAACAAGACCAGAAAAATAGAATTGAACAAATCCAAAACCTGCACTTGCGAGTGAATTTAATCAAATACATGCAAGCTTTCGGTGTACTGTCGTTTTTATTCTGTGTTTTTGCCATGCTCTCGCTGTTTTGGCAACAGCAAAAAATAGGGGAAACCTGTTTTATCCTCAGTCTCGGCGCGATTGTGATCTCATTGCTGATTTCTATGGTTGAAATCCTTAAGTCCGGCCAATCACTCCAGATTGAAATAGATCGCACCAAACCCCGCGAAGCTTGGGAAAAATAAACTACCCAAGGCCCATGATTCTTCTTTAGCTTCTTCTTTAGTTCCTACTTTAGGTGGCTCTATATACTCTTCATTTTCTAATGATACTTTGGGCGGAGATGGTACCCAAGGTTTTAGCCTCTGTCCTGCTTCTTTATAAAAATGATGAACAGCAGATTCAAGTTGCTTAACAAATACTTGGCTTCCAGAAAATTTACCAGCCAAATCTATCTCATAGATCACCTCTAGATTTGTAAGTGTCGTATTACCAACGTTAGATTCTATAAAAGCACTATCCTCGTTTAATTTTGCGAGTTCGCACCTTGTTGATTCAGGTTTACCCGGCCTAATCGCATTTATAAAAAAATTATCCGTCGGTGTTCTAGACAGTTGCCTTAAAAGTCAGTTGACCCTAGCCTTCGATGACTTTTTATCTTTTGGTGCTATGAGTTTCATCGAAAACCTAATAATTCTTCCTCTTAAATCACATTCGACTTCAATATCTGAAGCTGCATTCTGTACTGTAATTGAACATGAAAGAAAATAATCACGTACAAACTTTTCGCAATCTTCTTTTAATCTCTTTTCCGGGTCAGTTCGATAACTGTTTTTTAGTTTAAGAACAACGTTACTTTCTGTCTCTCGAGACAATAATAAAAAAAGGTCTTTTTGCTCCTGGTGCCATGCTGAAACAGTATTTATAACTTCATCACTATTTTTGTTTAATACAGCTTTTGTTTTTGCTTTATTAACAACATCCTTCCACTCAGAGTTCATTTGCTCAAAATGACTAATACCTGACTTGCTACTTTCAAGAAACTCCAAAATCTCATTTAAAATGAATTTTTGATCTTGATCGGTAACCCCATCATTTTTATTCAAAAGCTGAAACTTAGTATTGATAAATGCCCATGACCAATGAAACTGTTTTACGTTCTTGCCTGTGACATTCTTAGGAAGCTTTATAAGGTTATGTGAAGGTACAGCTGCATATTGATTAGATATAGTAATTACTGCATCATTGTCATAAATTTTTGCCAGTTCAAAATACTTTGATACCTGCTCTTCTGTTTGTTTGTGATTACCGGTTTTTGCTTCTATCAAGGTTCTCCATTGCCTATTGCCTATCACCTGTTCCCAGAACTATGAGCCCATCTAGCCTCGCTTGATTTTTCTGATCACTTTTCTTTTTTTGCTTAAAATACTACTTCTACGTATGTCTCTATTTTCGTTGTATTTCTAACCTTCTTCCCAATAGAACCCAGTAATGAGACTTTTAATTCCTCTATTGATCTAAGCCCGGCTAAAAAACAGAGAGCGTTTTCTTTTCTCCGGCGCTATATGCGTACGTAGCAATGAGCCTTGCTATAGGTGCAGTTTCTAGATAATCAGGTATCGCCATTATTAGTCCCCTTAATAATTTTTTTCTGAAGACAAAAGCCCCAACTTAATATTTACATTGAGCCTTTTAATTAAAATAATGTAGTAATAAATAATCCTACATGCTCAATCTAATCATATATCCCTTTCTCTTACGATACCACCATGTAAAATAAGCCCATGCTAAATTTCATCTGGATCTTCTTTTTTGCTACGGCCTTTGTGGTGGCGTTAATCAAGCTATTGGCTTTTGCTGATACGCAGATCTTTGGTCAGATGATGACCGCAATGTTTAGTTTATCTAAAACCGCATTTGAAATTGCACTTGGACTAACCGGTGTTTTAGCCTTGTGGCTCGGGATTATGAAGATTGGTGAGCGTAGTGGTTTTATTCGCGTGCTAACAACCTGGCTTAGTCCGTTGTTTGTTCGTTTAATGCCAGAAGTGCCGAAGAACCACCCTGCTTTAGGGGCAATGGTGATGAATATGTCGGCCAATGCCTTGGGGTTGGATAATGCAGCGACGCCATTGGGTATTAAGGCGATGCAGGAGTTACAAAAACTCAACCCGTTTAAAGACACTGCCAGCAATGCCCAGATCTTATTTTTGGTGATTAATACGTCGGCGGTGACTTTATTCCCGGTGACGATATTTACCTATCGTGCTCAAATGGGTGCGGCTAATCCCACCGATGTGTTTATCCCTATATTAATCGCGACGTATGCCTCAACCTTGATTGGTTTACTGACAGTATCAGCCGTTCAAAAAATTAACCTGTTTGATAAAGTAATTTTGGCCTATTTAGGTGGGTTTTCGGCTTTGGTATTTGGTTTACTCAGTTACTTTTCTAGCTTGCCTCAGGCTGCCATGTTGGAACAGTCAGCGTTAATCAGTAATGTGGTTTTGTTTTCATTGGTGATGTTGTTTATCTCTGGTGCCGTGATTCAAAAAGTGAATGCCTATGAAGCGTTTATTGATGGCGCGAAAGAAGGTTTTGAAACAGCGATAACGATTATTCCCTATTTGGTTGCGATGTTAGTGGCGATTGGGGTGTTTCGGGCCAGCGGTGCGTTGGATTTGATGGCGGATGGCTTGCGTGGTGTTGTGTTGTCTTTCGGCTTTGATGATCGTTTTATTGATGCCTTACCAACGGCATTGATGAAGCCCTTTAGTGGTAGTGGCGCTCGTGCGATGATGATCGATACCATGCAAGTCCATGGCGCGGATTCTTTTGCCGGTCGTTTAGCATCCATTGTGCAAGGGAGTACTGAAACAACTTTTTATGTGCTCGCCGTTTATTTTGGCTCGGTGGGGATTAAGAAAATTCGCCATGCGGCGGCTTGTGGTTTAGTCGCTGACTTTGCCGGTATTATTGCGGCCATCGCGGTAGCCTATTGGTTCTTTGCTTAAACAAATGGATATTGATTTCACTATCATCACTGAGACTATGGCTGAGCAAGGTTATATTGTCTTGACTGATTTCATTGCTCCTGACCTTACAGAGCAACTCCATCAGCATGTAAGCACGTTGCCAGAATCGGCTTTTAACACCGCCAAAATCGGTCGACAGCAATCAATTCAGCAGCTTGAAACCGTGCGGAATGATAAAACCGCTTGGCTGTCTAATGCTTATCCAGTAGAACAGGCTTATCTAGATACAATGGATACCCTTAGGACACAATTGAATAGACAGTTATTTCTTGGCCTACGTGACTTTGAAGCCCACTTTGCTCATTATCCGCCGGGCCATTTTTATCAACGTCATGTTGATGCCTTTAAAGGGCAATCAAATCGGGTGATTTCTAGTGTATTTTATTTAAACCCGGATTGGTCTGAGCAAGATCAGGGACAACTGGTCTTGTATCAGCCTGATAGCGAAGTACAAATACAAACAGTGATGCCTATGATGGGTACATTGGTGTTGTTTTTAAGTGAGCAGTTTCCACATGAAGTGTTACCGGCACGGCGCGATCGTTATAGCATTTCTGGCTGGTTTCGGACAGATACTGTTTTATAGGGGTAAGCCATGTCTTTTGAATTACTACAGTTAGGTCATCCTCACTTGCGGTTGCCCGCGAAACCCATTGATGATGTTCATGCGCCTACTATTCAGCTTTTAACTGATGACTTGTTACAGTTTGTTGAAGATGTTGGTGGTATGGGCATTGCTGCACCCCAAGTTGATGTGCCTTTGCAGCTATTTATTATGGCGTCTAAACCTAATTCACGTTATCCCTCAGCGCCTGTTATGCCACAAACTGTGGTGATTAATCCTGAAATCATCACCTCGTCAGCATCACAAGAAAAAGGTTGGGAAGGCTGTTTGAGTGTGCCGGGCCTTCGTGGCCTAGTATCCCGTGCTACACAGATTACAGTTCGCTACCTCACACGAGATGGTGACGTTGTAGAAGCAGAATATGATGATTTTATTGCCCGTATTTTTCAACATGAAAACGACCATTTACATGGCACATTATTTACTGATCGGGTTGAAAACAATTTAGATTTAATGGCAGAACAAGAATGGCAACGGATGCTGTCTAATCAGGCTGACGGTTGGCCGAACATCTCACCCACTCTGAGTGATAAAGCGTGAGATCGATCGGGAGAACGTAACGCCGCCATAATCGGTTCACGACAGCCCGGTAAATACATCGCATCCGCTAATACTTGGCTAAAGCCTGAATAGCCTGCACTATTTTCTGCTAATCGTTCAACAAAAAGCTGGCACAAACTGGCTTGTTCAATAACGCGCCAAAGACGACCAGAAATGGTTGCTAATATTTCAATATCCTGCCCTATTGGGTGATTTAATACTTGCGTGACCATTTGGTCTACCAATCCGGTTGCGGGACTATTTGAAACGGCCCTTAAGCAAGCGATTACCAGCGGAGTGTTCACGGTTTCCGCTTCTAATAAGTGAGTTAATTTAGCTGATAAGCTTTCGACTAAGGTAGTCGCCGGTTCGGACTGCTCTAAAAACGTGCTTAGGCTGACAAAAGGTTCTGCTGGTATGTTTGCTAAATGCTTTGCGACGGCTGAAATAGCCTGTTTGTCAGATAAGCGAATTGAAACATCTGCAACCCCTTGCATTGCAAGGCCTTGCCAATCTTCTATTGGCGTTTGGCCGGTAAAGTAAGCCAAGGCAGGTTCAAAATACTTTGAAGGTTTGACGGCCAAACTCACACTCGCTTGGGCATTAAACGCGGCCATTTTATCGTCACGCGGTTTGAAGGTATAGGGACTGTCTTTCAAGTGGCCTTCTATTTGAGTCCCTTCGTTAGCCGCCAACATACATTCGCCGACACGATCTAATAACATAACGAGAAACTCATCCCGCGCCGCTTGAATTATTAGGCCTTGTTCATCTAAAGGGAATTTCAAAAACCAAATGTAATGTTTATCGGCTAAATCAGGGTTCCAGAATAAAACGGCAAAGTGTGCTGTTTTTTGTAATGGATAGGGATAAGGCTGATTGGTTTTCTCGATATCAGCAAAATCTTCATTGCTGATTTTGACAACACGGCGTGCCATATCGAAGATTCGATAACGGGCACCGCTGTGTTTTAAAAACTCACTTAAAGTAGTGATTTGATGCTCTGACACGGTTATTTAACTACGGTATTCGGCGTTAATTTTGACGTAATCATAGGAGAAATCACAGGTCCAGACCGTGTCGGTGGATTGACCACGTTCTAGCACGACTCTAATGGTGATTTCGCTGTTATCCATGACCGCTTGGCCTTTTTCTTCGGTGTAATCTGCTGCTGGTTCGCCTGCCTTAATAATACATACTTCATTAAGGTAGATCGCGACTTTGCTTAAATCGAAGTCCAGTAAACCACTGCGCCCTACCGCTGCTAGGATACGGCCCCAATTCGGGTCAGAGGCAAATAATGCAGTTTTAACTAAGGGCGAATGGGCAATGGTATAAGCCACTTGGCGACATTCTGTTTTACTTTGGCCTTGTTCAACTGTGACTTCGACAAACTTGGTCGCACCTTCGCCGTCACGCACAATGGCTTGGGCGAGTTGCTGGCTTACTTCTGCAATGACTCGGTATAACCCTTGCGCTGCTGCTGAGTTTAAATCAGTTAACTGATCATTTCCTGCCTTGCCGGTAGCAATCAACACGCAAGCGTCATTGGTTGAGGTATCGCCATCGACTGAAATGCGGTTGAATGATTGTTCAGCTGCTTGTTTTAGCATTGTATCGAGCACAGGTTGAGCGACATTGGCATCAGTGGCAATATACGACAACATCGTCGCCATATCAGGCCTAATCATGCCTGAGCCTTTTGCCATGCCTGTGACGGTTACTGAGTTACCATCAATGACAATTTGTTTGGATAGCGCTTTGGCCAAGGTATCTGTTGTCATGATGCCATGAGCGGCATCAAACCAATGATCATTGCTTAAGTCTGAAATTAAATTAGGCAATGCAGTTTGGATTTTTTCAACGGGTAATTGTTGGCCAATCACGCCAGTCGAAAAAGGCAAAATAGTTTCGGGCTTAGCGGCGACTAATTCGGCCAGCGTCTGACAACAGCTTATGGCGGCGGCTTCGCCTTGTTGGCCTGTCCCGGCATTGGCATTACCTGAATTAATAAGGCAATAACGTGGCGTGGTTTGTTGTTGATGACGCTTTGCTACTGTCACTGGTGCGGCACAAAAAGCATTTTGAGTATAAACAGTTGATACAGTACTGCCTTCGGCAATTTCAATTAACACCAAGTCTGTTTGGTCGTTGGCTTTAATCCCGGCGCTGGCCGTCGCTAAACTAACGCCATCAATGGCACCTAATTGTGCGGCTTGTATTGCTGGCAAATTGACTGCCATTAAGACAGCGCGCCACAGCATTGTTTATACTTTTTACCTGAACCACAAGGACACGGCTCATTACGGCCTACTTTCTTGCCATCTCGTGTTATCGGTTGTGCTTGTGTCTCGATATCAGGGTTAGCCTGCTCAGCTTCACCGGTCATGCCATCGACATGCTCATGTTGCATTTCGATCTCGCCGGTTTGACGACGTTGTTCTTCAATCGCTTCAACATCTTCTTGTGCACGCAATTCAACCCGGGCTGCCAACGAAACAACATCATGTTTAATGCGATCTAACATCGCGGTAAACATGCTATAGGCTTCACGTTTGTATTCTTGTTTTGGATCTTTTTGGGCGTAACTACGTAAGTTAATCCCTTGGCGTAGATAATCCATTTGAGCCAAATGTTCTTTCCACTGCGAATCTAATGTTTGCAGGGTAATGGCTTTTTCGAAATGTCGCATGACTTCTGGGCCAGTGAGCGCTTCTTTGCCATCAGACTGTTCTTGCATTGTTGCGATGATTTTTTGACGTAAGGTTTCTTCATGCAGCTCTTCATCATCTTGCAGCCATTGTGCAACATCGACGTCTAAACCAAACTCATCACGTAATGCCCGACTTAAGCCTTCCAGCTCCCATTGTTCATCGATACTATTCGGGGCAATGTATTGATCAATCACGGTATTGAGGACCGTTTCACGCATCGATGTAATTGTGCCGGAAACATCTTCCGTTGCCATTAATTCATTACGTTGATCATAGACGACTTTACGTTGGTCATTGGCAACATCATCGTATTCTAATACTTGCTTACGGATATCAAAGTTGTGACCTTCGACTTTCTTTTGGGCATTTTCGATGGCACGCGACACCCATGGATGTTCAATGGCTTCGCCTTCTTCCATGCCTAATTTCTTCATCATGCCTGACATTTTTTCTGATGCAAAAATACGCATCAAATTATCTTCAAGTGATAAGTAAAAACGGCTTGAACCAGCATCACCTTGACGACCTGACCGGCCACGTAACTGGTTATCAACACGACGTGATTCATGACGTTCCGAGCCGACAATGTGGAGGCCACCTGCCGCTAAAACTTGGTCATGGCGCTCTTGCCACGCTTGTGTGATTGCAGCTTTATCTGACTCAGTTGCATCGTCGCCTAATTCTGCTAATTCGGCATCTAAACTACCGCCTAAAACAATATCGGTACCACGACCGGCCATATTCGTTGCGATGGTGACAGCACCAGGGCGACCCGCTTGGGCAATAATATAGGCTTCTTTTTCATGGAATTTAGCATTTAATACTTCATGCGGTATTCCGGCCTTTTTTAGCAAACCATGTAGGTATTCTGAACTTTCAATTGATGATGTACCCACAAGGACGGGCTGTTGTTGCTCGACACAGCGTTTAATTTCTTCTGCGATTGCGGCGTATTTTTCTTGGGTCGTTAAATAGATTTGATCAGCAAAATCGAGTCGTTTCATCTCACGATGTGTAGGAATGACAATGACTTCTAGGCTATAAATAGATTGCAACTCGAACGCTTCAGTATCTGCTGTTCCTGTCATGCCTGATAATTTGTCATACAAGCGGAAGAAATTTTGGAATGTGATCGAAGCTAATGTCTGGTTTTCATTCTGAATTTTGACTTTTTCTTTGGCTTCTACCGCTTGATGTAAGCCTTCTGACCAGCGACGGCCCGGCATGGTACGGCCGGTAAATTCGTCGACGATGACAACTTCATTATCTTGTACGATGTAATCAACATCACGTTGAAATAACACGTGGGCACGTAATGCGGCTGACACATGATGCATTAAGCCAATATTGGCTGAGTCATACAGGCTCGCGTCTCCATCCAAAATACCCGCATCGGTTAACAGGTTTTCGATTTTTTCGTGACCATCTTCGGTGAAATTAATCTGTTTTGCTTTTTCATCAACCGTGTAATCACCCGGTGTTTCTATCTCTTCATCCTCGCCAATTTGTTGGTTTAGATTTGGAATCAATAGATTGATACTTTGATATAGCTCTGAACTGTCTTCGGCTGGACCTGAAATAATTAACGGTGTACGCGCCTCATCGATCAGAATTGAATCGACTTCATCGATGACAGCAAAATGTAATTTACGCTGCACTTTCTCTTCAATACTAAACACCATATTATCGCGTAAGTAATCGAAACCAAATTCGTTATTAGTACCGTAAGTAATATCTGCGTTATAGGCTTCACGACGTTCGTCAGGTGATAAACCGCCGATAATCACACCTGTCGTTAATCCGAGGAAGTTATAAAGTTGGCTCATCCAAGCCGCATCACGCTGCGCTAAATAATCATTCACCGTCACAACGTGAACGCCTTCGCCCTCCAATGCATTTAGGTAAACAGCTAACGTTGCGACTAAGGTTTTACCCTCACCGGTACGCATCTCAGCAATTTTGCCTTGGTTGAGGACATAGCCCCCGATCATTTGCACATCGAAATGGCGCATATTCAGCACCCGTTTCCCGGCTTCTCTTACAACTGAAAATGCTTCTGGTAGGATGTCATCTACCGTTTTTCCTTCGGCAAGTTGCGCGCGAAACTCAACTGTTTTGGCTTGTAAAGCCTCATCATCAAGCTGCTCGATGCTCGATTCAAAGTCTTTGATTTGGTTAACAACTTTCCTTAGCTTTTTAAGAACACGATCATTTCGACTGCCAAAGACTTTTCCGAAAAACTTACTTACCATACCGTTTTACTACCTTGTGCTAAGCCGAAATCACTGTCGGGGATAGAGTTGATGTTTAAGTACGCAATTATAGCGCGTAGACCCCGCTAGGTCTAAGGTCTGTTTCTATATGGTGTCGGTATTATGAGAATACAAGGTTTAACGTTTAACAAAATTCGCCGGATTAACCGTTTTGCCATCCCTCAGTACTTCAAAGTGGACATGGGGTCCGGTTGAACGGCCTGTTGAGCCCATTAAAGCGATAGCCTGCCCTTTCTTAATTCTGTCACCTAATTTGACCACGAGTTTTTTATTGTGGGCATAACGTGATTGGTAGCCATTACCATGATCGATTTCAATCATTTCTCCATAACCGCCACGCGTGCCGTGCCAGATTACAATGCCATCTGCCACCGCTAATACTTCACTGCCCGCTTTACCGGCGAAGTCTAAGCCATGATGAAAGGTTTTTTTGCCATTAAATGGGTCAACCCGATAGCCATAATAAGATGAGATCCAGCCTTTTTTAATGGGTCGGCCTGTTGGAATAGCAGATTTAATATTGTCTTCAGTAATAAAATAGTCCTGTAATTGCACGAGGCCTAATGACTGAGTATCAAAATTACTTTCTAGTTCAGAAAAGAAGGACTCGAACTCGGCCTCTGACAATGGTATGGCTTGTTGCTGCGCTAGTCCGCCTTGGCCCGCTGATTTATCAAGCCCTTCGGCTTCAATGTCTATTCCGCTTAATTCAGCTAATTTATCGGTTAAGGCTTTCAGACGAAATGCTTCTGCTTGCAGTGTGCCTAAGCGCTTGGCGTAATAAGCTTGCATTTGGGCTTGTTCGCTGGTGAGTTGTGCTACAACAATTTGCTCTGGTAGTGGTGTTAAAAGCGGAGAGATTGCTTTTTCGACAACGTTACTGGGTTGTTTTTTTGGGGTGTCTGAGAATAATTGATAGGCTGTGTGCGATAATGATAATGCCATTATCACTGCCGCTACGGCGACGATGCGTAAGGCCACTTGCGACAAGTGCCAATGTTGATGCGTCGTTTTATTCTGCGAAATAATGATAACCTGCATACTTATCCTCTCTCGATTAAGACTTTTATGGCTAAACGACCCACACAAATCAATCGCGCCTACGAGAAACATCCCACATTAAAAAAGATAACGCGACATGCTCAGCTATTAGAGCGGTTAAATCATGCCTTTCAACAAAGTCTACCTGCGCAATTTTCAGCACATTGTAAATTAGCTAATATTCATGGCTCAACACTCGTGATTCATACTGATAACGCATCGTATAGCAGCTTGATTCGTTTCCAAGCGCCAACGTTATGTCAAACACTGTCTCAGGAGTTGTCACTTGACATTAACACTATTGAAGTGAAAGTTCGGCCAAGTTACTCACCTTTTGAGAATCAGTCATCAAATCCCATCTCGCTGCCATCTTCTGCCTCAACAGCGTTAAAACAAACGGCAGAGACAATGGAAGAAGGGCCATTGAAAGCGGCCCTTGAACGTTTGGCTAAGCGCCAAAAACCTTAGCCAGTAATTGATGCCGCGGGTCGACTAAAGACAATAGGGGCTGTTTCATCATCTTCGAATGTCACTAACTCCCATGCCTCTTCGTCTGCTAATAATTTACGTAGTAGCATATTGTTCACTTCATGGCCTGACTTATGACCGCTGAAAGCACCAATCAAACTATGGCCTAGTAGGTATAAATCACCAATGGCATCTAATACTTTATGGCGTACAAATTCATCTTCATAACGTAGGCCATCTTCATTAACGACTCGGTAATCATCCACGACGATGGCGTTGTCCATACTGCCACCGAGCGCGAGATTATTTTCACGTAATTTTTCGATATCTTTCATAAATCCAAAGGTACGAGCACGACTGACTTCACGAACAAAAGACGTTGAGGAGAAATCGACTTCTACTTTTTGTGGTCGGTCTGTGAATACCGGATGTTGAAAATCTATCGTAAAGCTGACTTTGAAGCCTTCAAAGGGGTCAAACTTAGCCCATTTGTCGCCATCTTCTAAGATGATTGGTTTTTTAATGCGGATAAACTGCTTCGCTGCCGCTTGTTCTTCGATCCCCGCGGACTGGACTAGAAAAACGAAAGGACCTGCGCTGCCATCCATAATAGGTACTTCGGCAGCATTGAGATCGATATAAGCGTTATCGATCCCTAACCCTGCAAAGGCAGACAATAAATGTTCAACTGTGGAGACTTTCTCGCCATGTTCAATCAATGTCGTTGATAATGCAGTTTCACCAACATTGCAGGCTTTAGCACTAATTTCAACGACAGGATCAAGATCCACACGTCTGAAAATAATGCCTGTATCGATTGCAGCAGGATGCAAGGTCAGATAAACAGTGTCACCACTGTGTAAACCAACACCGGTCGCACGAATCACATTTTTCAATGTCCGTTGCTTTATCACGCTGCAAACCTCCTTAACCCCAAATTTAAGCGAGTTATTGTAACATAATTGTCATTTTTGCCATCACCTGCTCTCTCGCTAAGCCTAATCTGCTTGGCGACGTAAAAAAGCCGGGATGTCCAAATAATCCATATTAATATCGCTATTGGCCACTTGTTTTTGCTGCGCTTGTTCTTCGTTGCGTAAAACCGTCGGTTTATCGTAATCAATATCGACTGGTTTTTTAACGATTTCCATTTGTGGCACTTCCAACTCTGTCGGCAAGGCAACTTCTGCTACTTTTTCAGCCCCTAAACCTGTTGCGACTACTGTGACACGAAGTTCATCCGTCATGTCTGGGTCAATTACGGTACCGACGACCACTGTTGCATTGTCAGAAGCAAAGTCTTTGACGGTGTTACCGACATCTTCAAATTCACCAATCGTCATATCAAGACCTGCTGTGATATTGACTAAGACACCACGCGCGCCAGCTAAATCCACATCTTCTAATAATGGGCTTGAAACGGCATGCTGTGCTGCTTCAATAGCACGATTTGGACCAGATGCTTGGCCTGTCCCCATCATCGCCATACCCATTTCAGACATCACTGTGCGTACGTCCGCGAAATCCACGTTGATCATCCCTTCGCGAGTGATCAATTCCGCAATCCCTTGTACCGCGCCCAATAGAACATCATTGGCTGCTTTAAAGGCATTCAATAAGCTCATGTCTTTACCTAATACCGCTAATAACTTTTCATTTGGAATGGTAATTAGTGAATCAACATGTTGGCTTAATTCATCTAGACCTGCATTGGCGACATTCAGACGTTTACCACCTTCAAATGGGAAAGGCTTAGTCACAACAGCCACGGTTAAGATGCCCATTTCTTTCGCTACTTGCGCCACAATCGGTGCTGCACCAGTACCAGTACCGCCACCCATACCAGCCGTGATGAAGATCATATCTGCACCCGAAATGACTTCTGTGATGCGTTCTCGGTCTTCTAATGCTGCTTGACGACCAATGTCAGGGTTTGCACCTGCACCAAGGCCTTTTGTGATGTCTGTACCCAATTGCAATTGCGTTGTGGCTGAGCTTTTGCGTAATGCTTGTGCATCCGTATTAGCACAAATGAAGTCAACACCTTCAATTTGGTTTGACACCATATGTTCTAGTGCATTACCGCCACCGCCACCGACGCCAATCACTTTGATGACCGCGTTTTGTGTATATGTATCAATCAGTTCAAATGTCATTTTTCTCTCCCCAGAGTTCAATGTTTAATAAATTAATTCGCTTAAAAATGTTTAAAAGTTACCTTGGAACCAGCTTTTCATTCGTGCCAACATGTCTTTGAAACCGCTTCCTGCCTTGGTTTCTGTTTTACCTGTTGTCTCCATTTCATTGCCAAACAATAAGAGACCCACACCCGTTGCATGTATTGGGTTTCTTACTGCTTCAACCAGACCACCGACATGTTGTGGCAAGCCCAACCGGACCGGTAAATGAAAGACTTCTTCAGCCAATTCAATCACCCCTTCCATTTTGGAACTTCCCCCTGTCAGCACGACACCGGCCGCTAAGAGCTCTTCAAACCCGCTGCGACGTAATTCAGCTTGTACTAAAAGTAGTAATTCTTCGTAACGTGGCTCAACGACTTCTGCCAATGTTTGGCGTGCTAATTGGCGTGGCGGACGATCACCCACGCTTGGCACTTCGATCGTTTCATCTTCACGTGCTAACTGTGTCAATGCACAGGCGTATTTCATTTTAATTTCTTCGGCATATTGCGTCGGTGTTCGCAATGCCACTGCAATATCATTCGTCACTTGGTCTCCGGCAATCGGAATCACTGCGGTATGTCGAATCGCGCCGTCAACATAGATCGCAATGTCAGTGGTGCCGCCACCAATATCAACCAAACATACGCCCAGATCTTTTTCATCTTGTTCTAACACTGAATAGCTAGATGCCATCTGCTCTAGAATAATACCGTCAACAGATAAACCACAGCGTTCAATACACTTGCTAATATTTTGAGCTGCACTGACTGCACCCGTAATCAAATGCACTTTGGCTTCTAAGCGGACACCGGACATGCCAATTGGCTCACGAATGCCTTCTTGATTATCAATGATGTATTCCTGTGGCATCACATGCAGCAGTTGCTGATCGCCCGGAAAGTGCACTGCTTTAGCCGCATCTAATACCCGCTCAACATCACCTTGGGTCGCTTCTTTGTCTCTGATTGCCACGGTGCCATGTGAATTCAGGCTGCGAATATGACTGCCTGCGATACCGGCATAGACAGAATGAATTTGGCAACCTGCCATCAGCTCGGCTTCTTCAACAGCCCGTTGAATTGATTGCACTGTCGATTCAATATTCACCACCACACCTTTTTTCATGCCCCGCGCTGGATGCGTGCCGATGCCAATGATTTCGAGCTTATTGTCACTTGGGCCTGCATCTAAAATTGGTGCAGCAACAATCGCCACCACTTTGGATGTCCCAATGTCTAAGCCTACAATCAAATCTCTATCGCTTTTCTTCGTCATCATACTGTTCCGTTAAAATCAGGTTTTTGCCCTGGTTTCCAAATTACTGATAAGCCGTTGGGATAACGCATATCCATTTCGACAATCTGTGATTGATAACGCTCTAGGCCTTGCTGATAAACACGTAAAAACCGTTCAAACCGTTGTTGGCTTTCTGCACGGCCTAAAACGACTTTAACGCCATTACTTAATGCCATACTCCAAGCACGTCTTTTATCCATGATGAGTTCTTTTATCTTCAAATCATGGTGTTGTAATACTTTATTCATATTTAAATAGCGTTTTGTCATCAATATCTGGCTACTGTCTGGCCCAGTTAATGTCGCTAATGTCGCAGGAAATGGTTTTTTAGATTCGGGGAAGAGTTCACCTTCATCATTCACATACGCCGCTTTTTTCCAGCGTGCCACTGGCACTTGTTCTTTAACGACAAGGTGTAAGCTATCAGGCCAGATCCGTTGTACGCGTACTTGCTTAATCCAAGCTAACGCTTCACCCGCCTCGCTGATTTTGTCGACATCGATACTTAAGAAACTACCTCGGGTATAGGGCTTGACGGCATCTACTAAAACGGCTTTTTCAACATGGTTAAATTCACTTTCAACGGTGACATGTAAAACCGGTAGGATGTGACTTTGGCGTGCATACAAAATACTGGCTGCGACAACGACAAAAGCCAATACTACTAAGCCTTGGCGTGCAATGTAATGCCAAGCAATCACTTTTTTCTCTTTACGCACGGGTTTACGGGTGGCGCCACGTTTGACTTGTCTTGCCATTATGTCGCCTCCTTATTCATGCTTGTTTCAAGAATCTTCACGACGAGCTGTTCAAAGTCCAATCCTGCTTGTTTTGCGGCCATTGGCACCAAGCTGTGATCAGTCATACCTGGAATGCTGTTGGCTTCGATTAAATAGAATTGGCCGTCTTGAGCACGCATAAAATCGACTCTACCCCAGCCTTGCATCCTTAATACTTTGAACGCTTTCAAAGCGATGTTTTGGCAAAGCGCTTCATCTTCTTCAGTTAAGCCTGCAGGGCAAAGGTATTCTGTGGTATTGGCTTCATATTTTGCATCGAAGTCATAAAAATCGTTGGGCGTTTTGAGCCTAATAACTGGCAGCGCATGCTCGCCCAATATCGCAACTGTATATTCCTCGCCGTCGATCCAACGTTCGGCAATCACTTCCTTGTCATAAGCTAATGCAGCTTGAATTGCAGGTACTAAAGCAGCCGACTCAACAACCTTTGTCAAGCCAATGCTTGACCCTTCATTCACGGGCTTCACGAAGAGCGGTAAACCTAATTGGTCAATCACACTTTGTGGATCGGTGTTCGCATCGACATGGGCAAAGTTGGCTGTGGGCAAGTTGACTTGTTGCCAAATGTCTTTGCTTATCGCTTTATTCATCGATAGCACGGCACCTGTGATATTAGAGCCGGTATACGGTAAAGCAAGACTATGGAGTACACCTTGTATCTCACCGTCTTCACCACCACGGCCATGTAAAATAATAAAAGCACGGTCAAACTGGCCTGCCGATAGTTGGGTTGCAACATCCTTCGCCACATCGATTTTATGGGCATCGACACCTTGTCTTAACAAAGCAGCTAGTACCATGTCACCACTGCGCAGCGAAATAACCCGCTCAGCTGACTGTCCGCCCATTAATACCGCTACTTTGCCAAAGTCAGTCACTGACATTATGCGACCTCCCCGATAATATGGACTTCAGTTTGTAATTGCACACCATGTTCCATTGCAATTTTTTGTTGTACTAACAAAATTAATGCTTCGATATCAGCCGCAGTTGCTTCACCAGTATTGACGATAAAGTTGGCATGTTTTTCTGATACGGCTGCACCACCAATACTCAAACCTTTTAAGCCTGATGCTTCAATCAAGCGACCGGCAAAATCATCACCCGGATTTCTAAAGACAGAGCCAGCACAAGGTTGGTTGGCTGGTTGGGTTTCATTACGGCGTTTTAATAAGGCTTTAATTTCTGCTGTTTCTTGAGTTTGTTCGCCCTGCTTCAACTCAACTGTGCCGGCAATAAACCATTCTTCTTTCGTACCGGCAACATGGCGATAGCTGATATCAAATTCATCCGGTGTTCTTTGGTGAAACTCACCTTGGCGGTCAACTGTTGTCACTTGTGAGACCAATGACCATGTTTCAGTCCCATGTGCCCCGGCATTCATCGCTAGTGCACCACCAAATGTGCCGGGAATACCTGCAAAAAATGCGGCGCCGCTCAAACTGGCTTTAGCCGCTTGTTTGGCTAATTTGCTGCAATAGACACCGACTTCTGCCTCTATCGCGTCAGCTTTAATCGTGAAATTTTGTAAGATACCTGCTGTTGAGATGACTGTGCCCGGGAATCCGCCATCTCGTACCAATAAGTTACTGCCTAATCCAAGCCATAACACTGGCTCTGACTCATGTAATTGACTTAAGAATTGACCTAAATCTGCTTTATCTGATGGCTTATAAAATTGACGGGCAATCCCACCAACACGCCATGATGTATGTTTTGCTAGCGATTCATTAAGGCGTAATTCGCCACGCAAATTTAGGAAGTCAGTCATGACTGATGACCGCCTAGTTTTTGGGCAATTTCAAGTGATGTCGTGCCAATATCTCCGGCGCCCATCGTCATTAAAATATCATCATCAACCAATAGCGTCGGTAACAACTCGAATAACGCCACATTATCTTCTACAAAAATCGGAGCAACTTGACCGCGTGCTCGTACCGCACGACATAAGCTCTTACTATCTGCGCCGGTAATGATCTTTTCACCAGCTGGATACACTTCCTGCATCAACAAAACATCGACACTTGACAGTACTTGGGCAAAATCATCAAATAAATCCCGCGTACGGGTATAGCGATGTGGTTGGAACAATAAGACTAAACGGCGTTCTGGCCAGCTGGCTCTTGTTGCTGCAATGGCCGCGGCTAATTCCGTTGGATGATGGCCATAATCGTCAATCAATAATGTTTTGCCCGCCTCAACATTAATATCACCCACAATATTAAAGCGGCGTGCTATCCCTGAGAAATTATTTAACCCGTTCTGGCAAGCTTCTATTGACACATCTAATTGCCGTGCGATAACGAGGGCCGCCGTCGCATTTAAGGCATTATGTAAGCCGGGCATATTCAATGTCATTGATGCTGTTTGACCTGTCGCTTTATTGGTCACTGTGAAATGGCTTTGGCCGTCGACTTGTTGCAAATCAGAGATTTGAAAATCGGCTTCTTCAGAGAGTCCATATGTCACTACTGGACGGGTTACTTCTGGTAACACTTCTTGAATCACTAGGTCATCTATGCACATCACGGCCAGACCGTAAAACGGTAAGTGATGCAGAAATTCTAAAAACGTATCTTTTAGCTTATTAAAATCACCATCGTATGTCGCCATGTGATCTTCACCGATATTGGTCACAACGGCAATCACGGGTTGCAAATATAAAAATGAAGCATCACTTTCATCTGCTTCAGCCACTAAATAACGGCCTGAACCTAATTTGGCATTACTACCCACACTATTAAGACGGCCACCGATGACAAATGTCGGATCTAATTCACCTTCACTCAATAGCGCGGCGATTAAACTGGTCGTAGTGGTTTTACCGTGGGTACCGGCTACCGCAATGCCGTAACTGAACCGCATTAGCTCCGCCAACATTTCTGCTCTAGGTACAACGGGAACCCGTTGCTCTTTAGCCGCTACTAATTCAGGGTTTTCTGGGTCTATGGCTGTTGAAACGACAACAACATCCGCGCCATCTAAATGGCCTGCATCATGGCCAATATGGATACTCGCACCCAGTTGACGCAAATGGTGAATCAAAGCATTTTCACGGAGATCTGAGCCAGAGACTTGATAACCTAAATTCAATAACACTTCAGCGATACCGCCCATGCCGACGCCACCAATGCCGATTAAATGGATATGCTTTATCCGACTTTGCATTGCCGAGGTTAGTTTATCCATAACTCACCGCCATGCAGATATCTGCGATTGTATTGGCCGCATCTGGTTTTGCCTGTGTTCTGGCTGCGGTTGCCATCTTCAATAACGTGGTTGAATCGGCTGTTAATGCGAGTAATTGTTCTGCCAACGCTGGTGCCGTTAAAGTTGATTCTGGCATCAACACCGCCCCGCCTACATTTAGTAAAGCAGCTGCGTTATGGGTTTGATGATCATCAACCGCATAAGGATAAGGTACTAAAACTGATGCTACGCCTGCTGCTGATAGCTCAGCGATGGTCAAAGCCCCAGCCCGACACACCACAATATCTGCCCAATCATAAGCGGCTGCCATATCTGCGATAAAAGGACTAATGTCTGCTTTAATGCTCGCTTGTTGATATTGCTGCTGGCAATCTTCAATATGTTTCTGGCCACACTGATGATTCACAACAAACTCATGTTGCTCGCCAATTATTTTCAATGCTTGTGGCAATAACGTATTGAGTGACTTCGCACCCAAACTGCCGCCTAGCACCAATATTTTTGTTTGGTTCTGATTGGTTTTTTCTGTCGGCTCAGCTAATGCTGCAATGCTTGCTCTAACCGGATTACCAACCCACTGTGCTTTTGTAAAGCTATTAGGGAAACCCTGTAGAACATTATCAGCTAATTTAGCTAATAATTTGTTGGTTAGGCCCGGGATCGCATTTTGCTCATGAATCACAATGGGTTTTCTTAACAACCATGCCGCGACGCCGCCCGGGCCAGACGCAAAACCGCCCAAGCCTAAAACCATATCGGCTTGATGGCGTTTTAAAGCACCCATGGCCTCAATGACTGCTTTTACCAGCTTAAAAGGTGCTGTTAGCCAACCTAATAAGCCATTGCCTCGCAGGCCTTGTACGCTAATTAAATTCAAGGCATAACCCGCTTCTGGTACTAACCTTGCTTCAATGCCTTTTGCTGTGCCAATCCACGCAACATTTTCGCCACGTTGTTTTAATACATCCGCCACGGCTAATGCTGGGAAAACGTGCCCACCTGTGCCGCCAGCCATAATCATAATATTGGCCATTAGCGTTTCACCCTTGCTGACGCTTGTTCCGGGAAACGCGTTTCCAAGTCGACGCGGAACAGCAGTGCAATCGCTAAACAGGTTAATAATAAACTACTGCCGCCGTAGCTCATCAGTGGCAGTGTTAACCCTTTGGTCGGTAACACTCCCATGTTGACGCCCATGTTGACACAAGCTTGTAATCCTATCCAAATGCCAATGCCGTAGGCAATTTGTGCGCCGAAGACTTGACCCGCCAATTCTGCAGCACGGCCAATCGCTAATGCTCGCCAGATGAAAATTGAGAATAAAACCAAAATGCTTAATGCACCGAGCAAACCAAGCTCTTCAGCTAAAATCGAATAAAGGAAATCTGTGTGGGCTTCTGGCAAATAAAACAACTTTTGCATGCTGCTGCCTAGCCCCACGCCTAACCAATCGCCACGACCAAATGCGATTAGGGCTTGGGTTAATTGGAAACCACTCCCAAATGGGTCTTGCCATGGGTCCATGAAAGTTTGCAAGCGTTGTAAGCGATACGGTGCTAACCAGATTAAAACAGCAAATAAACCCGCGAAAATTGTCATCAAAGCGGCAAACACATCTAACCGTGCGCCCCCTAAAAATAACATGGCTAATACTGTCGATAAGATCACAACGACTGAGCCCATATCAGGTTGCAGTAACAACAATAATGCCGCTACCCCAAGCAAGACTAATGGACCAAATACTTTGAAAAATGAACCATTCAATTGACCATGATGACGATGTAAATAATCAGCCACGTAGATAATAGAGAATAATTTGATGATTTCAGCGACTTGGATATTGACCGGGCCTAGCGGTAGCCAACGTCGACTACCATTCACTTCACGGCCAATGCCCGGTAACAACACCAAGATTAATAGTCCAACGCCCAGCATCAATAATAAAGGTGCTAATTGGCGCCATACTTCTAAGCGAACAGTGATGACCATGGCTGCGATAGCTAAGCCGGCTAATGCGAAAATCAATTGGCGGTTAAAATAAAATAAGGGTTGGCCTAGTTTGCCATCGGCAATTGAAATGGATGCTGAACCCACCATAATTAAGCCGATCACCAACAAAGTCCCTGACGTAAAAAAGAGTGCTCTATCGAAGTCATATTGGATGACCACTTTACTCATGACAGCTGATCCTCCACCGCATGGACGAAGCGCTCGCCACGTTCGGCATAACTGCTATACATATCGAAGCTGGCACAAGCGGGTGATAATAAAACGATGTCACCTTCTATTGCATCAGCCTTTGCTTGTTTGATTGCGTCAGCCATGTCTTCTACTTGATATTGCGTCACATTTTTCGGGACAGATTGGGCAATCACATTGGCATCTTGCCCAATCAACAGGATTGTTTTGACATGTTCGCTTAATACATTGCTGAGTTCTGAAAAGGCTTGCTCTTTACCGACACCGCCTGCAATTAAGATGATATTTTTATGATTGGCTAAGCCTTCAATCGCAGCAATACACGCACCGACGTTGGTCGCTTTAGAATCATTGACCCAGCGTACACCGTGTTGTTTCGCGACCAGTTGGCAACGATGCGGTAAGCCACGATATTCACCAATTGATTGCAACATAGCAGTCATTGGCAGTGCCATCGCTTGACCTAACGCCAATGCGGCTAGGGCATTGGCCATATTATGTTGGCTAGTGATTTGTAATTGTTCAGTATCAATGAGTTTTTGCTGACCTTGCGCCAAATACGTTTTACCGTCCTCGGAGATAATGCCGAACTCATTTTCAGCAGGTGTATTAAGCGTAAAGCCAATTTGGTGGCGATTCTCTTTTGACCAATTATTAACCAAAGCATCATCACGATTAATCACCATCGTGCCTGAACCAACATAGACTTTCGCTTTGGCATCTTGATACTGTTGTTCATTATCATAGCGATCAAGGTGATCAGCGCTGATATTGAGTACGACAGCTGTGTGTGCATTTAATGATGAAACCGTTTCTAACTGAAAACTCGATAATTCTAAAATATAAAAATCGGGTGCCGGTTCAGTAATCAATTCTAAGGCGGGCACACCTAGATTGCCACCTACTTCGACGTTTTTTCCTGCTGTGACGGCCATTTCTGCCACCATGGTCGTGACGGTACTTTTGCCATTTGATCCTGTGATCGCTATCACGGGCTCATTAATATAACGGGTGAATAACTCGATATCTCCGATGATCTCGACTCCCTGTTCACGCGCTGCTTTAATTTCAGGCAAACGTGGATCAACACCTGGGCTTAATACAATAGTGTCGCTACGACACATCCAATCACTGATTAAACCACCTGTTTGGACTAATACTTCAGGTAACTCTGTTTGCAATGTTGTCAGGTACGGTGGTTTTTTACGCGTGTCCATTACGGCAACAACATGGCCTTTTTCAACTAAAAATCGCGCGCATGACAAGCCTGTTTGGCCTAAGCCAATAATCAAGAAAGTCTCTGCATGCAATTGTTTATTTGCCATCATCATCTGATTTTTAAACTGGCTATGCCAACAAGCACTAAGAACACAGTAATGATCCAAAACCGCACGATAATCCGTGGTTCAGGCCAACCTTTTAATTCATAGTGATGGTGTATCGGCGCCATCAAAAACACGCGTTTTCTGCGTAATTTGAAAGAGGCCACTTGGACAACAACGGATAAGGTTTCGATGACAAATACACCGCCCATGATGACTAAGACCAATTCTTGTCTGACTAATACCGCAACACAGCCTAAAGCCGCGCCCAATGCTAGAGCACCGATATCGCCCATAAAAACTTGTGCCGGATAAGTGTTGAACCATAAAAAGCCTAAGCCCGCACCAACCATCGCAGCACAAAATACCGTCAGCTCCCCTGCACCGGGAATATAAGGAATGGCTAAATAACGTGCGAATTCTGAATGGCCAGTTAAATAACTGAATAAACCTAAAGCGCCCGCGACCATCACAGTCGGTAAAATAGCTAAGCCATCTAAGCCATCGGTTAAGTTCACTGCATTGCTGCTGCCGACAATCACAAGATAGGTTAGCAACATATACCAAGCACCTAATGGAATAATCACATCTTTAAAGAAGGGAATAATCAGCTCTGTTTCAGCAGGGGTAGAGGCAGTGTAAAAGAGAAAAACCGCTGCGCCAGCACCTACGACAGATTGCCAAAAATATTTGTAACGGCTGAGTAGGCCTTTTGGATCTTGGCGCACCAATTTAATGTAATCATCAACAAAACCAATCACACCAAATGCTAACGTTACGGTTAATACAACCCAAACATAGCGGTTTGACAAGTCAGCCCACAATAGCGTGCTGACGGCAATCGCCACGAGAATCAAAGCTCCGCCCATTGTTGGCGTACCAGATTTACTGAGATGTGACTGTGGACCATCGTCTCTGATCACTTGGCCAATTTGTTTGAAGCTTAAGCGCCGAATCATAGTCGGGCCAACAATTAGGGCGATGCCCAATGCCGTTATGACACCTAATATTGAACGGAGCGTTAGGTATTGAAACACTCTGAAACCACTATCAAATTGATTTAAATAATCTGTTAGATAAAGTAGCACTAGCTTTTCCCTTCCATAGCAAGTCCATCTGCTAACTTATCTAGTTGCATGAAGCGTGATCCTTTGATTAAACAGGTCACATCTTCTGCCAATGTTGTTTCTAACTGCTTTTGTAGTGCAGCTATATCAGTAAAATGTTGTGCGCCTTTACCGAAGCTAATCGTCGCTAACTCACTGTGTTGGCCCACTGTTAACAATCGGCTGACACCAGCTGCTTTTGCTTGTTGGCCTAGCTTGCGATGAATTTTTTCTGTCTCTTCGCCAAGCTCACCGAAATCACCTAAAACCAACCAATGTTGGCCTGGGAAAGTTTTTAATGTGGCAATCGCTTGCTCATAAGAACCTGGATTGGCGTTATAACTATCATCAATTAAGGTTGCTTTACCGTGTCCTTGGCGTAATTGCAGCCGGTGCGGTACGCCTTTCATTGCTGCTAAGCCGCTAATCATGTCTTCGATTGAGATAGAAAGTGCTTTACAAACCGTCATTGCCGCTAAGGCATTGGCAATATTATGTTTGCCGGGTAATGGCAAATTAATATAATGGAACACGTCGCCACATTTAGCCATAAAATGGCTGGCAATCACATGTGACTGGCAATCTGTTGCTTGTACATCAGCTTCTGACTCTAAACCGAAGGTCATCATTTTGTGTTGCTGTAAAGTTTGCTGCCACTGTGATACATACGGCATATCAGCATTCACAATACCGACGCCACCAACAGGTAGATGAGAGAAGATCTCTCCTTTTGCACTTGCTACGCCTTCTAAGCTGCCAAAACCTTCAATATGGGCTGCACTGACATTATTAATCATGGAGACATTTGGTTTTGCTAGCTGGACTAATTCGGCAATTTCACCGAGATGGTTCGCACCCATTTCTATGACGGCAAACTCGGTGTCTGCTTGTAATCTAAATAAGGTCAGTGGCACACCTAAGTTATTATTAAAGTTACCGGCCGTTGCGATTACATGATGATGTTGTGACAATATCGTCGCTAGCATTTCCTTCACGGTCGTTTTACCGTTGCTGCCGGTAACTGCAATCACTTTACATTGGCTTTGTTCACGCCAAACTTGTGCTAATTGGCCGAAAGCCGTTACGACATCATCAACTACTAATTGCGGTAATGCGTCATCTTGTCGACTTGATACCAATGCCGCACTCGCGCCGGCTTGTCTTGCGGCAGCGATGTAATCATGCCCATCGACCTTTTCACCGGCAATCGCAATGAAAATATCGCCTTGTTTAACTTGTCGGCTATCAATTTCAGCGCCGGTAATTGTGCCGGCTTGCGTCGGTTCAGAGCAATTGAGTAATTTGGCTGCTGTCGCCAAGTTGAGTGTGATGGTCATGACTTCACGCTCGCTGATGCAGCCTGTGCATCATTGGCCGCTTGCAATGCTCTGACAACCGTTTCAATATCGCTATACGGCTTTTTAACGCCTGCTATTTCTTGATATTGCTCATGGCCTTTGCCAGCCACTAATATAATGTCGTGCTGTTTTGCTTGGTGAATCGCGTATTCAATTGCTTGCTGTCGATCATGTTCTATATGGGCTTGTTCCTGCTTATCTAAACCGCTCAAAATGGCCTCAACAATGGCAATGTTATCTTCACATCTCGGATTATCATCAGTAATAATAATGTGATCGGCATTCTGTTCTACCGCGGCACCCATCAATGGTCTCTTGCCCACATCACGATCGCCGCCACAACCAAATACACACCACAACTGGCCTTGTGCTGGTTTATGTTGCTGTAAGGATTGTAATGCTTGGGTTAATGCATCAGGGGTATGGGCAAAATCGATCACAACAGTTGTTTGTTGCTTGCTACCGTACACCTCCATTCTGCCTTTAGCGGCACGACATTGCTGTAACGCTGTCGCGACTTGTTCAAACGACAAGCCAACAGCCAATAAGCTGCCTGCTGTTGCGAGCAAATTATCAATATTGAAAGCGCCTAATAAACTGCTTTCTATTTGGACAAAGTCATCGGCTTTGACTAAATTAAAACGCACACCTTTTGCAGTCATTTCGGCATCATTGGCTGCTATGCTTGCATTCGTTTCTTGACCATAAGTCACAAGCTGAATGGCCTTGTTTTCTGCCAACTCTTTTATCAACGCTTGGCCAACGTCATCTTGTGCATTAATCACAGCTGTTTTTACACTAGCAAATCGGAATAAACGTTTTTTTGCTTCGGCATAACTCGCCATATCATGATGATAATCAAGATGATCCCGACTTAAGTTAGTCAAAACAGCCACATCAATCGCAACGCTATTCAAACGGCCTTGTTCTAATGCGTGTGATGATGCTTCGATCACCACGGTGCTAATAGATTGTTGGAAAAAATCCGCTAAGGTCGCTTGTAATTTCACTGGATCCGGTGTTGTCATACCCGTGTCGGTTAATGCATCCACCCGCCCAGTACCTAACGTACCTATCACACCGCAAGCTTGACCTGAAAACTCGAGGCATTGTGCAATGAATTGGCTGACTGATGTTTTGCCATTGGTACCGGTGACTGCAATGATTGTCTGCCCGAGAGATGGATGACCAAAGAAACGGCCGGCAATTTCACTGACCTTAGTTTCTAGTTGTCTTACAGCGATAATTTGCACTGCATCACAGGCTGTTTCACCCATCACAGTATTATCAACTAATATTGCTTTAGCACCTGCTGATACTGCTTGCCCAATATGTTTTTGACGTTGTTGTTGCTGTTTTGCTGTCGCGATAAATAACGCGCCTGCTGCAACTTGGCGGCTATCCATTGAGACACTGGTGATATCATCGTCTTTAATCACATTCGGGGTTTTCACCAACCCTACTAATAGGCTCAATAACCCTTTACTTGGATAAGACGTCATGATTGTTTCCCCGCGACTAGCAATTGGGGGCTTGGTAAATCATCTGGTGCAATATTTAACAACCGCATCGCGCCAGTCATGACTTCCGAAAAAACCGGGGCAGCGATTAAACCACCGTAATAATCTTCTCCTTTTGGATCATCGACCATGACGACCATAGCAAGACGCGGTTTGCTAGCAGGGATAATCCCAGCAAACAGTGATAAGTACCGTTTATCAGTGTAACCGCCTTTATTCGCTTTTTTCACTGTCCCTGTTTTTCCTGCAATGCGGTAATTCTCAACGGCCGCTAATTTCGCAGTGCCTTGTTCTGTCACCACGCCTTCCATCATAGTAATGACTTGTTTCATCACATCTGTTGAATAAACACGGCGTCCTAATGGCTTGTCATTTGTTTTAAGAAAACTCACTGGCTGCAAGATGCCGCCATTCGCTAACACCATATAACCCCGTGTTAACTGCAGTGCTGATGATGCTAGCCCATAGCCATAGGCCAAAGTCGCACGATCCAGTTGACGCCATTTTTGTGGGTCAGGCATTCTGCCCATCGCTTCACCAGGGAAATAAGCACCGGTGGCTTCTGCCATGCCAAATGCTGAAAAGTCTTGCCATAACTGAGTTGGCTTCATGGCTAATGCAATCTTACTGATACCGACATTGCTCGACTTTTGGATTAACGTCGCCATATTTATTTGGCCATAATCCCTAAAGTCTTTAATGGTATGACCAGAGACTTTGAATGTGCCGGGATGAGTATCAATCACTGACGTTGGTTTGAATTTGCCTGATTTCAAACCACTCGCCATGGTGAAAGGTTTCACCGTTGAACCCGGTTCAAATAAATCGGTCACCGCGCGGTTACGGTAATCGCTGCTTTTTAGACCGCGGCGGTTATTAGGATTAAACGAAGGTTGATTCACCATCGCTAATACTTCGCCGGTTTGGATGTCTAAGATGACAGCCGAACCCGATCTAGCGCGATGTTGTGTGACCGTTTCTTTTAAAGCTTGATACGTTATGTATTGCAGGCGAAGATCAATACTTAGCTGGATGTTTTGTCCATCTTTCGTTGCTTTAAGTTGTTCGCCGCCTTCGACAAAATTACCGCGACTGTCCCTCACCATCCGTTTCAAACCGGGCACGCCATTTAAGACATCATCGTGCATTAACTCAAGACCTTCTTGGCCACTGTCATCCACATTGGTAAACCCGACCAAATGCGATGTGACTTCAGCCGTTGGGTAATAACGCTTGTATTCGCGTTGCAATGCCACGCCTGCAATGTCTAATGCTGTTACTTTGCCAGCTACTTGTGGTGTCACACGACGTTTTAGATAAATAAACTCGCGGCGACTATTTTGGTCAATTTTTTTCTTAACTTTGCTGGCTTTTAACCCCAATGTTTTCACTAATGTGGCTAGCTGTTTTTTATCGGCGTTAAATTCTTGCGGGTTAACCCACACAGAATGCACTGGCGTACTGATCGCCAAGGGCTCGCCATGGCGATCAAGGATCATCCCGCGGTGTGCTGCCACAGGGACTTTACGCACATGCCGTGCATCGCCTTGGTCTCTTAAAAAGTCAGGATTTAAAACTTGAATATCTGCTAACCGCCAGCCTAAGCCCACCACTAGCGTGACAAACACTAACCGTAATAAGTTAATTCGCCATGCAGCCACATGATGAATTGTTTTACGGCGGCTCATCGTGCTATCACCACGGTATGTTGTGCTGTCGGCACGATCATTTTTAATCTAAGCTTGGCTTGTCTTTCTATTCGGCCGGGACCATCATAAGTGCTTTGCTCTAGTAACAATCTGCCCCATTCTTCATTCATGTGATCACGGTGCTGTTCTAGCTTTTGTAATGCAACAAACTCAACACGGCTTTGGTGTTTGCTATAGACTACTGAAATAGCAGATATCACGACAGCGACGATCATGATCATCAAGGCTAAATTTTCGCTCAATAAAGCGATTAAACGGCCGAAGATCATGCCAGTTTCTCCACAACACGCAATACTGCACTGCGCGCTCTTGGGTTGGCTGCTAACTCTGCTTCACTGGCCTTAATGGCTTTGCCGATTAACTTAATACTTGGGTTCAATTGATCTGCGGTGACCGGAAAATAAGAGGGTAAGTCATCGCCTTTTGCCTGATCACGGAAATACCGTTTAACAATGCGATCTTCTAAGGAATGAAAGCTAATGACAGCCAAGCGTCCACCCACAGCTAAAGCATCGACGGCTTGCTGTAATGCTTCAGTCAGTTCACCTAATTCATTATTAATATGAATACGGATTGCTTGGAAGGTTCTGGTCGCTGGATGTTTATTCTTTTCGCGAAAAGGACTCGCTTTTTCTACCAAAGCGGCTAATTGCGTTGTTGTCGTTAAGGACGCTGTCTCACGTGTTTCAACAATAGCCCGAGCAATACGCTTGCCAAAACGTTCTTCACCTAAGGTTTTTAAAACCCGCTCGATATCACCCATCTCAGCTGTCGCAAGCCATTCTGCTGCGCTCATGCCTTCGTCTGGGTTCATTCTCATGTCTAATGGGCCATCTTTTCGAAAGCTAAAGCCGCGCTCGGCGATATCAAGTTGTGGTGACGACACGCCAATATCCAATAGAATTCCATCTACTTTCCCCTGCCAAAGCCTTTCACTTACCGCGTCCGACAATGTTGCGAATGAACATTGCTCGATCGCAAACCGTTCATCTTCTAGGGCCAATGCTTGCCCTACTTTTATCGCCTCAGGGTCTTTATCCAAACCCAACATCTTTCCTTCTGACGACAATGCCGCTAAAACCGCTTTTGCATGTCCTCCACGACCAAATGTGCCATCGATATAACAACCGGCTGGTTTGATCGCTAAGCCCATCAGTGTCTCGTTAAGTAAGACAGGGATATGTTCTCAACCCTTTTCTGTCATCGTGATACTAAATAGACAAGTTTTCTAAGGCAGATGGCAAATCACCATCGAAACCCAGTTCTACAGACTCATCCATCAAGCTATTCCACGCATCCTCATTCCATACTTCAAACTTATTGCCTTGCCCTGACATCACTGACTCTTTTTGTAAATCAGCGTATTCACGCAATTTAGGTGGTAATAAAATTCGACCATGATTATCCATTTCACATTCGGTCGCATTACCTAACAACATTCTTTTCAACTGGCGGACTTTCGGATCTAAACTTGGTAAACTGATTAATTTCTGTTCAACCATTTCCCATTCATCGAGAGGATACATTTGTAAACAATGCTCGGCATGATCGATCGTGACGACAAGGCGACCATCGCAAAAGACGTCCAGAAGCTTACGGAACTTGGCTGGTATCGCCATCCGTCCTTTCGCATCTAGATTAAATTTCGCTACGCCTCGAAACACTTAAGTCATTCTCCTGAGATTCTGATCCACTTTGATCCACTTCTACCCACTTTTCGACACTATAGGATTGCGTCGGAAGTGTGTCAAGCATCAAAATGCACAAAATCCTCTTTTTAGGACAATGACTTAGCTAACCGAAGTTGACGCTGGAGGATGTCGATTCTAGCGGTAGGGAATGACTACTTTCTTATCATCAGACTGCGATTAGAAGTTAAAGTAGATTCTCACTATTATCGATAGATGGCTTAGTTCGAAAGAGTGGACACTTTATGTGACCCCATTCACTTATTTAAAGTGAAATAATGCCGTGATGCGGAAATGCAAATTTATGCGTTTTAAAAGCAAAAAAGCCACCGATTAAGGTGGCTTTTTTATCTTTAATAGATGTTAAAAAATTAAGATAACTTAGCTTTTTCTCTTACGACGTAAGCCTAAGAAACCTAATAATGCAGGTGCAAACATGAACAATGCTACTGGAACTGGGACTTCACTGACATTGCTAGGTGTCCAGTCGACAAATGTTAAAGCAGGTATACCTGATCTGGTCTAATAGAACCGCACACTTTAATAATGGATAATTAACCCATTAAATTAAGGTGTGAATATGACGCAAAGAAGAAAGCCAAGAAAATATACAGATGAATTTAGAGAAGAAGCCGTAGCATTAGTCAATCAGGATGGCTATATCGTTACAGAAGCCGCTAACTCATTAGGCATTACAAGCAAGTTGATTTATAATTGGAAAGATAAGATAACGGCAAAGAAATCAAATGATGGCACGCCATTAAATGACAGGTCACCTATTGAGTTCGAAAGTGTAAAAGAAATGTGTGCGGCTTAACTTGACCAGATCATTAGTTAGCGGTGAGTACTTAGGAGACAGGCTTATTTATGTTAAGTTCTAGGTAATGTGCTAAATAAAATTCACCTTGCTCTATGCTCATTGATCATGCTCTGGGCAGCTTTAATTTTTTTGATTGTTGGCAACGTTTTGAACAATATATAACCTCACTCCATACCTTCCGCCACTTTTTACGCCAACTGAACGGCCTATCGCAGACAGGACACTGCTTCTGTGGCAAATTGACTTTTTTAATCATTTCAATGCTTCTAGGAAGGCTTTGCTATCTCGTTCTATCAGCATTTTTTTATCATCAGACATCCGATCATGCACGCCATACATCATCGTCAAACGATGATTCTGTCCTAATTTTCTCCTATTTTTAGCAAGGAAAGACCAGTATAGATAGTTAAAAGGGCAGGCATTATCACCATTTTTTTTTGTCACGCTATATTGGCAGTTTTTACAATAATTTGACATTTTATTGATGTAACTACCTCCTGACGCGTAGGGCTTGCTTGCTAAATAACCACCATCAGCAAACAAGATCATGCCTGTCACGTTAGGCAGCTCTACCCACTCATAAGCATCAGCATAAACAATCAAAAACCATTCATTGACCTGATTGGGTTCGATACCCGTCAGCAATGCGAAATTACCAAGTACCATCAGCCTTTGAATATGATGAGCATAAGCATTCTGTTGGGTCTCTGTTACACATTGACTTATACAGTTCATCTTCGTTTCAGCCGTCCAGTAAAAATCAGGCAACTGCCTTTTTGCCTCAAAAAAATTCTCACTTTTGTACTCAGGCATTTTAAGCCAGTAAATTCCCCTGACATATTCACGCCACCCGACAATTTGGCGAATAAAACCCTCAGCTGAGTTTAAAGGCGCATCACCGTTGTAATAGGCTCGCTCTGCTGCTCTCACGCATTCAATTGGTAACAATAAGCCACAATTCAAATAAAAGCTAAGATGTGAGTGATACATCCATGGCTCACCCTCGATCATCGCATCTTGATAATCACCAAAACGACACAATCGACTGTCAATGAACTGTTTTAATGCAACTAAGGCTTCCTTTCGTGTAACAGCAAACTGAAAAGGCAGAACATCGCCAAAGTGATCGCTGAAACGTTCGGAAACAAGGTTAATAACTTCTTGCGTAACGCTGTCTATGTTAGAACGAAAAGGCGGTGGAATAACCAAGCCTAGAACAGGTGATTTACGGTTGTCATTATCATAATTCCACTTACCCCCAACCGGTGAATCATCTTCCATCAAAATGTTGTAGTCTTGCCGCATTTGCCGATAAAAGTATTCCATTCGGAGCTGCTTTCGGCCTGAAGCCCAATCTGAAAATTGTGCTACCGTTGACAAAAAACGGTTATCTGATCTGATTTCTATTTCAACGCCAAATTCTTTTTGCCATGATTGAAAATCATTTAATAATCGATACTCACCCGGTTCAGTGACCACAATTTTACTAAATGAGTCCCCTTCCACATTATTAACAACTCGTGTTAATTCTCCAATAAACGAACCCGTGTTGCTAGGATCATCTAATTTGATATAACAAACGGAAAAGCCAAGCTCAATCAGCTCACTTGCGAAATGACGCATTGCTGAGAATAAAAAAGCTATCTTCTTCTTGTGGTGTTTGACATAACTAGCTTCTTCTATGACTTCACATATCAATACAAGGTCATTCTCTTTATCACAGTCGACCAGACTAGAAATAGAGGCAGACAGTTGGTCACCCAATATTAGCCGTAAAGTTTTCAAAAAGGTAAAAAACCTTGGTTTAACTGATTTTCACCTATTTTAGTAGCCGTCATCTTTTTTTCCTGTTTGCTGTTTTCTTTCGGTTTGCGTGTTTAGTCACTATTTTCTCGGCCTCTGCTGTGTGTATCGCTTTTTTTCAAGACTATAAACTCTATCAGCAGTAAATTGACGAGCTTTCTTTTCATCAATAATAGGCATTGGATACCCATTCATTTCAGCTGCTGATTCCCAAGGTTCAGGGATATGGGCTTGTGACATTTTTTTAACTCTGGAGTCCAAGTCCTGATGAATACGCCCTCCGGCTGATGATCAACGCCCTATTTAAAGGATTATATACGGGTACTATATAATGCCATTGTGCCTGATTGCCTTTGCATTTGCATTTGCATTTGTGGATAGTGAAATCCAGGCCCATAATCAACAAACAAATGCGCTAAGCATAAAGCGGTTTGCGCCAGTGTAACCAGAGATAAAGCTGGTTCTGGTATGGACAGAAGAAAGTAAGACCCTTTCTCGCTAGCCATAGCGAGCGCAGCACTATCATGTATGCGAAGATCTCTTTTGAACCAAATAATTCGCATTACGGATTAACTTCTTGCCCATCCCATGAGAATAATTTTCCGCTATTTTCAGGACTTAATTCAAACAAAATAGCCAGTAGCTTTGAAGCTGAATAATCTGCTGTAAATAGCTGTTCTTTGGGAACATTTTTTTGAAAAGGCTTAGTAAGCGGACTATCTACCGTACCAGGATGCAATCCAGCAATAATAGCTTTTTTATTACTTCGAGCAATTTCAATCGCTACATTTTTGATCACCATATTAAGGGCTGCTTTAGAAGCTCGATAGGAGTACCATCCACCAAACTGATTATCAGAAATACTGCCAACTCGGGCTGACAACACAGCAAAAATAGCACGAGTGTCTTTGTTAAGATGAGGCGTAAAGTGTTTTGCTAGTATCGCTGGCAATATTGTATTGATTGCGAAGAGACGTTGCATTTTTTCAGACGAGAGTGCCTTTAGTGACTTTTCTGGCTTTTGCTCTGCATCGTGTAAGAAGCCCGTCGCAACGATAACCAAGTCCAACGGCGCATCTTTTGAAGCCAACAACGCTGCAGATTCAATTGCGCTTTCGCAGTCAAAATCGACTTGATGAGTAATCACATTCTGAATATCAACTTGCAAAGCTTTACGACTAAAAGCATTAACCAGTGCCTCCGGGTATGCACGAGCAACATTCTGAGTCAAAGCCATCCCTATCGTCCCTGAGCTACCTATAATCGCAACATTTTTCAGCATACTGAAATACGATTCAATAGACCTGAATACACAAAGTCAAAATACAAAATAGGTTGCGATAAAAAACTAAGTTCATTCATAAATTATTATGCCCCCCCGCTATGTAGTGTTACAGCTTATATGCCAATTTTCTTTAGATAAATTAAACACACCACTCACCCTCAAAGAGTCTGACAAGCTTACTCTACTTATGTTTCAAGATCACCATACAGCTTGTTAAGGAAAGACTTAGAACCATAAAGTTACAGCTATAGAATTGAACCCGTACGTAAGCTGCGCTTAATTTCAGTTGGAAGGCTAGGACATAGACTTCTAATATGTGCAGGTAAGACCTATCTGAAATAGTATGTGTCACCTCTCAAAATGAGATGACTTTATACCAAAGTTCGTACCATAAATTAGCACTCCAAAGAAAGAGAAATCCTAATCTGCTGATAAATATTGATAATAGTGAAAAAATGAGATGGCCGATAAGCCGGGTTCTGTCGAGAACAATCATTCATCTGGGACAAACGTCACCGTTTGCCTCAAGCAACCTACCCAAGAACGATACGGGCCATATCTGTGTGCAAGCACACTGCT
>Ga0115570_10000102_pt1 | contig 63489 bp, 63 predicted proteins | sample COGITO_mtgs_1205_3_FD_87294 | JGI IMG/M metagenome (GOLD analysis project Ga0115570, IMG submission 87294) | Pelagic marine microbial communities from North Sea - COGITO_mtgs_120524 | ecosystem: Environmental > Aquatic > Marine > Epipelagic | place: Germany:Helgoland, sampling site Kabeltonne... | reverse complement strand
TGTGTTGCTGTTCCGTTTATAGACGAAATTTATTTAAAGAGATAAAACATGTTAGAAATTAAAAACCTCCATGCCAGCGTTGATGGTAAAGATATTCTTAAAGGGATTAACTTAACGGTTAAGCCGGGTGAAGTGCATGCGATTATGGGCCCGAATGGCGCAGGTAAAAGTACTTTATCCAATGTGTTGGCTGGACGTGATGGCTACGAGATTACGCAAGGTTCTGTCACGTTTCAAGATGAAGACTTATTAGCGTTAGAAGCAGAAGAGCGTGCGCGTCGTGGTGTGTTTTTAGCATTTCAATACCCGGTTGAAATTCCAGGTGTCAGTAATATCTATTTATTGAAAGCAGCATTGAACGCGGTCCGTACACATCAAGGGTTGGAAGAGTTAGATGCGATGGACTTTTTGACGTTGGTCAGAGAGAAACTGAAGCTCGTCAAGATGGATGAAGACTTTATGTATCGCGGCGTGAATGAAGGTTTCTCCGGTGGTGAGAAGAAGCGAAATGAAATTTTACAGATGGCCTTATTAGAGCCAACTTTAGCAATCTTAGATGAAACAGATTCTGGCTTGGACATTGATGCTTTGAAAACGGTTTCTGAAGGGGTTAATGCGCTACGTTCAGCTGATCGTTCTATTGTGATGATTACGCATTACCAGCGTCTACTCGATTATATTGTGCCGGATTTTGTCCATGTTTTATCGGATGGTCAGATTGTGAAATCAGGTGATAAAGAATTGGCGAAAGAACTAGAGTCAAAAGGCTATAGCTGGGTGCATGCTGAAGGTCCGGCCGCATGAAACAGTTAAATGAATTAGCGACGCCCTTTGCCACTGTGGCAGAGAGTAGTGACTTACCCGGTCAAGATTTGCCTTGGTTACAAGCATTGCGTCAGCGTGCTTTGACCCAGTTTTCGACTGCGGGTTTACCGGCTAAGAAGCAAGAAGATTGGAAATACACCAGTTTATGGAACCTGTCTCAACATCCTTTTACACATCAGGCTGTTGAGTCGACTGTTGATGCTGCACAAGTTGAGGATTTGGCTTTATTGGATGATGCTTATCGCCTTGTTATTGTCGATGGTGTGTATGTAGCTACCTTGTCTCAATTAGATGACTTACCTGTAGGACTAACAGTTTGTCCTTTTTCAGCCTCTCTAGATTCGGTTAAACAACAGCTGGGTCAACAAGTTGCTTTAGATAAAGTGGGTTTAACGGCACTCAATACGCTGTTGATGAAAGAAGGCGTGATGGTGCATGTCGCTGCGGATACTGTGGTCGACAAGCCAATTGAATTATTAGTGATTAACAGCGGTGCCACAGCAGATTTGGCAACACATTTACGCAATATGATTGTACTGGATGTCAATGCACAAGCGACCGTTGTTGAGCATTATGTTGGTGTCACAGACGGTGTTAATTTCACCAATGTAGTCAGTGAAGTGGTGTTGGCTGAACAGACTGAATTGTTTCATTATAAATTGCAACAAGAGTCACATCAGGCTTTTCATATTGCGACTTTAGCAGCGAAACAAGCTGCCGGTAGTCAATGGCATACCCAGAATATTACTTTGGGCGGAAAGTTGTCGCGTAATGATGTGCATAGTCGGTTAGAAGGCGAGCAGTCTCATACCACGATGGATGGTTTGTATTTGCTTAATGATGAGCAGCATGCTGATACACACACACGTATCGATCATCTTGTGCCAAATACAACGAGTAATGAATTGTATAAAGGCGTATTAAATGATGAATGCCATGGTGTGTTTAACGGCAAAGTAATTGTGCATCAAGATGCTCAAAAAACGGACTCTAATCAATATAATCACAATTTATTATTATCTCGCGGCTGTGCCATTGATACTAAGCCTGAAATGGAAATTTATGCTGATGATGTGAAATGCGGCCATGGTAGTACGGTGGGCCAGTTGGATATGGATCAGTTGTTTTTCTTGCGGGCACGTGGTTTGGATGACGTCACTGCAAGAAGTTTGTTAACGCATGCTTTTGCCGTTGATGTTTTAGCACGACTTCCTTCTGAGACGATTCGCCAGGCTTTATCGGCAGTGATTGAGCAACGTTTACCGCGCGGTGAGAAAAGCTGATGAGTGATTTAGATATTCAGGCGATTAGGAAAGATTTTCCTATTCTTGATCAAGAAATATATGGCTTCCCATTAGCGTATTTAGATAATGCAGCGACTAGTCAGAAACCGGTACAAGTGATTGATGCGGTCGCGGATTATTATCGTGAAGATAATGCCAATGTCCATCGTGGTGTGCACCGTTTAAGCCAACGCGCAACGGATGCTTATGAAGGGGCGCGCAGTAAAGTCCGTGACTTTGTAAGTGCGCAATCTGATAAAGAAATTGTGTTTGTTCGCGGTGCGACGGAAGCGATTAATTTAGTGGCCCATAGTTTTGTGCGTCCGATGTTGCATGCCGGCGATGAGATTTTGATTAGTCATATGGAACATCATGCCAATATTGTGCCTTGGCAAATGTTGTGTGATCAAGTCGGTGCTAAGCTGGTTGTGATTCCGATGACGGAGAAGGGCGAGTTAGACCTTACTACTTTTGATGATTTATTAACATCGAAAACTAAAATCATGGCCGTGGGTCAGGTATCCAATGCCTTGGGTACAATTAACCCAGTTAAAATGATGACTGAAAAAGCGCATGCCAAGGGCATTCCAGTATTAATTGATGGCGCACAAGCCGTCCCGCATATGCCGGCTGATGTACAAGATTTAGATTGTGACTTTTATGTGTTTTCTGGTCATAAGATGTTTGCACCAACGGGTATCGGTGCTTTGTATGGGAAGCAAGCGATATTAGAAGAGATGGTGCCATGGCAAGGCGGCGGCGATATGATTTTGTCGGTGAGCTTTGAGAAGACGCTATACAATGAATTACCGTATAAGTTTGAAGCGGGTACGCCTAATATTTCAGGTGCGATTGGCCTAGGCGCTGCCATTGATTATATGCAATCTGTCGGTATCGCAGAATTGGCTGCCTATGAACATGAATTATTGATGTATGCGACAGCGCAAGTCGGTGGGCTTGAAGGGCTTCGCATTATTGGAACATCAGATCAAAAGGCCAGTGTGTTGTCTTTTATGATTGATGGTGTCCATCCACATGATGTTGGGACGATTTTTGACCAACAAGGTGTCGCAATACGGACCGGTCATCATTGTGCTCAACCAGTAATGCAGTTTTTTGGTATTCCAGCGACGGCGCGTGCTTCTTTCGCTTTTTATAATACGATGGATGAAGTCGATGCATTAGTTGGCGCCATTCAAAAAGTACAGGAGCTATTTGCGTAATGAGTGGTGCTGATTTAAGAGATCTTTATCAACAGGTGATCATGGATCACAATAAAAAGCCACGTAATTTCCGTGATATGGCTGATGCTAATCATCTTGCCCACGGTAATAACCCATTGTGTGGTGATACTTTGGTGGTGTATGTGAAGCTCAATGGTGATGTGATTGAAGATGTTAGTTTTCAGGGCAGTGGTTGTGCGATTTCTGTTGCTTCTGCCTCATTGATGACCGAAGCGTTGAAGGGCAAAACGATTGCAGAGGCTGATGCCATTTATCAGCAGATGCATGAGCAAATGACTGGTGGCGAAGTTGATATGGCGACACTGGGGAAATTAGAAGTATTAGGGGGCGTTCGGGAGTTCCCGGCCCGGGTTAAATGTGCGACGTTATCATGGCATACCATGCATTCTGCAATGGAAAGTGATGCCGATGGCCAAGTGACAACAGAGTAAGCAATCATGAGTGAACAGTTAGTTAAACCAAGTGTGGCAGCGTTAAAAGAAGATGTCATCGATATGTTAAAAACGATTTATGATCCTGAGATTCCGGTGAATATTTATGAATTGGGTTTAATTTATGTGATTGATATCAGTGAGTCGTTTGTCGTTGATATTAAAATGACGTTAACTGCGCCAGGTTGTCCCGTTGCTCAAACCTTTCCGGGTGAAATCGAAGAGAAGGTTGGTTCCGTACCAGGTGTCGGTGAAGCGCATGTTGAGGTTGTTTGGGATCCGACATGGACGAAGGATATGATGTCGGAAGCGGCGCAGTTACAATTGGGTTTCTTTTAGGCGTTATGACATCGTTTTCTTTTTGAATTTGGTTCTCACGAACCGACTTAATTTTAGCCAACGTCATGTTGGCTTTTTTGTTTATTAAATTGCGAAGATGACTGAGAAAATGGAACAAAAAAAGCCGGTATTTTTACCTTATTCTGGACCAACACTACTTAATATTTCTTTGCTTAATAAAGGCTGTGCTTTTTCGCGTGAAGAGCGTGAAGCTTTTGGCTTACTAGGGTTGTTGCCGAAACGCTATGAGACGATAGAACAGCAGGTAGCGCGTGCGTATCAGCAATACTCGAGCTTTGATGAGCCGATTAATAAGCATATTTATCTTCGTGCCACGCAAGATAGTAATGAAACCTTATTTTACCGGCTTGTGAATGCGCATATAGAAGAAATGATGCCGATCATCTATACGCCGACGGTCGGTGATGCGTGTGAACGATTTTCGGAAATTTATCGTCGTGCGCGTGGTTTGTTTATTGCTTACCCCGATCGGCATGACATTGATGAGATGTTAGCTAATGTCACGAAGAAAAATATAAAAGTCATTGTTGTGACGGATGGCAGCCGTATTTTAGGTTTGGGCGATCAAGGCATTGGCGGAATGGGAATTCCGATTGGTAAATTATCTTTGTATACCGCTTGTGGTGGGATTAGCCCGGCTTATACTTTGCCAATTATGTTGGATGTTGGGACCAATAATCAGAGTTTGTTAGATGATTCACATTATATGGGTTGGCACCATCCACGAATTGAGCAAGATCAATATGACGAATTTTTAGATTTATTTATTCAAGCTGTGAAGCGCCGTTGGCCTGAAGTGCTATTGCAGTTCGAAGATTTTAATCAGACCAATGCTTTGCCGCTATTAAATCGTTATCGCAATGAGGTTTGTTGTTTTAATGATGATATTCAAGGTACGGCAGTGGTGACAGTGGGGACTTTATTAGCTGCTTGTCGAGTACAAAATACGGCATTGAGTCAACAAACGGTCGTGTTTGCGGGCGCTGGTTCTGCGGGTTGTGGGATTGCTGAACAAATCATCACGCAAATGTGTGCCGAAGGGCTGTCAGAATTACAGGCGAGAAGCCAAGTCTTTATGGTTGACCGAGATGGCTTATTAGTCTCATCGATGTCCTCTATTTTAGATTTCCAATTTCCACTGTCTAAGGACCCAAGTCATATTGCTGATTGGGATTTGGATGAATTGTACCCATCACTAGAAGAGACAGTTCGCTTCGCGAAGCCGACCATTTTAATTGGTGTGTCTGGCCAAGGAGGGTTATTCACGCAGTCGATCGTTGAAGCGATGTTATCCGAATGCGAAGCACCTATTATTTTGCCGTTGAGTAATCCGTCTAAACAGATTGAAGCAACACCTGAACAATTGCTTAATTGGTCAAAAGGCCAAGCGATTGTGGCAACGGGTAGCCCGTTTAAACCGGTAAATTATGATGGGCAACGTTATATTATTCCGCAATGTAATAATAGTTATATATTCCCGGGGTTTGGCTTGGCTGTGGTTGCCGCTAAAATTCGCCATATTAGTGATGAGATGTTGGTGGTCGCGAGCGAAGTATTAGCAAAGGCATCACCTGCAGCTATCAACAAACAGGATGCTTTGTTACCTAAATTGGCCGATATTGGACAATTGAGTAAAGAGATTGCTTTTGCAGTTAGCCAAGTTGCTTTTGAGCAAGGTTTGGCAGAATCAATGACGGATGAGGCTTTAAGGGCTGCGATAACAGCGCAGTTTTGGTTACCAGAGTATCGCGAATATAAACGGGTTTCACATTAGTTGTGCGTCATGCGAGCAAAAACCTGGTTAATTATTGAGTATCACTGTTAATATTGCTTAAGTAATAGGGGTGGACTTTGTTGTCTACAAGGATTTAACCCGGATTAAATGTCTAAAATAATAAAGAGAAATGGGTATGGCTTATACAGAAAAATTTCAACAATTAGCGGATAAGGCCTGTTCTCGGGTTGAAGGTGTGTCGTCCGATAAAGTGGATGATTTGCTGAATATTGGTGCAGTGGCGTTGGATATTCGTGATAGTGAAGAACATAAAGCTGGACATATTGCAGGATCGATCAATATTAGCCGCGGTAAGCTTGAGATGTTAGTAGAGAGTGAAATCCCGGACTTGGCGACAACCATTTTGTGTTATTGCAATGCTGTGAACCGTGGTGCTTTGTCAGCCGACACGCTGCGCGGGATGGGCTATGTTAATGCCAAGTATATTGATGGTGGCTTGATAGCTTATAAAGCGTTATCCCACTAAGTTTCACGCTGTTCAAAATTCTAAGTCCTCTGTTCTAGGCGGACTTTTCGTTTCATTGTTTAATTTCCTCTTGTTTTTGTCACAATTTAGAAAAATGTGACCTACTTCTTTAGGCATTTTTGTCATTTCGATTAAAGTTATTCCCTAATAAGCCGGGCGAGGCGCTCATTGCTATTTTGCTTGAGAAGGTCGTGCTGGTTTTTATTTTGTTGCAATGATTTTTTGTTGGCAGGTTGGAGATGACGGATTTAATTCGTTGTCGGCTATTCAGCAAGTACATACAGCAACTAGATAAATAGCGATTAATTCATTTTTATTGAGAGAGACAAAACGGAAATGGCTTATACACAAAAATTCCAAAATATGGCTAATGTAGCACGAGCACGTGTTGAGGAAGTCTCACCTGAGCATGTCGATGCCTTAATGGCCAAGGGAGCGATTGCTTTAGATATACGTGATAAGCAGGAGCATGATGTCGATCATATTCCTGGTTCATTGAATATCAGTCGCGGTAAATTAGAAATGCTGGTGGAAGGTGAAATTCCTGATCTAGAGACGATGGTTTTGTGCTATTGCAATGCGATTAATCGCGGTGCTTTGGCTGCTGATAGTTTAAGATCGATGGGTTATGGCAATGCTAAATTTATTTTAGGTGGCTTGATTGCCTATCGTGCATTAGGTTAATAAAGACCAGAGGTGTGAACGTTTTATTGTTATGAATTAATGATTTAGTTTAACCGTCTAGTCTGTCTAAAAAGCGGCGTATTTTTATATGTCGCTTTTTTGTTTCTATCTGTTGTAGAGATGGCTTGATCTTAGTGTCACAATCCAATAGGCTAGGGTTGGTTGGTATATAGCTAACTGAACAGATTAAAAAAATTTCATAAATAATATAAAGATGGGGGAAATCCGAATGTACGATATGTCTAACCTGGATAAACTAGCGACGCTACAAAAGAATACACCTGAAGCACTCGCTGCGTTTCAAGCGCTTGATAAAGCGGCGCTTGCTGAAGGCGCTATTCCTGTCAAATATAAAGAGTTGATGGCTTTGGCTGTTGCCCTAACAACGCAATGTCCTTATTGCTTAGAAGTCCATAAAGCGGCAGCTAAAAAAGCAGGCGCTACAGAGCAAGAATTGTCAGAAACTGTTTTTGTTGCAACTGCATTACGTGCCGGTGCTGCATTAACACATGGTACTCACTTACTATAAGCGTTTACCTACACTGTATTCATTAAGGCAGTGCCTTGATCAATGCAGGTTCAGAAATAAAAAGCCTAACGAGATGTTAGGCTTTTTTATTGTGAGTTAGTTAATTTAGCGATTGGCGTTGTTGTTGTAACTGCGATACGGTTTGTGCCATTTCAGCCAATTTTTCACGCTCTTTTTGCACGACTGTAGCAGGGGCTTTTGCAACATAGTTATCATTACTCAGTTTACCTGATGATTGTTTGATCACTTTTTCTAACTTTGCTATTTCTTTGTCGAGGCGTTGAATCTCAGCGTCTTTATCAATCAAGCCTTCAAGCGGAATCAAAATTTCCATTTTACCCACTAAGGCAGTCGCGGCAGCAGGGGCTTCATCTTCTAATAGTGTAATTGATTCAAGGTTAGCTAAACGACTTAGGAAATCTTGATTAGCTGTTAAGCGTTGCTGGTCGAGTTCGACGGTGTCTTTTAACAAGACGGGTAATTGTTTTTTCGGCGGGATATTCATTTGTGAGCGTATAGAACGTACGCCGGTAATGAATGCCATTAGCCACTCCATTTCGGCCACGGCAGCGTCATCCACTTTACTGTCATCCGACACAGGATAAGGTTGACTCATAATGCTGTCACCTGTTTTGCCTGCTAAAGGTGCAATGGTTTGCCAAATTTCTTCGGTAATAAACGGCATAATAGGATGCGCTAAACGCAGTACCGCTTCGAGTACTCGGACTAAGGTTTGTCGTGTGCCACGTTTGGCTGCGTCAGAGGCTTGGTCGCTGGTGAGTACCGGTTTAGAGAGTTCTAAGTACCAATCGCAGTAATTGTTCCAGATAAACTCGTAGATACTTTGTGCTGCATGATCCAAACGGTAATTGTCGATGGCTGCTGTGACGGTTTGTTCTGTGGTTTGCAGTTGGGAAAGTATCCAACGATCAGCGAGACTGAGTTCAATATCAGTATTATCAATACCGGTGTCTTGGTCTTCGGTATTCATTAAGACGTAACGGGCGGCATTCCATAATTTATTACAGAAATTACGGTAGCCACCAATTCGGTTCATATCGAAGTTGATATCGCGACCGGTGGAGGCTAATGAGGCAAAAGTAAAGCGAAGGGCATCAGTACCATGTGGCTCGATACCTTTTGGAAATTCCTTACGCGTTGCTTTTTCAATTTTGGCGGCGAGTCCAGGTTGCATCATGCCCGTAGTACGTTTTTTGACTAAGGATTCAAGGTCGATGCCATCAATAATGTCAATAGGATCGAGGACATTACCTTTTGATTTGGACATTTTATGCCCATTTGAATCGCGAACGAGGCCATGAATGTAGACTTCTTTGAAGGGTACGTCATCCATGAAATGTAAGCCCATCATCATCATTCTGGCGACCCAGAAGAAGATGATGTCGAATCCGGTGACCAAGACACTGCCGGGATACCAAGTTTTTAAGGCATCGGTATTTTCTGGCCAGCCAAGGGTAGAAAACGGCCAGAGTGCTGATGAAAACCAAGTATCCAAAACGTCTTCATCTTGTCTTAATGGGATATCAGCCGCAATATTATTCTCTTGTCGTACAGCGGCTTCATCTTGGCCGACGTAGATATTTCCTTCATCGTCGTACCAAGCTGGGATACGGTGTCCCCACCAGATTTGACGCGAGATACACCAGTCTTGAATGCCATCCATCCAGTTATAAAACGTTTTGTCCCAGTTGCCCGGTACAAATTTGATTTTACCTTCTTGCACTGCTTTAACGGCAGGCTCTGCTAAGACATCAGCTTTGACATACCATTGGTCGGTTAATAATGGTTCGATCACGGCACCACTTCGGTCACCACGTGGCACCATCAATTTATGGTCTTTGATGCTGTCTAGCAGGCCAAGGTCATCGAAATCTTGCACAATGACTTTACGTGCGGCATAACGATCTAGGCCGCGATATTTTTCAGGTGCATTGTCATTAATGGCAGCATCAATGGTGAGAATATTGATTTTTTCTAAGTCGTGTCGCTGGCCCATTTCAGCATCATTAAAATCATGGGCTGGGGTGATTTTGACACAGCCGGTACCAAATTCAAGATCGACATAATCATCGGCTATAATGGGAATTTCACGACCAACTAGCGGCAAGGTGATGGTACTGCCAATCAGGTGTTGATAGCGTTCATCATCTGGGTGAACAGCAACGGCGCTATCTCCGAGCATGGTTTCTGGCCGTGTTGTTGCAACGGTGAGGTGACCGCTGCCATCCGTTAAGGGATATTTAAAATGCCAGAGATGGCCTGATTCTTCTTCAGATAAGACTTCTAAATCTGAGACAGCAGTGTGAAGTACTGGATCCCAGTTGACGAGGCGTTTGCCGCGATAGATTAACCCTTCTTTATGTAATTGAATAAAGACATGTTGAACAGAATCTGATAAACCTTCATCCATGGTAAAACGATCGCGAGACCAGTCGAGTGAGGAGCCTAAACGACGTAATTGGCGGGTGATGTTATCGCCAGACTCTTGTTTCCAATCCCAAACGCGATCGATAAATTTGTCACGGCCTAAGTCATGGCGGGTTTTGCCTTCTGCATTGAGTTGGCGTTCGACAACCATTTGGGTCGCGATACCCGCATGATCGGTACCGGGTTGCCATAAGGTATTATCGCCTTTCATCCGATGATATCGGGTCAAGGTATCCATGATGGTGTTATTAAAACCGTGGCCCATATGGAGGCTGCCAGTCACATTTGGCGGTGGCAACATGATGGCATAAGGCGTGCCTTCCCCTGATGGTGTGAATTCGCCATTGTTTTCCCATTTCTGGTACCAACTTTGCTCGATTTGATCAGGGTTGTAGGTTTTTTCCATGTTTTTAGCGTCGTCAGATCATTAATTAGCTAGCCATTATACCGTGTTGTGGCCGTTGTTGGCGGGGCAAACGATGGTTGAGGTTATATTTTGTGACTTTCGAGTTCGTAACCGCGTTGTTGATAAAAACGGTAACGTTCTCGGCCTTGTGTCTTGGTGTCATTATCGTCATTGATGAACTCAGCAACACGTTCAAACTGACTGAAGAACAGTGGGTGTTGTGGGCTTAGATTTATTAATAAATTCATTAGGCGAGGCGGGTTAGTATCATGGCCAATTAACACGGGGCAGTCTTCTAACCCTTGTTCATGCATCATTTGGTGTGGCACAAAACTATCTGCTCGGAATGACCAGAGTAATTTGTCGAGTTGTTCGGTCTGCTGTGCACTTTCCGTGTGCACATAAATCTGCTGGCCTTGGATATAGGCTTTTTCGATCAGCCGGCAAGCAAATACTTGCCGGGCATGTTCTTGTTCACCTTGTAGAATGTAAAAACTAATGCGAGTCATTATTGCTTGGCAATTTAGTCTTTATTGGCAATGCGGTTTAACAAATATTGTACTAACATTGGTACAGGACGGCCTGTTGCGCCTTTATTTTTGCCGCCGCTTTTCCATGCGGTACCCGCGATATCAAGGTGGGCCCATGTGTAGTGTTCAGTGAAGCGAGAGAGGAAACACGCTGCGGTGACACTGCCAGCTTCCTTACCACCGATATTGGCGATGTCAGCAAAGTTGCTATCAAGTTGCTCTTGGTATTCATCCCATAACGGTAATTGCCATGCTTTATCGGCGCTATCGCGACCGGCTTGTAATAAGTCATCAGCGAGATCTTGATTATTTGACATCAGGCCGGTGGTCTTGCTGCCCAGTGCGACAATGATGGCACCGGTCAATGTGGCAATATCGATGACGATGGCCGGATCAAAACGTTCACTATAGGTGAGGGCATCACAGAGGATCAGGCGACCTTCGGCGTCGGTATTTAGGATCTCGATGGTTTTACCGGCCATGCTAGTGACAATATCACCGGGTTTGTTGGCATCACCATCAGGCATGTTTTCTGAACTTGGGACGACGGCGACGACATTGATCGGTAAATTTAATTCTGCAATGGCGATGATGGTGCCAAAGACACTGGCACTACCGCACATGTCATATTTCATTTCATCCATGCCACCGGCAGGCTTGAGTGAGATACCACCGGCATCAAAGGTCAGGCCTTTACCAACAAGTACGACGGGTTTTTCATCGCCTGCACCTTGGTAGTTCATAGTGATGAGTTTGGCGGGTTGACGGCTGCCTCGTGAGACCGATAATAGTGATCCCATGCCGAGTTCTGCCATTTCAGCTTCATCGAGAATGGTTGTGGTCACCGAGTCAAATTGTTGGCCAATAGTGATGGCCTGTTCTGCTAGGTAAGTCGGTGTGCAGACATTACCTGGAAGATCCCCTAATTCTTTGGCTAAATTCATGCCATTGGCAATCGCTAGACCATTTGCCGTGGCTTGTTCTAGCCCAGCGTTAGCTTTGCTTGCAAAGAAGGAAAGTGATTCGATCGGCTTGTCTTTTGGTTTGGTGTCACTTTTTGTTGCGGTGTACTTATATAGGCTTGTTTCTGCTGTGGTGATCGCATTGGTGACAAGCCATTGTGCTGGACGGTCATTCACATTGATTTCGGTTAAGTAGACAGCGGCATTAGCGGTGGCAGAGTTGTCTAATATTTTGGTCATGCTGGTGATGATAGTGGCGTAATCGCTTTCTTTGATACCGGTGTTATCACCACAACCGATGAGTAAAACACGGGGGCTAGTGATGCCGTTTAGGTCTTGGAGTAATAGCGTTTGGCCTATTTTGCCTGTAATATCACCTCGATCTATATAATGTTGTATTTGTCCATTGCTACTGTTGTTGAGATCGGCTGCACTTGGGCTGAGTTGACCTTGTTCAAAAATGGCAATGACGACACAGTCTGTTTGTTCTGACGATGCTGTGTTGGTTGTGACAAAATACTGCATTGATTTCTCCTCTGTACGTAGATGATTTAGACTGCAAACAATAACTGTAATTGAGTGCGCTATGACATCAACGCTTAAATTTAGATGTAAATGTAAAAGACTTAAGGGAAGCCCTTTAATTGCTTCAATCTCTGACACTATTGTAACGAAGACCACCAAATAATGCCTGTTAATCGCAAAATTATTCCGACTGTTTTTTCAGTTATTGATCGCTACTTGCTTAAAGAGTTTACTTTAACGCTATTGGGCGTGATTGGTGTGTTATGGCTGATCTATGTTGCGACCCGATTTGCCCGTTACTTAGCACAAGCCGCGATTGGAAGCATACCCAGTGAAGTGATTTTTACCTTATTAGGCTACAGTTCTTTAGGTGCATTATCGTTATTATTACCGATAGCGGCTTTTCTGGCTGTGATGTTGGCATTAGGTCGAATGAATACCGACAATGAACTGACGGTGATGGCGGCGTGCGGTATTCCGCGTCTGCGAGTGATGCGTAATGTTGGCTTGTTTTCTGGTGTCGTTGCGGTGATTGTGGCCTTATTGTCTTTGGTTATTGTGCCGGATGTTTTGTCGGGCCGGTATGAATTAGAGCAAAAAGCAAAAATTGCGGCGGACACTACAGGCTTAGTCGCAGGTAGTTTTAAGGAAAGTCGCGATGGCAGTTGGACGTTTTATTCTCAAGGATTGACGAACGATAAGCAGAAAATGGAAAATGTGTTTATTGAGATTCATAAAGGCGCTCGGCCGTTGGTCTTTCGGGCAGAGCAGGGCCAGTTTGATATTGATCCTGTGACCGGCAATAAATATTTAATTTTGGACAAAGGTTATCGCTATGAGGGACAAGCGGGTGACAAGGACTATGTGATCGCTGAGTTTTCTAGTCATAGTTTATTGGTTGAAAAAGGCGGTGAAAAACAAACGCGTGAGCGTCATAAATCATTGTCAACGGGTCAATTATGGGAACGGGGACAAGATAAAGATTTAGCAGAGATTCAATGGCGGTTTGCCTCGCCGATTATGGCGGTTGTTTTATGTTTTTTTGCCATGGTGTTTGCGGATGCTGGCCCGAGGAAAGGGCGCTATGCGGGTTTACTACCCGCTATTCTCACTTATATTGTTTATAGTAATTTACTGGGTGTGACGCGGGCATGGGTTACCAAAGGGGTCTTACCACTTTGGTTTGGTAGTGTGTGGGTGCATGTGTTGATGATTGTGATTCTTGTATTGTTATTTAATCGACAAAAAATACACCATGCTTGGGTGCAACGCCAAAGGGAGGGCGTCGCGGTATGACAATACTTCAACGTTACATTGCACAGGCTATTTTAACGAGTACTGGACTGGTTTTACTGGTGTTGTTGGGTCTCTACACTTTTATGGATTTTATTACCGAATTAGAAGAAGTCGGCAAAGGGGAATATCAATTAGCGGATGTGTTGGCGTATCTTGCTTTATCAATGCCAAAGCGGATTTATGAGTTATTGCCGATAGCCGCGCTTTTGGGTAGTGTCTTAGGATTAGGCAACTTGGCAAGTCAGAGTGAGTTGGTGGTAATGCGTGCTGCAGGCATCTCTATTCAAGGTATTAATAAAGCAGTGATGATTGTTGCTGTTGGCTTAATGTTGTTGGCATTATTCATTGGCGAAGTTATTCGGCCGCCGGCTGAACAGGCGGCTCGTGAACTACAATCAATGGCTCAAACCGGTACGGTTGGTAGCCGTTCAGATAATGGTTTTTGGACGCGTGATGGAACGCACTTTAATCATATTGATCGTATTTTGCCTGATGGTCGTTTTGCCGGTGTTTCGATTTATGAGTTTGATGATGAGAATAGACTACGTGTGGTCACTCAGGCTAAAGAAGCACGTTATGACGATACTGGCTGGACTTTATCGGATGTGATTCAGAGTAATCTGGATAAAGATGGCGTATCCGTTAAAGCGGTCGAATATGCTCAATGGCGGTCACAGTTAAACCCAGGGATGTTGAATGTGGTTATTGTGCCACCCGAATTCTTGCCGGTTTGGTCTTTAGTGGAATACATTCGTTACTTAAAGACAAATCATCAGTCGGTAGGTCAGTATCAAATGGCATTTTGGATGAAGGTGATGATGCCTTTGAGCTCGGCGGTGATGGTGTTTTTAGCGGTACCCTTTGTGTTTGGGCCCTTACGCTCAACCCCGATAGGTGCCCGTATTTTAGTGGGTACATTGGTCGGTATTGGTTTTCATTTGTTTAACCAAAGTTTCCAGCATATCGGGCTAGTCTTTGGTGTCTTACCGTGGTTAGCTGCTTCGTTACCGACGTTGGTATTCGCTGGTATTGGGTATTATTGGATGAAGCGGATTTATTAGCTGAGGTAATGGACTGTTGAAGGCCTAAAAATAAAAAAGGGTCAGTGATTAAATCACTGACCCTTGTTTATATGGCGTCCCCAGGGGGGTTCGAACCCCCGTTACCGCCGTGAAAGGGCGGTGTCCTAGGCCTCTAGACGATGGGGACCTAAAACGGTGCTTTGATACTGGTGGAGCTAGGCGGGATCGAACCGCCGACCTCTTGCATGCCATGCAAGCGCTCTCCCAGCTGAGCTATAGCCCCGAAAGCAAGCGCATACTATAGGGATTCAAATTTGTACTGTCAACAAATAGTTTTAAATCCGTTACTATTTTATTGGCTGCCTGACGGGTGATTGCTGATACCTAAGCGTGTTAGTTTTTTTAATAATTCTGTAAGTGATTGATATTTAATCTTTCATGTCTTTTCATAACCTTATATAGTCATGCTAGATTTGATGTAAGTGCGTTTCTATGAGATAAATTAGAGATTATTTGATATTTAATCCTACCTGTTATGGGTATGGGTTTGACCTTGAGGGGTGGCATGCGCAGACTGATTGCTTTTTCGACGCTGACTTTGTCTTGCTTTAGTGCGTCGGTTTTAGCCGAACAGACGCAATGGCAGCATTGTGATTTAACACGTGATGTTGATTTTTTGCCTTATGTTGTGCCGACTGAGAATGAGTTGGTAGATGTTCAGGCGGACAGTGCGCAATTGGTGAGTGAAGGGACCTCTGTTTTTAGTGGTAATGTGATTGTGACGCGTGGCAGTCGTGAGTTGACGGCTGAGCGGGCAACGTATAACCGGAGTTCTGGCATGGTTACAGCTCAGAATAAAATGCGCTTGCGTGATAGTGAAATTGTACTGGATGCTGAGCAGGCCGAGTGGTCGATGTTGAGTGACGAGGGTGCATTGATTGGTGCAGAATATTATCTTCGTCAGAACCATGCCCGAGGTCAGGCTAACCATGTATACAAGGGAGGGGCTGCTGCGACTGACTTGAAGCATGCGAGTTATACGACGTGTGCTAAGGGTGATGACTTTTGGGAAATGCAAGCTACAACCGTTAATCTTGATCACGAGGAAGCAGTTGGCACAGCAACAGATGTTGTGATTCGCATCAAAGATGTTCCCGTTTTTTACACGCCTTATATTACCTTCCCTTTAAATGATGATCGAAAGTCAGGTCTGTTGGCACCTTCTTTTGGAGCCAGTAGTGAGACTGGCTTTGACCTTCAAACACCTTATTATTGGAATATAGCGCCGGGGCGTGATGCGACAATTACACCACGCTATATGTCTGAACGCGGGCTGCAACTCAATGGTGAATATCGCTATCTTTATGAGCAAGGAGAAGGTGAAATTCAAGCGGGCTTTTTAGCCAGTGATGATTTAAAAAATGATGGTGATGATGTCAACCCATTTTTTGGTGATGATCGGCAACATTTTAGTTTTAAACATACCAGTGACTTTAAGTCTCGTTGGTCAAATGATATTGATTATAACTATGTGTCAGATGATGCTTATTTAGAAGACTTCGGGTCGAACTTAAGTTTGGCCAGTACGACCCATTTAAATCGTCGCTTTAATCTTAGGTATGGTGGTGATAATTGGCGTTTTACTGGCAGATTGCAAGGTTATCAGACAATTACAGATGCGATAAAACCTTATCAACGTTTACCCCAGTTATTACTTGAAGGGACTTTTCCTGAACAAGCGCTGGGCTTGAGTTATGGGTTACGGACTGAATACACTGATTTTGACCATAAGGATTTGGTTGATGGACAACGTTTTGATATTGAACCATCAGTGAGTTTGCCTTTGCAGTCTGCTTCGGCCTTTTTGACACCAAGAGTGGCTTTAAAACACACGCAATACCGTTTAGATGACAATAATACGGCGATTACCGATGATGCGCCGAGTCGGACTTTGCCTATCGCGAGTATTGACAGTGGTTTGTTCTTTGAACGTGATATGACGCTTTCTGGCGGACATTATATTCAAACACTAGAGCCGCGCGCATTCTACCTTTATATTCCTGAGCGAAGTCAGGGTGATATTCCTGTTTTTGACAGTAGCTTGCGAACCTTTAATTTTGGTCAATTATTTTCCCATGATCGTTTTTCGGGGTCGGATCGCGTTGGTGATGCTAACCAGCTTTCATTGGCGATAACGTCTCGGGTACTTCATGCTCAGACTGGTCGTGAGAAATTTAGAGCAAGTTTGGGGCAGATTCAGTATTTTCGTGACCGCGATGTAACGTTACCTAATGGGGCTGAAGGCAGACGTTCTGGTTCTGATTTTGTGGCTGAAGTGGCTGCGGAAGTGGCGAAAAACTGGACGGCACGTGGTGAAATGCAATGGGGACATAATTGGGATGCCTCTAATTTCTCGGCTGTACAAGTACGTTACCGGGGTGATGATGACAAAATTTTGAATTTATCGCATCGCTATCGTCGTGATGGCGTATCGACGCTAGAAGGACTTGAGCAAGTCGATATGTCTGGTCGGTTGCCGATTAATAAGCAATGGAGCGTCGTCGGTCGTTATTACCGTTCAATTCGTGATGGTGAGTTATTAGAAGGGTTAGCTGGGGTTGAATACGAAAGCTGTTGTTGGTCGACCCGGTTAGTCGTGCGTGATTATATTAATGATGTGTCCGATCAAGATAGGAATTTGGCCATTTTACTGCAAGTCGAGTTAAAGGGATTAGGTAACTTTGGTCAGAAAACAGATTCGTTATTAGAACGGAGTATTTTAGGCTTTGAGGCTGATTAGTACGTCGGAAAGAAAGAACTTAGTATCTGACGCCGCTGTCTCTTAACCATCAAGTGATATGCGATAAGAGATGGTTATTATTCTGTAGAATGATGCCACGTTTATATTTTATTTAGGCTTTTCAATGATTAGATTTTTTATTTTATCCCTGTTGATGATGTCATCTGTCTGGGCACAGCCACTGGATCGTATTATTGCGGTTATTAATGATGAGGTGGTACTTGAAAGTGAGTTGATCGAGTCGGCGCAAACGATTAGTTTGCAGTTGCAGAAGAGGGAAGTGGCTTTGCCGCCGCGTGATGTGTTTATTTCTCAGGTGCTTGAACGGTTGATCATGAAGAAGTTACAGATACAAACGGCATCACGCATCGGTATTCGGTTGGGCGATGACGATTTGAATGCGTCGATCAAGAATATTGCTCGAAATAATAAGATGACTTTGACTGAATTCCGTGATGTTTTAGAACGTGATGGTTACGAATATGGTGCGTTTAGGGAGACTATCCGTGAAGATATGATTGTGAGCCGTTTAAATAAAGTTCAGGTCGGCGATAAGATTGTGGTATCTGATAGGGAAATCGATAATTTCTTGGCAACGCAGGCTGTACAGGGTGGCGTGCAAGATGCCTATCGCTTGTACCATATCTTAATCGGTGTGCCGGAGGCGGCTTCGCCTGAACAAGTTCAAACGGCAGATGCTAAATTGGAGAAGGTGAAATTATTGTTAGCGAAGGGTGGTGACTTTTCTGAAATCGCTTCTGGTTATTCTGATGCCCAGAATGCGCTTGAAGGCGGTGATTTAGGGTGGCGTCTACAAGGCGAGTTACCGAGCATATTTGCCAATGTTGTTCCAGATTTGGAAATAACACAAGTCAGCGATGTTATCCGTAGCGGTGGTGGTTATCATTTGGTTAAACTTGTAGATAAAAAAAGCCAAGAACAGAATATGGTTAAACAGACAAGTGCAAGTCATATCTTAATTAAAACAAATGATATTGTCAGTGATGAAGATGCAGAAAAGCGGTTAAAGACATTGCGGACACGTGTTGAAAATGGGTCAGATTTTGCTGAACTAGCGCGAGCGCATTCTGATGATATGGTGTCGGCGATTCGTGGTGGTGATTTAGGGTGGTCAACACCGGGCAGGATGGTGCCAGAGTTTGAGAAACAGATGAATGCATTGACCAATGATGAAATGAGTGAGGTGTTTAAGAGTCGTTTCGGTTGGCATCTTATTTTACTTCATGAGCGTCGTGAGGAGAATATGGCTGAGGAATATAAGCGAAGCAAAGCACGTGATCAAATACATAGCCGGCGTATGGCAGAAGAATTAGAGGCTTGGACGAGTCAGCTTCGTGATGAAGCCTACGTTGAGTATAGAAATCTTTGAGTCATATACCCCGTATAGCACTCACTGCTGGTGAACCAGCAGGGATTGGTCCTGATTTAGCGATACAACTGGCTGAACATTATCAAGATTATGAACTGATTGTGATTGCTGATCCGGTATTGCTATGGCAGCGTGCTGAACAATTGGGTTTGGTGATTGATTTTGAATTAATTGACCTTGATGCACCGGCCGCAGCAACACCGGCTGGGGTGTTACGTTATTTACCAGAACAATTGGCTGAGCCGGTGGAGGCTGGGGTGTTAGATAGCCGCAATGCAGGTTATGTCCTACGAAGCTTATTAGCGGCGCATCGTGGCTGTGAATCTGGTCAGTTTGATGCGATGGTGACTTGCCCTGTTCATAAAGGGGTCATTAATGATGCCAAGATTCACTTCACAGGGCATACTGAATTTTTAGCAGCACAAGCAGGTGTTGATAAAGTAGTGATGATGTTGGCTTGTGCTTCTTTACGTGTTGCGCTGGCGACAACCCACTTACCATTGCGTGATGTACCTGATGCGATCACGTCTGATTCATTAAAACAAATTATTCAGATTACCGAGTCTGCGCTGCAAAGCCAGTTTGGTATCGAGCAGCCTAGGATTGCGGTGTGTGGTTTGAATCCGCATGCTGGTGAAGGTGGCCATTTGGGTCGTGAAGAGATAGAAGTGATAAATCCTGTGATTGCTGATTTTCAAGCGACAGGCTCGGCAATAACGGGTGCATGGCCCGCGGACACCATTTTTTTAAAAGAGCGTCTGGAAGAGATTGATGTTGTGCTGTCGATGTATCACGATCAAGGTTTACCTGTTTTGAAACATGCTGGGTTTTCTAGTGCAGTGAATGTGACCTTAGGGTTGCCTTATATTAGAACGTCGGTAGACCATGGGGCAGCATTAGATTTAGCGGCAACGGGAAAAGCAAAAATGGGTAGTTTAGAAGCAGCATTAGAGATGGCAAGAATGATGATTGCCGGCCGGAAAGTGCATTAATAATGGCTCAAAATAGATTAAGAGCAAGAAAGCGCTTCGGTCAGAACTTTTTACAAGATGAGATGGTGATAGCCGATATAGTTGGCGCAATTGATCCTGATACAGATCAGCATTTGGTTGAAATTGGGCCAGGGCATGGTGCAATTACTCAACATTTGGTGTCAGCCTGCCAGCGATTAGATGTGGTTGAGATAGATCGAGACTTAATCCCTTTATTGCAGACAAAACTGGGCCATTATCCACAACTGCATATTTATGAAGCTGATGCGCTTACCTTTGATTACGCAAAACTGGTGCTAGATGATGCGCCATTAAGGGTTATTGGTAATTTGCCATACAATATTACGACGCCATTATTATTCCATTTATTAGCGCAATCACACTGTATTACTGATATGTGCTTTATGTTACAGAACGAAGTGGTCGATAGAATTTGTGCGCAACCGGGCTCTAAAACATACGGTCGTTTGAGTATCATGATGCAATATCAATGTGAGGCTACGAAGTTATTTACGGTCTTTCCTGATGCTTTTATCCCTATGCCAAAGGTGGATTCAGCCATTATTTATATCAAGCCATTATCAGAACGTATTGGGGGTGGATTACCTATAAAGGCATTGAATAAAGTGGTGACTCAAGCCTTTTCAATGCGTCGAAAAACTATTTCTAACACCTTGAAAAGTATCATGTCTCTGTCAGTGTTAGAGCAGCTAGATATTGATTTTAAACAGCGGCCTGAGACGATTTCTGTTGAAGACTATGTGGCGATAGCACAAGCTTGGTTAGCGGAGCAGGACGACGTTAAGCTGCCATGAGGCTGTCATTGTTATTCACTCAGTCTATCTAAATGGTTCTGTTGGTTTGATGTCGCCTGAGAATGAATAATAAAAAGGGTTTAAAATGGCTTGACACGGTGATTTTGCTGTAGTTATATACACACTTCCCACAACATTGTTGTGGGCTATGGAGCGACTGGGCTATGGAGCGATGCCGTTGGACAAAATATTATTAACTATGATGAGGAACTAAGTTGTGAATAAATCTGAATTGATTGATGCAATTGCAAGTGCTGCCGATATTTCTAAAGCGAAAGCTGCTTTGGCTGTTGATGGTATGACTTCTGCTGTAACGACTGCTCTAAGTACTGGTGATCAAGTTACTTTAGTTGGCTTTGGTACATTCTCTGTTCGCGACCGTGCAGCACGCACAGGCCGTAACCCTCGTACAGGTGAAGAGATTAAAATTGCAGCAGCTAAGATACCCGCTTTTAAAGCTGGTAAAGCCCTTAAGGATGCTGTAAACTAGCGTTTTTTTTCTGTAGGGTGCTTAGCTCAGCTGGGAGAGCATCGCCCTTACAAGGCGAGGGTCGGGGGTTCGATCCCCTCAGCACCCACCAGAAAAAATGGAGCGGTAGTTCAGCTGGTTAGAATGCTGGCCTGTCACGCCGGAGGTCGCGGGTTCGAGTCCCGTCCGCTCCGCCATTATGAATAGAAAGGCGCATCGTATGCGCCTTTTTTTTTGCTTATTAAATAGCTAATGTAGGATTTTCTTGTAGGTTTCCCTTATGTTGCATTTCATTCGTGAACGAGCCCAAGGTTGGGTTGCCTGGTTTATTGTTGGCCTAATTACCATTCCCTTCGCGTTATGGGGTGTTAATTCATATATCACTGGTGATTCAGATGTTGTGGTTGCGACGGTGAACGGCGACCCGATCAAGCAAGTTGAATTTCAGCGCGCTCAACAGCAATTTCGCGACAATATGCGTCAGCGAATGGGCGATAGTTTTGACCCAAGCTTGTTTGATAATGCAGACACTAAACAAGCGGTATTAGATGGTTTAATCCAACAACGGTTACTTTTCGCAGCGAATAAAACATTGGGCCAGCGCGTTAGCGATAGTGATATCAGCCATGCTGTGCAACAGACTGAAGCTTTTCAAGTAGATGGCCAATTTAGTATAGAACGTTATAAACAATTATTATCGCGGGCTGGTTTTTCGCCTTCGACGTATGAAACGCAAGTTCGGATGGATTTATTAGGCCGTGAATTGACGAATAATATTCAAGGTACGGCAACAGTGACAGATTATGACGTCAATCACTTACTGCGTATTGAGAAACAAAGACGCGAATTAGCTTATGGGATTGTTGAATCAGCCGAGCTTGCATTAACTATCGAAGTTAATAATGTCGAAGCAATGGCGTTTTATGATACACATCAAGCGCGTTATACAACACCTGAACGCGTATCAGTTGATTATGTAGAACTTTCTGTGGCTGGTTTAGCTGACCAAGTTATAGTTGATGATACTGGGCTTACTCAGTTTTATACTGATAATCAAAGCCAGTTCATGAGTCCAGAACAACGTCGTGTTAGTCATATTCTGATTGAAGGTGATGCTGAAACAGCATTAAAAATATTAACTGCTGCTGAGCACAGACTCACGGAAGGCGAGGCGTTTGATGTTGTGGCAAAGGAGTTATCACAAGATACAGGTTCAGCTGCTGACGGTGGTGATCTTGGCTTTATGCAAGCTAAGGTTATGGGTGATGCTGCATTTGATGATGCATTATTTGGTTTAGTGAAAGTGGGTGATGTCAGCAAAATTGTTAAGACAGAATATGGCCACCATTTAATTAAACTTACTGATGTTCAAGTGCCTGAAGGCAAAGCTCTTGAAGATGTCAAAGCGGATGTTGAAGCAAGTTACCGTCGTCAACAAGCGGAACAATTGTTTTTTGAGCAAGCAGAGCTCTTAGCGGAGTTGAGTTATGAAAACCCCGACAGCTTAGAACTGGCATCTGAAGAGTTGGCTTTAACGATTAAAAGTTCAGAGCTGTTTACCCGTGATGGCGGTACTGGGGTCGCTGGGCACACTAAATTAGTGGCTATGGCGTTCAATGATGACGTGTTGGTGGAAGATCTCAACAGCGCCGTTATTGAATTATCTGATACCCATTTGGTTGTGATACATAAAAAAGTCCATGAATTAACCAGTCAACTGGCTTTTGATGCTGTCGCAGAAGAGATTAAGCGCCAGTTAAAATTAGAGCATGCAGAGAAAAAAGCGGCTGAAGTGGGGCAAGCTTTATTATCAAAATTACAATCAGGTGCAGCGGCATCGCCTTTATTTTCTGCAGGGCAGTGGCAGGAGATGTCAGTGGTTGAGCGGAGCCAAGCAAGCGTTGATAGAGAGATACTTGATCAAGCTTATGCGATGCAGAAACCGACTGATAAGGCTGTGTTTCACGGTTTTAGTATAGATAATGGTGATTATGCCATCATCGAGTTGAAATCGGTGATAGAGGTCGACATCGACGCTGTATCTGACCAAGAGCGCGTGGGATTATCTGCTTATCTTGCTAGGAACCAAGGTGACAGTGAATTGAAAGCATTTCTTGCGAGTTTGAAAGCCGATGCAGATATTGAGATTTCGCCTAACTTTTGAAGTGACTCCCCATAATATAGACAATAAAAAAGGCGCTTAAAAGCGCCTTTTTTATGTGTGACTCTTATAGCTCAGTGATTATTTATCACCGATACCAATAGTACTGTAACCGGCATCGACGTAAGTGATTTCACCGGTGACACCAGAAGCAAGATCAGAACATAAGAAAGCAGCAACATTACCGACTTCTTCAATGGTGACATTGCGGCGTAATGGTGAGTTACGTTCACCATAGGCTAGCATTTTGCCAAAGTCACCAATGCCTGCTGATGCTAATGTTTTAATTGGGCCAGCTGAGATGGCGTTAACGCGGATTCCTTGTTCACCAAGCGAGTAAGCCATATACCGAACATTGGCTTCTAAAGCGGCTTTGGCCACGCCCATGACATTGTAGTTTTCAATGGCGCGTACCGCGCCGAGGTAACTTAATGTCAATAGTGAACCGTTGCGTCCTGCCATCATGTCTTTACCGGCTTTGGCTAACGCAACAAAACTATAAGCACTGATATCATGGGCTATGGTGAAGCCCTCACGGGTGACACTGTCGACATAACTGCCTTGGAGTTGTTCACGTGGTGCAAAGCCGACAGAATGAATGATGGTATCGAGTCCGTCCCATTGTTGCCCAAGTTGCTCAAAAACAGCATTAATTTGGTCATCGCTGGCGACATCACAGGGAAAGAGTAATTCAGGGCCAGTGCCACATTGTTCTGCGATTTTTTCAACACGTGTTTTGAGTTTGTCAGTTTGGTAGGTGAAAGCGATTTCTGCACCTTCACGAGCCATTGCTAGCGCGATACCAGCAGCAATTGAGCGTGGGCTGGCAACGCCAACAATTAATACACGTTTGCCTTGTAAGAACCCCATGGGTTGTCTCCTAAATTAGCTAATAAACGGTTAAAACAATGGTAGTTTACCTGTTTCTGATAGAGGCAGTCACGTTATGAACTGTTTATAATGATTGCACTATCAAAAATGGGTAAAAACTATGCGACGATTTTTATCGTGCTTATATATTGTTATTTTCGGATGTTTGGTTGGTTGCGATCTCGATGCGATTAATTCGCCTTACGCTGAACAGCAAGTGAAAGAGAATACGCTTTATAGTTCTTTTGCATTGCGGCCAAAACACCTCGATCCTGCTCGATCCTATAGCTCAAATGAAGTGCAGTTTACAGGGCAAATTTATGAACCGCCGTTGCAATATCATTATTTAAAACGGCCTTACGAATTGATGCCGTTAACTGCGACAGAAATGCCAGCAGTGCATTATTTAAATGAAGCGGGTGTGACGGTCGATGAAAATCAAGAAGAGATTGCTTTTAGTGTTTATACCATTACGATCAATCCGGGGATTGAGTTTCAACCGCATCCTGCTTTTGCTCGTGATGAGAAGGGTTCACTGCTATATCACGCGCTGACTGATGCGGCTTTGGCAGATATTCAGACCTTATCTGACTTTGAACATACGGCGACGAGAGAGTTAGTGGCGGAGGACTATGTTTATCAAATAAAGCGGTTGGCCAGCCCTAAAAGACATTCACCTATTCTAGGCTTAATGAGTGAGTATATTGTTGGGTTATCTGACTATGCTGCTCAATTAAGGGAAATGTCCAAACAAGGACAGGATATTGATTTACGTGCTGGCAACTTATCGGGTGTTCGTGTGATTGATAAGTACCGTTATGAGATCAAAGTATTTGGCCGTTACCCACAATTACGTTATTGGTTGGCGATGCCATTTTTTGCTGCCGTGCCTTGGGAGGCCGATGCCTTATATAAACAAGCTGGGCTGATAAAACGTAATATTACGATGGATTGGTTCCCAGTCGGTACTGGGCCGTACCGTTTAACCGAAAATAACCCGAATAGTCGGATGGTGCTGGAAAAGAACCCACATTATCGTGATGATCCTTACCCGTCCGAAGGTGAGCCAAAGGATGCTGGGAATGGCTTATTAACCGATGCGGGGCATTTGATGCCTTTTGTGGATAAGGTGTTGTTTCTATTGGAGAAAGAACAAACCTCTTATTGGAATAAGTTCTTGCAAGGTTACTACGATGTTAGTGGGATTAGTTCAGACAGTTTTGAACAAGCGATTCAAGTTGGGAATGGCGGTGACTTTGGCCTCAGTGACGAGATGGCGAAGAAAGGGGTGGCTCTTAGAACAGCTGTAGGGACTTCGATCTTTTATATGGGTTTTAATATGCAAGATGTCGTTGTGGGCGGTTTATCTGACTCTGCGAAAAAGCTGCGACAAGCGATTTCTATCGCGGTTGATTACGAGGAATATATTTCTATTTTCTTAAATGGCCGAGGTATTGCCGCCCAGGGACCGATACCGCCGGGTATTTTTGGTTATGAGGATGGTAAATCGGGTGTAAATTCCCATGTCTATCAATGGCAAGATGATCGGATACAGCGACAGTCAATTGAACAGGCAAAAACTTTATTAGTTGAGGCGGGTTACCCAGAAGGTCGTGATGTGAAAACGGGTAAACCTTTAACCTTGTATTTGGATGTGCCAGCCGGTGGACCTGAGGCACGAGCAACCTTTGATTGGTTACGCAAGCAGTTTCAGAAGTTAGGGATTCAATTGGTGGTACGGAATACCGACTATAACCGCTTCCAAGATAAGATGCGTAGTGGCCAGGCGCAGTTGTTTCAATGGGGCTGGAATGCGGATTACCCTGATCCTGAAAATTTTCTTTTCTTGCTATATGGGCCAAACGGTCAAGCTTCTTATGGCGGTCAAAACTCAGCTAACTATAAGAATGCTGAGTTCGATCGTCTATTCGAACAGATGAAAGTGATGCCGAACACGGCAGAGCGACAAGTACTGATTAATCAAATGTTGGCGATCTTAAGGGAGGATGCGCCGTGGTTATGGGGTTATCATCCAAAACAGTTTTCACTTTATCACTCGTGGAATCAAAACGTGAAGCCAAATTTAATGGCGAATAATACGATGAAATATCGTCGAATTGATGCAGGAAAACGTTTTGCACTTCAGCAAGTTTGGAATCGGCCGATACTATGGCCGTTGTTAGTATTACTTTTAGTAATTATTTTGCTGATTTTGCCTGCTAGTTGGGTTTATTTTAGAAAAAATCATAAAAAAATGGTTTTAAAGTGATCCTAGTTCAATTTTTTTTAAGTACGGTTGAGTAGAATTGTGTTCAGTATTTAATTAAGCCGTTGGGCAAAATAATAATAATTTAGGATTAGTGAGGATGCACGAGTCGATTTAGCTACGCTGATTGGGATAATAGTAGCCTGGGCGTCAATCATTGCAACGATTGCGTTAGGTTCAGGTGCATTGGTGTTTATTAATGGCCCCTCCCTGATGATCGTGCTTGGGGGTACGATTGCCGTTGTGATGATGCGGTTCACCTTAGGGCAGTTCCTTGGCGCGTTTAAGACTACCGGCAAAGCTTTTACAAATAAAAGTGAATCTGCAGAAGAATTAATTGCTTTGGTCGTTGACTTGGCGACAGTGGCACGTAAATAAGGTTTGTTGGCATTAGAAGGCCGTGAAATTAATAACCCTGTATTGCAAACCGGTATTACGATGTTGGTTGATGGCCATGAACCGGGTGTTGTACGCAAACCTCTTACGACTGAAATGAATGAAACTGACGCACGCCATGGTGTGCGTCAAGCTATTTTTAAACAAATGGGTGGTGCCGGCACGGCAATGGGAATGATTGGGACATTGGTGGGTTTGGTTCAAGTGTTATCGAATATGTCAGACCCGTAGTCGATTGGTATTGCGATGGCTGTGGCCTTGCTTACGACTCTGTATGGCGTGATGTTAGCCAATATGTTTGCGTTACTGATATCAGATAAATTGGCTTTGCGTAGTGCTGAAGAGCAAATGAAGAAGAATATTATTATTATTATGAGTTTGTTGGGTATTCAAGAAGGCCAAAACCCGAAAATATTAGAAGAGCTACTTAAGAATTACTTGCCAGCCTCTAAGCGTGATGAAGATTTAGCTGAAGTGGGTGAAGCCGCTGAATAATGGAAGACGAACCAGAACCAGAACCAGAACCAGAACCAGAACCAGAACATAAGTGTCCCCCTGAGGGTCTGCCAGCCTATATGGGCACCTTTTCAGATTTAATGTCTCTGCTGATGTGCTTCTTTGTTTTATTGTTGTCCTTTGCTGAAATGGATGCTTTGAAGTATGAGATGGTGGTGAAATCCCTAGACAATGCTTTTGGTGTGCAGCGCGAAATCTCTGACAATGAAATTCCTAAGGGGACCAGTATTATCGCGCAAGAATTTAGTCCGGGTGAACCACGGCCAACACCTCTGAAAGAAATCCGCCAAGATACGGTTGATGAGACGCGTGATGCGCTAAAAGTTCAAATGGATGCCGAGGCGGTGGCGAAACAAGAAGCGGAAGCGCTGGCTGAAGAAGCCGAGAAATTTAAGGAAGCACTAGAAGGCGAAATCGCGGAAGGCCTGATTGATGTTGAGACACAGCTGCAGCAGATTGTGATTCGGATCCGTGAAAAAGGGTCTTTTCCATCTGATGGTGGACGCCTTAATCGTGGCTTTGTACCGATTTTAGATAAAATTCATGATGTCTTATTGAATACTGATGGTAAAATTGTGGTTGCTGGTCATACTGACAATATCCCTATTAGTACACCGCGTTATCATTCTAATTGGGAATTATCGACGTCACGTGCGACTTCGGTTGTACATGAGTTTTTAAAAACAGGCTGTATACCGGCTGATCGTTTTGTGTTGGAAGGTTATGCTGAAACATAACCTTTAATGCCCAATGACACGTCAACAAACCGCGCTAAGAATCGGCGTGTTGAAATTATTGTGTTGAAATCTGCGGTGAAAGAATCTTCAACACAATCGATCGAACAGTTAAATAAAGATTATGAGTCAGTGGAAGGTCAGTTCACTGATGTAGAGAAACAATAAAAGTAGCCTAAGCGTTGGTTTTCATTAACGTGGTCATAGCAACATGATAGGCGTTTTGAAAAAGAGAAAATAGACAAGTCATGCAAGCATTTAATGTAGAACAAGGTATTGTGATTCCGTTAGATAGACCCAACGTCGATACTGATGCGATTATTCCAAAACAATTTTTAAAATCAATTCGTCGTAGTGGTTTCGGCCCAAATTTGTTCGATGAATGGCGCTACTTAGATTTAGGGCAACCCGGTGAGTCATGTGAAGGTCGTCCTTTAAATACTGAGTTCGTGCTGAATCAACCGCGTTATCAAGGCGGTAATATCTTATTGGCCCGTGAAAATTTTGGCTGTGGTTCGAGTCGTGAGCATGCTGTTTGGGCGTTGGAAGATTTTGGTATTCGGGCTGTGATCGCGCCGAGCTTTGCTGATATCTTTTTTAATAACACGAGTAAGAATGGCATTTTGGCGATTGAGTTTGCTGAAGATGTGGTTGAGGGTTTGTTCCAATCTGTTTTGACGACACCGGGTTTTGAATTGAAAATCGATCTAGCGCGGCAGCAGATCTTGTTACCTGATGGATCGCAGCTTACTTTTGAGGTCGATGCATTTAAGAAAGATTGTTTGATGCGTGGGTTAGATGATATTGGGCTGACCTTGCAACATACGGGTGAGATTAAGGCTTACGAGCAGCGTCGACAGCAACAAGCGCCGTGGTTATTTCCATCAGCTTAAGTTTTGATTCGATAATAAATTAATAGATAAATTAAGAAGAGAGTATGACAAAAAAGATAGCCGTTTTACCTGGTGATGGTATTGGACCAGAGATTGTTACTGAAGCCGTGAAAGTGTTGGATGCATTAAAGCATCAAGGCTTAGATATTACGCTGGAATATGGCCTGATTGGTGGTGCTGCTTATGATGATGCTGGCACGCCGTTACCGGCCGAGACCGTCGCTATTTCGAAGGCAGCTGATGCGATTTTATTAGGTGCTGTTGGTGGGTATAAGTGGGAATCTTTGGATATCAGTGTCCGTCCTGAGAAGGGACTGTTAGGTATCCGTAGTGAGTTGAATTTATTTGCTAACTTACGCCCTGCGATTTTATACCCACAACTGGCAGATGCGTCGACATTAAAAGCCGATGTGGTTGCGGGTTTAGATTTGATGATTGTACGTGAATTAACGGGTGGTATTTACTTTGGTCAGCCGCGTGGTATTCGCACATTAGAGAATGGTGAAAAAGAAGGTTTCAATACTTTGGTTTATCGTGAAAGCGAAGTAAACCGTATTGGTAAAGTTGCATTTGATATTGCGCGTAAACGTCAAGGCCGTTTGTGTTCTGTTGATAAGGCGAATGTACTTGAATGTACTGAGTTATGGCGTGAGACGATGACAACGTTGTCTGCGGGTTATAGTGATGTCGAATTGAGCCATATGTACGTCGATAATGCCGCAATGCAATTGATTCGTGCACCTAAGCAGTTTGATGTGATGGTGACGACTAATATGTTTGGCGATATTTTGTCTGATTGTGCGTCGATGTTAACGGGGTCAATCGGCATGCTTCCATCCGCTTCTTTGGATGAAAACAGTAAAGGTATGTATGAACCTATTCATGGTTCAGCGCCTGATATTGCTGGCCAGAACACCGCTAATCCTTTGGCGACTATTTTGTCTGTTGCGATGATGTTACGTTATAGCTTAAATGAAGCTGAGATGGCAGATAAAGTAGAAACTGCTGTGAGTGTTGTACTTGATAAAGGGTTACGAACAGCAGATATCCATTCTGTAGGTATGACGAAAGTCGGTACAGTTGAAATGGGTGACGCAGTTGTAGCGGCATTAAACTGAAAATGAGTGAGCAAAAAGTGAGTAAAAAAGTAGATGTGGCGGTTGTTGGTGCAACGGGTGCTGTGGGCGAAGCGATGTTGGAAATTCTACATCAACGGAATTTTCCCGTCGGTAAAGTATACCCCTTAGCCAGTGCACGTTCGGCTGGTAGTACGGTAGATTTTGGCAATCGTTCATTATTAGTTGAAGACTTAGCGACATTTGATTTCTCAAAAGTACAAGTGGGTTTGTTTTCACCGGGTGCCAGTGTGTCGAAAGAATATGCGCCTATCGCAGCAGCGGCAGGGTGTGTTGTGATTGATAATACATCACAGTTTCGTTATGACGATGATATTCCGTTGGTCGTACCGGAAGTCAACCCGGAATCGATTGCCGATTATACAAACCGAGGTATTATCGCCAACCCCAACTGTTCGACTATTCAGATGATGGTGGCGTTAAAACCTATTTATGATGCTGTCGGGATTGAACGGATTAATGTGGCGACTTATCAAGCTGTGTCAGGTACCGGTAAACCCGCCATGGATGAGCTAGCGAAGCAAACGGCTTCGCTATTGAATGGCCGCCCTATTGAAAGTAGCGTTTATCCCAAGCAAATTGCATTTAATGTGTTACCACATATAGATGTGTTCGAAGACAATGGCTACACCAAAGAAGAAATGAAGATGGTGTGGGAAACGAAAAAAATTATGGGTGATGATACGATTGAGGTAAATCCTACGGCTGTTCGTGTCCCCGTTTTTTACGGGCATTCGGAAGCACTTCATATTGAGACGCGCGATAAAATTACTGCCGAAGAAGCGAAAAAATTATTTATTGCATTTGACGGTATCGAGTTAATCGATAGTCACGAGGATGGGGGTTACCCAACAGCAGTGAGCGATGCATCAGGGCAAGATCCTGTTTATGTCGGGCGGGTGAGAGAAGATATCTCTCATCCACGCGGACTGAATTTATGGGTAGTGGCTGATAATGTGCGCAAGGGTGCGGCATTAAATAGTGTTCAAATAGCTGAAGTATTGGTTGAAAAGTATTTATAGTTCGTCATGATGCGTCATAAGAATCATTGGATGAGGGGGCTGAGGATGAAAACTAGGTTGTTCACAAGCATTAGCGTGATGGGTGCATTAGGATTTATAGCTGCCTTGCCAGTCTATGCATTGGGACTTGGGAAAATTGAGTTGTCATCTGCTCTAAACGAACCTTTTGAAGCTGAGATACCTGTTAATGCTGCTAGCGGTGACGAGGCAGAGACATTACAAGTTCGCTTGGCATCCAATGATGAGTTTGAGCGTGCTGGTTTAGTTAAAAGCGCGGTGATTACGCAACTAAAGTTCAAGATGTCCCAGAGAGCGGGCAAGACGATTATTACGGTGAGTTCCAAGAACCCGGTTAAAGAACCATTGCTAGATTTTTTGTTATTGGCAAAGACGAGCAGCGGTCTATTGATTCGGGAATACACGGTATTGCTTGATCCACCAAAACATGTTTTCAAAGCGAAGCCGCGTGCGTCAAGCGTGGTGGCCTCGCCTAATATTAGTCAGCCTAAACGGGTGGTAAGCCAGCCGCGTCCTGCTAGTAATGGTTACCAGTATAATGCGCCGAGTTTAGCGGGTACTAATAGCTATGGCCGGACATCGCGGATGGATACGTTATGGGATATCGCGTTAAAAACACGCCCTAATCGTGATGTGTCAGTTCATCAGATGATGTTGGCTTTGGTTGATAAAAACAAAAAAGCCTTTATTAATCAAAATATTAATGGTCTTAAAAGTGGCTATACCTTAGCAATCCCATCGGCTTCCGATCTTCAAAAACTGAGTAAACAGCAAGCCGTAGCAGGTGTTCAGCAGCAAAATGTTGCTTGGAAAAACCGTAATAGAGCACCCATTGAATCAACGGTGGCTTCAACGACAGTGACGCCAGCATCTCAACTTGAGCAAGGCAGCACTGCTGAGGCGAAATCGGAAGACGCTTTGTCAGCTGATGCAGTGACGGAAACGGCGGCTGAACCGACTGCACGGTTACAATTGTTGGGTGCCAACGATGACACGATATTGAGCGAGAGTGATGTAGGGGCGCTGGGTAACGAGAAAGTGAAAGAGCTGAGCGACCAACTGACGATGGCGCAAGAAGTGATTGAGGGACAGCAGCAAGAAAATATTGATATCAAATCGCGGATGGCTGCAATGGAGGAGCAGATCCAAACACTGCGAAAATTGATTGCATTACAAGATCCTGATTTAGCTAAATTACAGAGCAAATTAGAGAAAGAAGCCGCGGAGGCTGAGTCGGAACTTGAAGCGACAGCAAAATTAGATGCGTTGGCTGAAGAAATAAAGGCTGATTTAAACAATAACGAACAACTGGCACGCGAGGCATTGGATGACTCTGATGTCGTTGTTGATGAGACAGTTGCAGAGGCTGAATTTGCTACTGTTGAGGAAGTGGCGAGTAATGAACAGCTAGATATTGCATTAGCACCGGCCGAAGAGGCTGTTGCGACACCGACCTTGTTTGAAAAAATTCAGGCCATGCTTATAAAGCATAAATTGCAAGCATTGCTGGGTGTTTTAGGCTTGCTCTTCGGTTTGTTTTTGTTAGGGCGTAAACGGGCTGAAGATGAGCGTAAAGTATCTTGGGATGAGGCGGTAGAAAATATTAAATCTCCTGCAGCGCCTGTTTCACCAGTCCTTGTTCCAGCTGCTACGGTTGTGGCCGCTGATGAGGTTATCGCTGAGCCAGTCAAAACCGTCGATGATTTAATTAAAGATGCTGATGTCTATGTGAGTTATGCCGACTTTGAGAAAGCAAGGTTGGCGTTAGAAGAAGCTTATAACGATGCGCCGTCTAACATCGCCGTGATTCAGAAGTTATTGTTTACGCATTATAAGCAGGGTAAAGCCAGTGCCTTCGTTGAATTGGCACGTGAGTATAAGGTTGAACGTGATTCAATGGAGTGGGCTGAAGTCGCTGAATGGGGCCGCAGATTAGATGCCGATAATGCCTTGTTTGCTGAGCCATTAATTGAAGATCCTGTTGTTGATTTAGCTGAGCTAGAGTCGGGATTAGCATTTAACGTTGATGATGAGCTTGATATAGCTGAAGCGTCTGTTTCTGAAGCTGAAGATGACTTATTAGATCTCAATATTGATTTAGAAGCAACGGAATCAGTTGATATAAACGATGCGACGACTGCGGAAGAAGTTGAAAATGAAGCAATTGAGGCCCTTTCTGATAGTGATGCCGCTGTGATAGATGGCCTGTCATTAACCTCTGAACAGGATGACGAAAGCTCAGATATAGACGGTTTGGGAGACATTACTGATGGTGAGTTAGCGGCGGCATCATTAGCGTTATCTGGTGAGAATACTGATGAGAACGCACTAGAGTTTGATCTGAGCGATTTTGATCAAGTTGATGAGGCAGAAACAAAGTTAGACTTAGCCTCAGCTTATATTGAGATGGGTGATCCAAACGGTGCGAAGACTATCCTTGAGGAAATTATCAACGAAGGTAATGATGAGCAACGGTCACGTGCTAAAACTTTGTTGGACGAATTATCATAAGTAGGCTTTTAATGAGGCGAATTGCGCTAGGTGTTGAATATGACGGCACCCAATTTGCTGGCTGGCAAATTCAAAAGGAACAGAGAACGGTTCAAGGTTGTTTGACGAAGGCTATTAGCCGGGTCGCAAATCAACCTATTAAGACTGTTGCTGCCGGTCGAACGGACTCGGGTGTTCATGCCTTACAGCAAGTAGTTCACTTTGATACAGATGCGATACGCGAACCGCATAATTGGATCCTCGGTTTAAATACCAATCTGCCTTCAGATATGAACGTGGTGTGGGCTAAAACGGTTGATGAGACTTTCAGTGCACGTTTTTCAGCCGTGAAGCGGGCTTATCGATATATTATTTTGAACCGCGTTAGTCGTTCATCGGTGAATGCGAGCCGTATGTGGTGGTATTTCCAAAAGTTGGATATTGAACGAATGCAAGCGGCAGCAGATTGTTTGGTGGGCCATTATGATTTCTCAGCTTTTCGTGCAAAAGACTGCCAAGCTAAAAGCCCATTTAAAACGATGGAATCTATCACGGTATCGAAACAAGGTGATTGCATTGCAATTGATGTCATTGGTCAGTCCTTTTTACATCATATGGTACGAAATATTGTGGGTGTTTTGGTGCCGATTGGTGAAGGTAAAAGACCTGTTTCTTGGGCCTCTGAGGTGTTAGAAGGTGCTGACCGTGCTCGCGGCGGGATTACATCACCGCCTGAAGGACTCTATTTCGTGAAAGTGGATTATCCTGCCCATTACGGGCTTCCGACAGTGTCGACTTTCCCAGTGGTCTGGTAGAGTAGTCAGTTAATTTCTTTCTCAGACTTTAGCCATGAGAACACGTGTAAAAATTTGTGGTATCACACAGCGCCAAGATGCTGAATTTGCTGCTGAAATGGGTGCTGACGCGATTGGATTGGTGTTTTATGCACCGAGCCCAAGAGCTGTCACTGTTGCGCAAGCAAAGCAAGTTGTGGCTGGATTATCACCGTTTGTCAGTATTGTGGCGTTATTTGTTGATGCGTCAGTGGCTGAGGTGGAAGCTTGTTTAGCGGCATTGCCTATTGATGTTTTACAGTTTCATGGTGATGAGAGTCCTGATTTTTGCGCGCAGTTTAATCGGCCTTATATGAAGGCGGTTAGGATGCGAGAAGAGACTAAGCTGATGGCGTTATCAGAACGATATCATCATGCGTCGGCTTTGTTATTAGATAGTTATCAAACGGGTGTACCTGGGGGAACGGGGCAGGTGTTTGATTGGTCTATGATTGAGGCAATTAAGCAACCGATTATCTTGGCAGGTGGGTTAACTGTTGATAATGTGGCGAGTGGAATACGACAAGTAGGACCTTATGCTGTCGATGTCAGTGGTGGGGTTGAACAAGACAAAGGCATTAAAGATAAAACAAAGATAAGTGCTTTTATGCGAGAGGTAAATAATGGCTAAACAGATGGATGAGAACTACTACGATACATACCCTGATGATCGGGGGCATTTTGGACCCTATGGTGGTCGGTTTGTAGGTGAGACGTTAATGTCTGCGATTTATGCGTTGGAAGAAGCGTATAACTTATACAAAAATGACCCTAGCTTTCAAGCTGAAATGGATCGGGACTTAGCGGAATTTGTTGGTCGACCATCGCCGATCTACTTTGCTGAGAATTGGACCCAACGTATGGGTGGTGCCAAGATCTATTTAAAGCGTGAAGATTTAAATCATACTGGCGCGCATAAAATCAATAATACGATTGGTCAGGCGTTATTGGCTAAACGGATGGGTAAAAAACGCATTATTGCCGAAACGGGCGCAGGCCAGCACGGTGTTGCCAGTGCAACTGTTGCTGCGCGCTTAGGAATGGAATGTATCGTCTACATGGGCGCAGAGGATGTTAAGCGCCAAGCGCAAAATGTTTATCGGATGAAATTATTAGGTGCTGAAGTTGTGCCGGTTGAGTCAGGTTCGAAGACGCTTAAAGATGCCTTAAATGAAGCTTTACGTGACTGGGTGACGAATGTTGATGAGACATTTTATATTATTGGTACGGTGGCTGGGCCGCATCCTTATCCTGCGATGGTACGTGATTTTCAAGCGGTTATTGGGCGTGAAGCGCGTCAGCAAATGCTCGATAATACTGGCAAACTGCCAGACGCTTTGGTGGCTTGTATCGGTGGTGGTTCAAATGCCATTGGTTTATTTCATCCGTTCATTAATGATAAGGCAGTCGCTATGTATGGCGTTGAAGGCGCTGGTCATGGCATTGAAACGGGACAACATTCAGCGGCATTGTGTGCAGGTAGTGCGGGTGTCTTGCATGGTAACCGGACTTATTTGATCCAAGATGAACGTGGTCAAATTACTGAAACACATTCTATTTCTGCAGGTTTAGATTATCCGGGTGTTGGGCCTGAACATGCGTGGTTGAAGGATATAGGCCGTGCTAATTATGTCTCTGTGACCGATGATGAAGCATTACAAGCTTTTCATGACTTGACACGTTCGGAAGGTATTATTCCGGCGTTAGAGACCAGTCACGCATTGGCTTATGCCAGTAAATTAGCGGCGACGATGACAGCAGATCAATCTATTTTGGTTAATTTGTCAGGTCGTGGTGATAAAGATATGCATACCGTGGCATCCTTAGCCGGTTTGAAAGTTTAACAGGGTTGGAAATAAAAAAGATGAGTCGTATTAGTCAATGCTTTTCACAATTAAAAGTCGATGGGCAAACTGCATTAATTCCCTATATTACAGCTGGTGACCCAGAGCCCTGGGTGACCGTGCCAGTAATGCATGCCATGGTTGAAGCGGGTGCGAATTTGTTGGAGCTAGGTGTTCCTTTTTCTGATCCGATGTCTGATGGGCCCGTTATTCAGAAAGCGTGCGAAAGGGCATTGAAGAATGATATGTCTCTTAAACATGTGATTGATATGGTGGCGCAGTTTAGAGAGAAAGACAGTGAAACACCGATTATCCTTATGGGTTATGCCAACCCATTAGAAGCAATGGGCTATACGGCGTTTGCCGAGGCAGCACAAAAGGCCGGCGTTGATGGTGTATTGACGGTTGATATGCCACCAGAAGAGTCAGATACGTTTATGCCAGCGATGGAAGCGCATGGCATTGATACCATCTTTTTAGTGTCGCCAACGACCACAGAAGCGAGAATGGCTAGAATTGCCAAGCATGCCAAAGGATTCATTTACTATGTGTCTATAAAAGGTGTGACGGGATCGGCGTCGATAGATGTGTCACAGTTAGCTGAGAAGCTGACTATGCTGAAACAATATACTGACTTACCGCTCGGGGTGGGCTTTGGGATTCGTGATGGCAAATCGGCAGCGGCTGTCTCTGATGTGGCCGATGCGGTTGTTGTCGGGAGCACGTTGGTGAACTGTATTGCCGAGCATGAACATAACTTAGAATCATTGCCGGCAGCATTGGCTGGTTTGCTTGCAGAAATGCGTCATGCCATTAATGAGCGCGATATGGCAAAATAGTCGGATATAACATTTTTATTAGGGTCACAATATGAGCTGGTTTGAGAAAATATTACCTTCAAAAATACGGACGACAGTACGCAGTCGCTCAGTTCCAGAGGGTGTTTGGTGTAAATGCCCCGCTTGTGACAGCGTATTGTATCGTGCTGAGTTTGAGCGCAATTTACACGTTTGCCCTAAATGTGATCATCATCAGCGTATTACGGCACGCGTTCGTCTCGAAAATTTCTTAGATGAAAATGAAGAAAGACAAGAGATCGCGATGGATGTGTTTCCTGTCGATACGTTGAAATTTAAAGACAGTAAAAAATATAAAGATCGGCTAACACATGCACAAAAATCAACAGGCGAGAATGATGCTTTGTTGGTGATGAGCGGTACAGTCAATGGTTTGCCATTAGTTGCGGTGTCTTTTGACTTTAGCTTTATGGCGGGTTCAATGGGCTCAGTTGTGGGTGAGAAGTTTGTCCGTGCGGCTAAGGTGGCATTAGAACAACGTGTGCCATTGGTCTGTTTTGCTGCCAGTGGCGGCGCCCGCATGCAAGAGGGCTTGTTTTCATTGATGCAGATGGCAAAAACCAGTGCCATCTTGGGGCAGTTAAGTAATGAAGGGCTGCCTTTTGTTTCCGTATTGACTGATCCAACAATGGGCGGTGTGTCGGCTAGTTTAGCAATGTTAGGCGATATTAATATCGCAGAACCAAAAGCTTTGATTGGTTTTGCTGGTCCACGCGTTATCGAACAGACCGTGCGTGAAACATTGCCAGAAGGTTTTCAGCGTAGCGAGTTTTTACTCGAACATGGGGCTGTTGACATGATTGTTGATCGCCGTGATATGCGTGATCGTTTATCTAAAATGTTGTCAGTGCTGCAAAAGCGCGACGCAGCCTAATACGGCAAACAATGCGATTTGATACCTTGCCAGAATGGCTGGCTTGGCAAGAGAATCTTCATTTTACCGAAGTTGATCCAGGACTTGGGCGGATAGGCCAAGTTTGGCAATGCTTGGACTTAGTCGCGACACTGCCTTTTAAAGTGGTTACTGTTGCAGGGACTAATGGTAAAGGCTCGTCAGTTGCAATTCTAGATTCAATTTTGCGCGCGTCTGGCTATAAGACTGGCACGTATACCTCTCCGCATTTATTATGCTATAACGAACGTATTATGGTGGCGGGTCAAGCCTGTACAGATGAGGCCATCTGCCGTGCTTTTGATCAGATTGATCAAGCGAGAGGTGATGTTTCTTTAACGTATTTTGAGTTCGCAACCTTAGCGGCCATTATTTTATTTTCTGAACAACAGATTGATATTGCGATATTAGAAGTCGGTATGGGTGGTCGCCTAGACGCTGTAAATTTGTTTGATACAGATATTGCCTTGATCACGCCGATTAGTCTTGATCATACCCAATGGTTAGGGACAGATAGAGAGACTATTGCACTTGAGAAAGCGGGGATTATTCGTGCTAAGAAGCCGGTCGTCTGTTCCGAAGTGCCAGCGCAGTCATTATTGTCATACGCTGAACAGCTTGCCGCAAATGTCTTTATTGCAGGCCAAGACTTTCACTATCAAATTCAAGGGTCAGTTTGGAGCTGGTCTAATGCCAAACAAAATTGGGATGCGCTTGTTCTGCCTGCTTTAGCCGGAGATTATCAGGTTCAAAATGCAGCAGCTGTTTTGCAGGTGGTGAGCTTGTTGATTGAGCAGGGTTTTGAGATTGGACCAATGCATATTAACCAAGGCTTAGCGGAAGTGACATTGGCTGGCCGATTCCAGGAAGTGGAAGGCCCAGTTACGCATTACTTTGATGTCACTCATAATGTGCAAGGTGCGATAAATCTTTTCAACTTATTGGCATCGACGCCTTGTGAAGGACGAACGATCGCTGTTTTAGGGATGTTAAAAGACAAAGATGCGAGTGCGGTTGCTGAACGATTAAATACGACGATAGATACATGGTATGTCGGCAGTTTGACTGGCAACCGAGGACAAAGTGGTCCTGAACTGTCTACACAGATTGAAAAGACAGTTTCTGATAAACCGGTTTATGCTTGTGATACGGTTGCTGATGCCTATACCAGCGCGAAGGCTACAGCTAAACAAGGTGATCGGTTATTGATCTTTGGTTCATTCCACACCGTTGAGTCGGTGATGTTGTTATTAGCCTAATTACTTCAATACCAGCTTGATTTAGCTTTTTTGCTTTTTATTGTAGATGTGATCAATTTCTGCTTGATGATGGATTGTGACTTTAGGCCGTTTTATTTTCATGGTGGGTGTCATTAAATCATTTTCTACTGTCCAAGGCGTTAGATGGACAGAGACCTGCCTGATCTTGGCATAGGCTGGGAAGGTCGATAGCGCTTGTCTTAGCTGTTTCGATATACAACTGTGTAGTCGTTTATCCGTCAAGCTGTTGGAATCTTGTTGATCAAGGCTCAGTGATTGGGCTAAATCAGGCCAGCTATCGGCGTTGAGTACAATGAGCGCGGCAAGGAATGATTGGCCCTCACCTATCACCAGTACTTGTTCAAAAAGTGGATTCATCAGGATAGCGGCTTCAATATCACCTGGCGGCACTTTTTCGCCATTGCTCATCACTAGAATATCTTTGATACGGCCCGTAATATAAATATGGCCTGTGTCACTGATGCGGGCTTGATCGCCAGTGTGAAGCCAGCCTTCACTGTCAATGGTTTTCGACGTCGCTTCATCATTGTGCCAATAACCGAGCATGACGCCTTTTCCTTTGGCGAGGAGCTCATCATTGTCGCCAATTTTGACCGTGACACCGGGTATGATAGTACCGACACTACTTGGGAAGTTGCTCTCAGGTGTATTGACACTGATAACCGGGCTGGTTTCGGTTAAACCGTAACCTTGGAGTAGGCAAAAATCTAGGCCTATAAATAATTCGGCGACGGTTTGTGGCAGAGCAGCACCACCGCTGAGAATAATGCGCATATTCCCACCTAAGCGTTGTTTTATTTTTGAAGCGACTAATTTGTTGAATAGCGGCCAAAGTAGCAGTTGGGGATGCCAGCTTTGTCGTTTCTGCTGGTATTCAAAGCGTTGTAAGCCGGTGGCAACAGCTTTATCGAAAAGTCGTTGGGCAAAGGGTGACTTTTCTTTAAGTTGGCTGTGAACACGCGTGTAAATACGCTCAAAAATACGGGGAACGGCAATCAATGCTGTTGGCTTAACTTGCAGCATATCTTCCGCTAGTTGGGGGATGCCGCGTGCGTAAGCTACTGTAGCACCAGCCATTATTGGTAAATAATAACCCGCGGTGCGTTCTAGGGTATGGGAGAGCGGTAAAAAAGACAGGAATATATCACTGGGTAGGATATCAATACATTTGAGCCCGCCATAAGCGACTGAGAGCATATTTTGATGACTTAGCATCACACCTTTAGGTCGGCCAGTGGTTCCTGAAGTATAAATAATAGAGGCCAAGTCGTGCGGTTGCCCCGGCGTGTTTTGTAATTCAGCGTTATCTGTACTCAACCAATCATGAACATAGTTTGCAGGACCACCGAGTGGCGTTGATTCTTTGTTTTGTATTAAGACGCGTGTTAATTCGTGTTCAGGTGTAATGGCAGGTTTAAGCCGTTGCCATTGTTTACTACTTTGTAAAAGCAGTACTTTGACGTTAGCATCTCGCAAAATATAAGCCACGTTATCGGGGCGATCGTCTGGGTAAAGGGGAACAAGGGTTAGACCGAGCCCTAAAGCCGCTTGATCAAAAATGACCCATTCAACGCAGTTACGTAAATTAATGGCGACGTGATCGCCTGGTTGTAGTTGTTCTTTGTTAAATGCTGCTTGCCAACGGGCGACTTGTGTTGCAACTTCAGCCCAAGTGGTATCAAACCATTCTTTTGTGTCTGAGTTGTAGCTTCTATATGCCGTTTGATTTGGACTACGCTGGAGGCGCTCTGTGAACAAGCCGTATAAGGTGCCGGCTTGTTCAGCTGAAATAACATCTATTGTGGCCATAATTAATGTCGTTAATTAAATAAATAACGGGCTTGGATACTCAAGATATCTACACTGCCTTCGTATTCGCCAACTAAACGATGGTTTAAAGATAAGTCGAGGGTCTCATCTATTTTTGGGTCATCAATGAAAATATGGGTATGACCCGCATCTAGCGTGAGTCTATCTGATACTTTGTAACTGGCACCAATGGCAATCCATGTTCTGTCTTCATCGGCAATACGCGCTGTTCTAAATTCATTAGAAACGGGCGTTTCATCATAAGCAATCCCGCCACGAAAGGTCCATTGGTGATTATGCTGGTAATCCAGACCAATGGCATAACGCATTGAGTTATCCCACTGCTCTTGTTTGGTGCTATTTAATCTTGCGACATTATTTGACTTGATGGCAAGTTCTTCGAAGCGAATCCAGCGAGTCCAAGCTGCATCGGCCATAATAGCCACATGATCATTGAGTTTGTGGTGAAAAGCAAGTGATGCAGATTCAGGTAAATCGACATCGCCTGAGATATTGCCATCAACGAAACCAAGTACGCTTGCTACACCTTGGGCATTGGCTGGGACTCTAAATTTCCCATCACCCTTTAGATTATGAGAGATTTTTGAACGGTAGGCTAAACCTAAACGGGTTGCTTCTGTCGCTTGATATGTTAGCCCTAGGTTATAGCCGAAGCCCCAATCATCAGCTGTTAGTTTAACTTGACCATCATTTTCTTGCACTGCGGCACATGCTGCAGGTACGTCAGCACAGATTGAACCAAAGTCGACGGCTTGACTCAATTCTAAGTCGATATATTGAACACTGATGCCGAAGCCAACGGATAGTTTCTCGTTGGCTTTAAAGGCAAAACTTGGATTGATATTAATGGTTTTTAAGTCGGAGCGAATGGCGTTATAACGACCTTGCCAGGTATCTTTGTATTCTGTTACCAAGCCAAAGGGTGCTGTCACACCAATACCGGCGACCATACTGCCATTCAGTCGGTGGGCATAAAATAAATTGGGGACAACTGCATCGTGGCCTGCATCGCTACCATCGCTACCATCGTTACCTGATAACGGTGCACCGCCAAAACCAGGTGCTGTCGTTGACCCCCCATCAGTAAAATCAGTTTGAGGCGAAATATAATGTAAACCAACTGCAAGTTCTGATTTGGAGAGGTTAGTTAAGCCTGCAGGGTTAAAGAAAATGTTGCTCGCATCATCTGCGACGGCTGCACTACCTGCGAATGCACGTCCTAAGCCAGTGACACTTTGTTCTTGAATGGTAAAGCCAGATGCATAAGTTAAAGAACAGAAAGTTGTGCTTGTTAATACAACAATGAGTTTTATTTTCATATGGTTCAACTAGTATTTAATCTGAGTTTTATTTTTTATGTCAAAATGACTCACTTGAGGAATTGGTGCAAGTATTATCGTTAATTTATTGACGCTTATACAATAAATCCCAAACTCCGTGGCCTAATTTGTGACCCCGTTGTTCAAATTTTGTTAAAGGTCGATAATCTGGCCGTGGAATATAATCGTGTTCAGCACAGTTTTGAAAGTCGGTATTTTCAGAGACATCTTCTAACATTTGTTCGGCATAGTGTTGCCAATCTGTTGCCATATGGAGATGGCCATTTGGTTTGATCTTTTGGGCGAGGAGTTTGACAAATTCTGGCTGAATGATACGGCGTTTATGGTGGCGCTTCTTGTGCCATGGATCGGGAAAATAGAGTTGGAGCCGAGCGAGACTATTATCGGTAATACGATGCTTGAGTACCTCGACAGCATCGGTACAGGCAACACGTAAGTTACTGAGTTGCTCTTGTTCTATTAAATTGAGAAGTTGGCCGACGCCGGGACGGTGAACTTCAATGCCAAGGAAGTCATGGTCAGGTTGGTTTTTTGCCATTTCTGCAAGCGAAGCGCCGTTGCCAAAACCAATTTCGATGACTTTGGGTGCTTTTCTATTAAACAGTTTGTCCAAATCAATAACAGTTTTTGCATCGTCAAGGGCATATTTCGGCCAAAGCTCATCGATGGCGCGTTGCTGCCCGGGTGTCAGGCGTCCTTCGCGTTTAACAAAGCTTCGAATGGTGCGGTGTTTTTTTTGTTCTGTCATAAGTTTTAGCGTTATAGTTATAAAATGTTGAGTGCAATGTTAAAGCGTGGTTAACCACGTATAATAGATCATACATTATTAAATTAAGTGGTTTTTATGTCATCTTGTTGTCCACCGCCTGAGCCAGTAGAACCTTCGGGTTGTTGTGGCTCGGAACCAACCAAAAAATCTCGCCCTGATATTCTACTTTGGTCGACATTGATTTTAGTGTCTTTCGGTTATGTCGTTGATTTGCTGTGGTCGAGTCAACTGACGTCATTATCAGCGGTTGTAGGGCAGTTGTTTTATTCAATTCGCGAGATTATGGATAGTATGTGGATTGGGCTTGGCCTAGGCATGTTGTTTGTTGGTTTGCTAGGTCGCGTTCCAAGAGAGTTTGTCACGTCACTGCTAGGTAAAGGCGATAGCTTTATAGGCATATTGCGTGCGACCTTTGCCGGTGTGTTACTTGATTTATGTAGTCACGGTATCTTGCTGGTCGCGATGCGTTTGTATCAACGTGGCGCGAGCTTAGGGCAGGTAATGGCCTTTTTGATTGCCAGCCCGTGGAATTCTTTGTCATTAACGGTGATTTTAATTGCGTTGATTGGCTGGCAATGGACGTTACTGTTCGTCGTTGCGTCGATGTTTATTGGGATTGTTAGCGGCTTAATCTTTAATAGCTTGGTCAAACAAGGCAAGTTGCCAGAGAATCCGAACTCGATTGAGCTAACGGATTTTCATGCTTGGCCTGAAGCGAAGAAACAATTGAAAGCGGCTTCGTTTGGTCTAATTTGGTGGAAAACGATGTTATGGGAAGGGATTAAGGATTCTCGTATGATTGTACGCTGGCTGTTATTAGGCGTGTTGTTGGCAGCAGCGATTCGTACTTTCGTACCTGTAGACAGCTTTCAAACCTATTTCGGTGCCACAATGGCGGGTTTGGGCCTGACTATATTAGTAGCGACGATTATGGAGATTTGTTCTGAAGGGTCAACACCTATCGCGGCAGATTTGGTGACGCGTGCTCATGCGCCCGGTAATGGTTTTGCTTTTCTGATGACGGGTGTGGCGACAGATTACACTGAAATTATGTCTTTAAAAGAAACAACAGGCTCATGGAAGATCGCGTTATTTTTACCGTTAATTACCGTGCCACAAGTGGTTTTATTCTCATGGGTGATGAATCTTGCCGGTGGCTGAGTGTCCTTTTGTCGATAAGGCAGCATATCAGCTGAAAAATACGATAACGCTCGTCAGCTTGTCGGTCATAGGAGGTTAAGCTGGGTTGTCGCTTTATGCCGGGACAAAGCGATTGAAGCAAGCACCGTGCGAAAAAGACCTAGTCGAGGTATACTGGTTGGCCAATTTAGCAGATCGCTGTCGCCCATTTGATCTTTTTATTGTTGAATGATCTCAGGTGATATAAGTCATTAAGTAAAAGAATTAAGAGAGAAATGAAAAGTATGATTCATCCCGTATTGAAGTCTGTTACCGACAGTGTCATTGAGCGTAGTCAAAAGTCGCGTAAAACGTATTTGGCACGTGTTAATGAAGCTATGTCAGAAGACAGGCACCGTGGTGTTTTAGCCTGTGGTAACTTAGCACATGGTTTTGCTGCTTGTTCAGCAGATGATAAGGCTGATTTAACGGGCAATAAAAAAGATAATATTGCCATTGTTTCGTCTTATAACGATATGTTGTCAGCCCATGAACCGTTTCAGCATTTCCCTAAATTAATTAAAGACGCGGCACGTGAAGCCGGCGGTGTTGCTCAGTTTGCCGGCGGTGTTCCTGCCATGTGTGATGGGGTTACCCAAGGCCAGCCGGGCATGGAATTATCGTTATTCAGTCGTGATGTCATTGCGATGTCAACGGCGATTGCCTTAAGCCACAATATGTTTGATGGCGCACTTTATTTAGGTGTTTGCGACAAAATCGTACCGGGCTTATTAATAGGTGCATTGAGCTTTGGCCATTTACCTGCTGTGTTTGTTCCTGCCGGTCCAATGCCAAGTGGTTTACCAAATAAAGAAAAAGTCAGAATTCGCCAGCTTTATGCCGAAGGTAAAGTCGGTCGTGATGAATTATTAAAAGCAGAATCTGAGTCATACCATAGTGCGGGTACCTGTACTTTTTATGGTACTGCGAATAGCAACCAGATGATGGTTGAAATGATGGGCCTTCATTTACCGGGTAGTTCATTTATTAACCCATACACGCCGTTACGTGATGAGTTAACGAAAGCAGCAACACGCCAAGTTCTGAAATTTACAGCACAAGGCGATGATTACAGACCTATCGGTCATATGATCGATGAGAAAGCCATTTTGAATGCATTGGTTGGTTTATTAGCCACAGGTGGCTCAACGAATCATACGATTCATTTAATTGCGATTGCACGTGCTGCCGGTGTGATTATTAACTGGGATGATTTTGACCGCTTGTCTAAGGTTGTACCTTCAGTGACACGTGTCTATCCAAATGGTGATGCGGATATAAACCATTTCCAAGCTGCAGGTGGCATGAGCGTACTCATTAGAGAATTAAATGACAATGGCTTGATGCATGATGATGTCCTTGCCGTTGGTGATCAACGTGGCATGAAGGCTTATACGCAAGAGCCGAAAATGGTCGATGACAAATTGGTTTGGGCAGAAGGTCCTGAAGTGACATTGGATCCTGACGTCATTAGTTCTGTTAAAGCACCTTTTGCCATCGGTGGTGGTTTACATTTGATGCAAGGTAACCTCGGTCGCGGTATGAGCAAAATTTCTGCTGTTGCACCTAAGCACCGTATCGTAGAAGCACCAGCAATGGTGTTCGATTATCAAGATGATGTCGTGACCGCATTTAAGCGTGGTGATTTGAATAAAGACGTTATTGTTGTGTTGTGTTTCCAAGGGCCTAAATCAAATGGTATGCCTGAATTACACAAACTGACACCACCTTTGGGTGTGTTACAAGACAAGGGCTATAAAGTCGCTTTGGTGACCGATGGTCGTATGTCGGGTGCATCAGGTAAAGTGCCTTCAGCGATTCATATGTGTCCTGAGTGTGCAGATGGCGGTCCTCTTACAAAAATTCGTGATGGCGATATTATTAGTCTTAATACTGAAACGGGTGAGCTTAATGTGCTTGTTGATGATAAAGAGTTAGAAGAACGTGTGGGTTGTATGATGGCTAACACTGAACATCATTTCGGCATGGGTCGTGAGTTATTTGATAGTTTCCGTCGTGGTGTATCTAGTGCTGAGACGGGCGCGATTAACTTGTTTAATGTCGAATAATATTAGCTGAATAGATTATTAGAACTTTGGGAAACTAAAACAGTTATGAGTAGAACAAGTAAAGAGATTATGGCGATTTCGCCATTAATGCCTGTCATGGTGATTAATAATGCTGACCATGCTGTGCCTTTAGCGAAAGCTTTAGTTGCCGGTGGATTGAAAGTATTAGAAATTACATTGCGTACCGATGCCGCATTAGAATCTATTCGCCGTATCGTCGCTGAAGTGCCTGATGCTGTTGTGGGTGCTGGTACGATTATTAATGAAGCAACATTGCATGCTGCCATTGATGCCGGTGCCGAGTTTATTATTAGCCCGGGTACGACACCTGCATTAGCGGATGCCGCATTAAAAACAGGCGTGGCTTTTATCCCCGGTGTAGCAACACCTGGTGAAGCGCTCGCTATGTTTGCAAAAGGGATTACTGAAATGAAGTTTTTCCCTGCTGAAGCGGCAGGTGGTATACCGATGTTGAAATCAATTGGTGCACCGATTCCTCAAATTACATTTTGTCCTACCGGTGGTGTGAATCAGAAGAATGTTGCTGATTACTACAGCCAGCCTAATGTGGGTGTTGTCGGTGGTTCTTGGATGTGTGCTGCAAACTTAGTTGATGCTGAAAATTGGGATGAAATTACCCGATTGTCTATTGAAGCGATTGCATTAGCAACGGCTAAATAAACGACATTTAAAACGAACAAATAAAAAGGGCTGATGGTTTTCCATCAGCCCTTTTTTTATGCTTAAGCGTTATGTATTGACTAGTGTCGTAGTATGAGAATACTGCGTTGGATCCAGTCATGGATGAGTGCTCTAGCGCCTTCAATGACCACTTCTGGGTTTGGGTGTTGTAGCTCTTGTGCTATTCTCTCTGCTGCCGCTTGGCCTGATTGGCCTTCATTGAGCAAGTCGATTAAGCGCGCACTGACCGGGTTTAATTCCAAGAATAAAACATCATCGTCAAGGTCACGGTAAACCAATAAAAAAACAGGCGTGTCATTGGCAATTTCAGGTTGAAAAGTAGGTGATATTTGATGAACGGGGAAAGCATAAGATAATGGCCAAGCTAATGGCGAGGTATTAAACTGCATCGCAAGATAATCTTGTGTCGTATCAAGTTCGATCGGTGACACTGGAGCATCGGAAATACTGAGTGCTAATTCGACCCATTCATAATGACAAAGTGCTTGAATAAAGACCGGATCATTTTTGAGATCACGTTCATTATCGAGATAGTATAAAAACTCGTGGGCAATTTCGTTAAACAGCGGCGACTTAGATTGGTGTTGCACCATAAAGTCTCGCACCATGGCATGCCAGCGTTCTTCCGTCATCAGTGACTTTAAAACGGGGAAGCAGGACGACACGAAGCCTTCTATATTTTTATAAAACAAATCACGATAGATAGTTAAGCGGCGTTGTTCGATGCCTTCGGGTTTGTCATTATTGTCGGGATCACGAAGATAGCCACAGAATTGATATTGAACGCCTTTAAACGATGGGTTTTTAGGCTGTGTGTGCAAGACGATCTTGTCCTTTAGCTGCTTGATCTTGATAGTGACGAATCTTATCGACTTCGCTGGTCAGTATGGCTAATGACGGAATATTAAAATCGCGTTCTAATAGGGTTGGGATGACACCGTGATGCTGATAGGTTTTTTCTAATAATGACCAAACAGGATCAATGACATCACTGCCGTGGGTGTCGACTTTAAGATCATCCGCTTCATTGTAATGACCGGCGATATGCAGATATTCGATACGTTCTGTTGGCATCGCTTTCATATACGCCTCTGGATCGTATTGGTGGTTAATACTGTTAACGTAAATATTGTTCACATCGAGTAATAAGCCACAATCAGCCTCGTTTAAAACGGCATTAATAAATTCAACCTCAGGCATTTCTTGGCCGGGGGCGGCATAGTAAGAGACGTTTTCAATGATCAGTGGACGTTCTAGGATTTCCTGAACACGTTTAATGCGTTGTGCGACATAGCTGACGGCATCTGAAGTGAAAGGGATAGGCATCAGGTCATAAAGGTGGCCATCGTCGCCACAGTAGCTTAGGTGTTCGCTATAGGCTTTGACATTATGTTTATCTAAGAATTTTTTGACGCGAGTAATAAAATGTTCGTCCAACGGGGCAGGGCTACCAAGCGATAATGATAAGCCGTGGCACATCATCGGATAACGTTCGGTGAATTGAGCGAATTTCTTACCGAGTGCCCCCCCCATTTCTATCCAGTTTTCTGGGGCGACTTCTAAAAAGTCGAAGGGTTGGTCATCACGTTGTGTTAACTCGTCCATAAAGTCGCGACGAAGGCCGAGTCCAGCACCAGATACAGGATAAGATTTTGTGTCCATCAGTCATTTCCCAAAATGTCTATGTTGCCATTATGACAAGTTGTTAAGGGAAATGTTACAAAGATTGTTAGATTTGAATGATGATGAAGGGTGGGGCTGAGCTAGAATAAGTTGCAAAGAAAGCGTGCTATGGGGGACATAGCACCCTTTTTCATTGGTTCTGGCTTAGCTTTGGCTCCAGAGGTCATAACCGCCTTTCATAGAGCAGACATTCATATAACCCATTTGTTCTAGTGCGCGCGCTGCGAGCGCTGAGCGACCACCACTTCTACAGTAAATAACAATTGATGCATTTTTGTCTTCGAAAGCTTCATTGCTAGCGATTTTGAATTCTAGAACACCACGAGCAATATGGTGTGAACCCGGGATGTTGCCAGCTTCATTTTCAGCTGTTTCGCGCACATCCAATGCAATACTGCCATTGGCAATCATGGTATTAGCTTCGTCAACACTGACTTCTTTGATCGTTTTCTTCGCTGTTTGTACTAATTCCATCGCTGTCATCGCCATGAGAATCTCCTCGTTAAGGTTGCTTATAAATATAAGTTATAGTGTATATCACTTAATGATTAAACAAAAATCACTGTGATCCGATTATAATGGATTCTTTTCTCCAGCGAGTTAAATTCTCCCTGTTATGTTTGCCTATATCGTCAGAAGAATTTTATATGCATTTCCAATTTTAATTGGCGTGAATGCACTGACCTTTGCGCTATTTTTTATGCTAAATACGCCAGATGACATTGCACGTATGCATCTCGGCAATAAACATATTACACAGTCGTCATTGGACTCATGGAAAGAAGCCCGTGGTTATGACAAACCATTATTGTGGGCGAGCGAAGAAGACGGACTGGTTGATAAAGCGACAGAAACTATTTTCTTTAAAAAGTCATTAAGCTTATTTGTTTTTGACTTTGGGCAAGCCGATGATGGCCGTGATATTGGTCATGATATAAAAACGCGCATGTGGCCGAGTTTGGCAATTGCAGTGCCGACATTGATTATTGGCCTGATGGTCAATATTACCTTTGCCTTATTAATGGTGTTTTTCAGGGCGAGTTATGTGGACCTCGGCGGGGTGATCCTATGCGTCGTCATTATGTCGATATCGAGTTTATTCTATATTATTGGTGGACAATTCTTAGTCGGTAAGTTGATGCAGTTAGTCCCGATATCAGGCTATGGTGAAGGACTGAGTGCGATTAAGTTTGTGATCTTGCCGGTGTTAATTGGTGTTGTGGCCGGCATTGGCGGCGGGGCACGTTGGTATCGAACCTTATTCTTAGAAGAAGCGGCCAAAGATTACGTGAGGACAGCCCGGGCGAAAGGCTTTTCTGAGTTACAAGTGTTATTTAAACATGTGCTTAAAAACGCGATGATTCCTATCTTAACGGGCGTGGTGGTGGTATTACCGACCTTATTTATGGGTAGTCTTATTATCGAATCATTCTTCGGTATCCCCGGTTTAGGCAGTTACACCATTGATGCCATTCAGGCGCAGGATTTTGCCATCGTGCGTGCCATGGTGTTCTTAGGTTCCGTGCTCTATATAATTGGTTTAGTCTTAACGGATTTGTCTTACACTTTGGTTGACCCGCGCGTCAGCATGGATAATTAATGTCTGAAGAGAATAATGAATTGCGGGCCGCCGTATTAGCCTGTTTATTAAGTCGTGACCCAGTTGAAAAAGCCAAACAAACGCAGATACTCTATCAACGTTGGTTGCAGGGCGAATTAACCCTATCTGATGTGGCAGAATTTGATGTACCCGATCTACCGGGGCAACCCGACAAACCTGAGCTTGTTGCACCGCGAGATTTACCGCGACGACGTAATAGTGCAGAAACTGGCGTAGCACCGTTAATTCATGCCGTTAATCATATTGAGTTTAATGCGATTAACTTGGCGTTAGATGCCATTGCCCGTTTTTCAGGACTGCCCGAAGCATACTATGCTGATTGGATGAAAGTCGCTTCTGAAGAGGCGAAACACTTTACCTTATTACGTGAACACATGATTTCATTGGGTTATGACTATGGCAGCTTCCCAGCTCATAATGGCATGTGGGAGATGGCCCAAAAGACACATCATGATCCGTTGATACGGATGGCGCTAGTACCAAGAGTATTAGAAGCTCGGGGCTTAGATGTCACACCGAAGATGATGGATAAATTACGTGGTACGGGAGACCTACGCGCGGTAGAGATTTTAGAGTTAATTCTAGAAGAAGAAATCGGCCATGTCGCCATTGGCACACGTTGGTTTAATTACTTGTGTGATCAGCGTGGAGTGGATTCATTAGCGACATTTAAAGACTTGCTTGATAACTACTTCGATGGTCAGTTACGTGGCCCGTTTCATACTGAGGCGCGAAAGAAAGCGGGGTTTACTGATGCAGAAATGGCCTTACTAGAAGGCCGTTCTTAAGCGGGATTAGTCTTTCGCTGTAGCACTGGCCGTATTGGCTTTTTGTATGTCTTGTGCTGCTTTTTTACGTTCCATTTCGACTTTTTGGCGGCGAGATTCTTTGGGATCGGCAATCAACTTACGGTAAATTTCGATTCGATCTTTATTTCTCAAACTGGCAGTGAGCTTACACATTTTGCCAAAAATACCGACTTTATCGGTGGCTAAATCAATTTGTGGATAGGCATCTAACACGCCAGAATGCTTAATGGCTTGTTCAACATCACAGTCGGCTGGCACTTCTAATTCAAAAATACGCTGTTCATTGGGCAAGGCATAAGCGACTTCAATATGTAGTGTGTTATCTGCCATAAGTCTCATTGGCCCGTTTACAAAAGGCATCCACTAATGACCCTGATATCTGGGTAAAAATAGGGCCAAGCGCCATGCTAATCAGCCGGTTTGAAAATTCAAAATCCATATCTAATTGAACGCGACAACCTTGGTTATCACCAATCATCGTAAATTGCCAATGGCCTTCTAAGTGCTTGAAGGGGCCATCGATTAAGGCAATATCAATTGCTTTTCCGGGCGTGAGCTTATTTCGGGTAGAAAACACATGGCGAATCCCACCTTTAGCCAGATCTAATGTGGCACAAATCACTTGGTCATCAGCGCTGATAATTTTACTGTCACGACACCAAGGTAAAAAGCTTGGGTAAGCTTCTATATCGTTGACGAGGTCATACATTTTTTCCGGTGTATACATCACCAGGGAGTTACGCGAAATGGTGGTCATTGTGTCCTAAGATGAGGTGAGATCAATTATGCCAATCATATTTAAGAAGATGATAATAATGGCGATGGGTGAAATGTAACGAATCAGGAAACGCCAGATGTAATAGATGAAATTGGGTTTTATTGCCAGTTCATCCACTGTTGATTGTTTCGACATTACCCAACCGGCGAAGATGGCGATAAACAATCCGCCCAGCGGTAGCAAGATATTGGCCGTGAGATAATCGAGTAGCTCAAACAATGTTTTGCCAAACAAAGTCCAATCAATGCCGATATTGAAAGAGAACACCGTCAATAAGCCGAGTAACCAGGTACTGAGTCCAACCATGACAGAGGCACGGCGACGGCTAACGTCTTTGTTTTCTACTAACCATGCCACAGCGGGTTCAATCAGAGAAATGGCTGAACTCCATGCCGCAAAGACCAAGAGTAGGAAGAATAAGCCACCATAAAAGGCACCATTGGCCATATGACCAAATGCAATGGGTAAAGTATGGAAGATTAAGCCCGGTCCTGCATTGGTGTCTAAACCATTGGCAAAAACGAGTGGGAATATAGCCAGTCCTGCTAAGAGTGCGACGCCTGTATCAGCCAATGCAATGGTGATGGACATTTTTAAGATAGAGGCTTCTTTCGGCAGGTAAGAACCGTAAACCATAATGGCGCCCATCCCTAAACTTAAAGTGAAAAAAGCATGGCCCATTGCCGTTAAAATCGCGTCATTAGTCAGTTTTGAAAAGTCAGGTTTGAATAAAAAGTCGATAGCTTGTTGGAAATAAGTACCGGTATTCGCTGCATATCCAACTAATAAAATAAGGATGAATAATAGGGCAGGCATGAGGAATTTAACGCTTTTTTCTAAGCCACCTTGTACGCCACGGGCGACGACGATTGCGGTAATAGTCATAAAGATAGTATGCCAAGCCAGTAGCCGCTCTGGATCTTGTACTAAGGCGTTATAAATACTGGTCGCACCATCGGCGGTAACACCTTCAAATGTACCTGAGAACAGGCGAAAGACGTAGGCTAGTGTTTGGCCAGCAAAGACGCTGTAATACGATAAAATTAGGAAGCCCGCGACAACACCCATCCAGCCTAAATATTGCCAGGCGGTATTTTTGCCTTCTTCAACTGCGAGGCTATAGAGGCTGTTAACCGGGTTTTGGCGACCACGACGGCCGACCATGATTTCTGCCATCATAATTGGCAAGCCGATTAACGCTAAACACGCTAAGTAAACAAGAACAAACGCGCCACCACCATTTTCGCCGGTGATATAAGGAAACTTCCAGATATTACCAAGACCAACAGCAGAACCCGTTGCAGCTAGAATAAATGCCCAGCGTGAAGACCATTGACCGTGGATTGATAGTGCAGGTCTACTCATAATATACTGGTTCACCTAACTAGATTACGATGAAATAGCGACGTTGTTACTGTCAGCTATTCGTGATTTGTTATGTGCCTATATTAACGATTATGGCGCAATTTTTATACCGTGAATTGTGATTATCTTTCTCAACTTTCGCGGATTGTGTCGTTTATGAGACAGGGGTCTGATAAATCAGCATGTGATTAGCCGAGCGATGAACTGCTACGTCATTTATAATAGGGGCATGGCTACAAAGAAAAGTGCAAAGAAAAAAGGTGCAGGTAATAATATTGCCCAAAATCGTCGTGCCCGACATGATTACTTCTTAGAAGATAGTTTTGAAGCAGGTCTGGTATTAGAAGGGTGGGAAGTCAAAAGCCTACGCGATGGTCGTGGCCAGCTGAATGAAAGCTATGTCCAGCTTCATCAAGGTGAAGCGTGGTTACATGGTTGCCATATCTCACCGATGTTATCGGCCTCCACTCATATCCATCCTGATGATATTCGCCGTCGTAAGTTGTTACTGAACCGACTTGAACTTAATCGTTTGATTGGTGCGGTCGACCGAAAGGGCTATACGATTGTGCCGGTTTCAATGTATTGGAAGAAGGGCAGAGCCAAACTCGAAATTGCGCTCGCAAAAGGTAAACAACATCACGATAAACGATCAACGGAGAAAGATCGGGATTGGTCACGTGAGAAGTCTCGGATTATGTCGAGCAAATATAGCTAGTTCAAATATCATCTCTGTCGTAAAGAGAACCTTTGAATATCTTTGATGACAAATAGCTGTATAATTGACCAAAACACTTTAAGGGGGCGACCTGGCTTCGACGTGGGGTACAAAACTTGAGGTGCATGCCGAGTATGTTAGTTCTCTCGTAAAAAAGACTGACAAATTTTAGTTGCAAACGATAACAACTACGCACTAGCAGCTTAATACCCTGTGAATGCCGTCCGACCAAAGCCGTACTTATGCGTTTGGTATCGGGCGTCGACTCTCATAAGTAAAGCCTGAAACGTGCTTGGCGTTGATGGACAAAAATCTTATCAAGATCGCGACTTTTTTTCCCTGTTCATCGGGTAGCTTGCCGTTAAACTAATAGATGAAATAAGCATGTAGATCTGATAGCAGAGGTCTTGCGGACGGGGGTTCGATTCCCCCCGCCTCCACCATTTATTTAAAACCATTGGTATCAAAGGGTTTAGGCGATTGCTTAAACCCTTTTTTGTAGGTAAGTTTGTAGGTAATTATTAAGGTGACCTACTAATGAAATATCTTTACAGAGACGACAGAGGCTGCTTCTGGGTTAGAAGAGTGATAGCTAAAGAATTAAGGAATCATTTTGGTAAAACTCAACTTCAAAAGAGTCTTGGGGTCGTATCAAAATCCAAAGCCGAGAGCCTGGCAGTTCCAACTCTTGAACTGTGGCGGAAAGAAATAAGGGCTGCCCAAGAAACTCTTAATGATAAGCCAGCCGTAAATGTTGCAGAGATTCTGATAACCAAAGACGCTGACAATGTCACGGATGAAGAAATTGATACGGTACAACAATCGGTATACGAGGGTTTTTACAGCGGAGAACTTGCTGCGCGTGAGGATGTGATGCAAGGGGGAGCTGTCCCCTCTGATATGTTTGTCGAAAAACATCGTGAATCAATTCAGCACCTTACTCCGAAGAGCATCAATCAAAGAATCAGTCGCCTTGAAAAAGAGTTCTTACCTAATTTTAGATGGTTAAGCGAAAAAAGTTTATCTACTCGGAATTTGCAACGATGGATTGATAGCTACACTCACAAGAAAAATAAACCATCCCACGGCACATTGAGAGCCTACTATCAGGTTGCAAAACTATATGTTGAGTGGTTGAGGAAGGTGGGGCTGCTTGACATCGCAGACACATTTTCTGGGGTAAAACTCCCAAGCAAGAAACTGTTATCAGTCTCTACCCCCCAGAAGACCCTTCTCTGATAAAGACCTGGAAGAAATTTTAGTAGCTATTAAAGATAATGAGCTGAAGGCATTAACAATACTGGGAATGTATACTGGGGCAAGGATTGAGGAGTTGGCAACCCTAAAAATACAAATGTATATGAGCAGGATAAAACATATTGGACTTCCATTACTGATTCAAAGACTGAGGCGGGTATAAGGCAGGTGCCCATCAACAGACAGATTAGTCATATCATCAGGAGTAGGGTGGGTAATACTGAAGAATATTTATTTTCAGGAGGTGCAAAAAACCAGTATGGAATCAGGAGTGATACGCTTAGTAAGAAGTTCGGAAGAATTAAAACAAAACTCGGTTTTGGCAGAGAGTACGTATTCCATTCAATTCGCAAAACTGTAGCGACAAAGCTAGAGCAGGCTGGCTTTCAGGAGAATATCGCAGCAGATATACTAGGACACGAAAAACCTAATATCACATACGGTCTATAGAGCGCACACATGTGGTTCAACATAGCAGCTGCAAATGGAGATTCAGATGCAGTCAAAAACAGAGACATCATAGCTAAAAAAATGACCCTTTCACAAATAGAAAAAGCACAGGATATGGCTCGTGAGTGGATTGCTAAGCATCCATAGATTATTTCTGCCCTTAGTATTCTACTAAGCCAATTACTACAAGCAAATACACTCAAAGCAAAGTAGTTAAGACAGCTGAAAATGACACCCTTGTCTCACTTAATTCATCAAAGATGTCTTCACCCTAAACATAAATACTAAAAGGGCTATAGGTGCCATTGGATTGCTAAATTTTTTGCTGTAAGCCAAACCAAGTAAAAATAGGTAATATACTTTTCGGAACAGCTAAATAATGATCAGACAGAAGTATAAACAACCTGATGATAACTCTCCATCAAGTCTTTTGATGTGACATATATTCTAGAACAATACTATACTAGTATCCAGACACCACAATTACTCAAAACGAGAAATTCATGTTCAAACAGACAACACTACTAATACTGTTTTTATTATCTTCATCCCTCGCTGTTGCAGACTGCCCTGATTTTCTAGAGCACAATCTTAAAAAGCTTCATTCAGATGAAACCATCAATTTGTGTGAGGCAGCTTTTGGAAAAACTCTGTTAATCATTAACACAGCAAGTTACTGTGGCTACACAAAACAGTTTGAAGGCCTAGAGTCAGTGCATCAGAAATATCATGATCAAGGGTTACTGATGGTTGGATTTGCCAGTAACGATTTTAATCAGGAAGCCTCAACTGAAAAAGAAGCATCTCGAGTATGCCGCTTAAACTATGGTGTAACTTTCATGATGATTGCCCCAAGCTCTGTCAGGGGACAAACCGCTAACCCCGTATTTGCAGAGCTCAACAAGAAGACTAAAGAGCCAAATTGGAACTTCAACAAGTATTTAGTGAGTTATGATAGAAATAATGTGACCCACTTCCCTAGCTATATTGCTCCGGAATCGGACCAATTAACAACAGCTATTGAGACTGCATTATCAAATGTACGGGGTTCACATTAGCGGGGTAAAAACGTGAGAGAGAAAATCCGCCTCGCAGTTATTGGCTCTGGTATAAGCGGGCTGACGGTAGCTCGTGAAATTGCTATGCGGTTGGGCGAAAACGCTGTTACAGTTTTTGAAAAAGCAGATAGGCCCGGCGGCAGAATGGCAAGCAAAGTAATTAACGGTGCTGACTTTGATTATGGAGCACAATTTTTCACTGTAAAGACACCATCGTTACAAGCATTAATTGACGAAATGAGAGCGCAGAGAGTCGTTGATACTTGGTGTGGTCGCTTTATAGAGTTTGATCACAAGACAGTCTGTTCAGAACGACATTGGGATGATAACTATCCTCATTATGTTGGTACACCAAATATGGCTGCAATCCCAAAATGGTTGGCTAAGCCTCTTAAAATCCATTACGAAACACCAGTGACCAAGATTGTAAAAAAAACAAAAGGATGGCAGCTACACTCTAATAAAACCACACTAGGGCTCTTTGACTGGCTTGTCATAGCTGTCCCTCCCGAGCAAGCACGTGCATTATTACCTCCCAGCCATCAATTCCAGACCACTTTATCCAATATAAAAATGCAGCCTTGTTTTACACTTCGAGTAGCACTCAGTGAGGATGTAGATTTTGGCTTTATTGCAGCGTTGGTTCGCAACCATGATATAAGCTGGATATCTAAAAACAGTAGCAAACACAACAGGACTGCTGAACCGTCAGTAATCGTCCACTCCACTAACAAGTGGGCACAATTTCATCTCAACGATGATTTAGAGCAAATAAAGTATCATTTATTGGAGTGTTTACAAGGTATAACTAGAATTAAACAAGAATCAATAAAATCTAGTGATGTTAAAAGATGGCTATTTGCCAATGCTCCCAGATATTCTGGGAGTAATCATCTCATAGACTATCAATCAGCAATTGCTGTCTGTGGTGATGCGTTGATTCACGGTCGTATTGAAGCCGCATACAAAAGTGCACAGCACTTAGTTTCAGGTCTCACAAGTGAGTTCGAAGAGAAAGGTATTTTTGCTCATCGATCTATGGCTGGTAATTAGAAAAAGATATAACTAAAAGTGAAAGTAGAGAACATTGCCATATCCATATCTGTTGGTATATGTAATATCTGTAAGCAATCCAAGCTACTAGTTTTAGGTGAATATTTTTGCCCTACTCTCTGGAAGGAAATCATCTGTTTAAGTGATTTTTCTGGTGTCACAACATCATCATGTAACACACCAGTAGCAACAATTACGATATCAAACGGTTGCTTAGCAGTTGCTGCGATAATGGCTTTTTCTATGGCGCCCTCGTCTTGATAATTGAGGCTATGTGATAACACGTTTGCGTTATCCAACGCTTGTTCTGAACGTGAAAAAGCATAGATAACGGCTTCTGGATATTGCGCGGCGAAATGCTTTATAAAGGCGTTACCCAAAGAAACCGAACTCCCAAAAACGGCAATATTTCTCACTTCCATGCCAAACCTCATAATAATTTGTATTTTAGTCAGACAAACAGAAGATATGAAAACTTCATCAGTTATAGTAAGTTAGTCATTAAAGTCATTTAATGTTGAACAAGACGATAGAAAAGTTGTCAAAGTTCTCGAAATAATAGGCTGGGATGGGTATGCGTAACCTACAAAACCAATTTGAGAATAGACAAGCATTAGTAAACTATGTTCAAAAGCTGGCACCATGGGCTGAAGGTGACGCATCTGAAATTGAGGGTGGACTCAGTCAAGGGCTAGAAAAATTACAAGCCATCGATCCCATTAATTACGGCAATACCAGAAATTTTGCTGATGGAAAAATTACTCAACTTTCAGCTTATGTTCATCATGGCATCATTGACCTAAATCAAATCAGAAATGAGGCATTAAGGCACTGTAGTCAACCAGAACAAATCATAAAGTTTGTGCAGGAACTAGCCTGGAGAGACTTTTGGCAGCGTGTTGCAGAACATCATCCAGAATGGGTTTGGAAAGATGTTGAGCCCTATAAAACTGGCTTTAAGCCACAAGATTATGCAGAGATATTGCCAGATGATATTACGTCAGCCAATACGGGTATTGCCTGTATTGACAGGTTTATCGAAGATCTAATCAATACAGGTTATCTCCATAACCATACCCGTATGTACATAGCAAGCTATATCGTTCACTTCCGAAGAATTAAATGGCAAGCAGGCGCTAAATGGTTTCTCAGTCATTTACTCGACGGTGATGAAGCTAGTAATAACCTGTCGTGGCAATGGGTTGCCAGCACTTTTAGTAATAAGCCTTACATCTTTAATCGGGAAAACGTTGATAAGTATTTTGGTATGCAAATAGATACGTCACCAGAACATAATGCTATCTTAGATGCCAGCTATGAGCAATTAACCGAACTTTTATTTCCAAATCTAGTTGAGAGACATGGACATGATTGACACAATTATTTGGTTACACGATAAGGGGTTGAGTATAAGTCACCCATTATTTGAACTTCCTAATGCTGGCACCCCATGTTTTTTTATCTGGGATGATGGTTATTTCAAACAGCGTGCTTACAGTCTGAAAAGGCTGGTATTTATATACGAATCGCTGTGTGAAATGCCAATACAGATAGTGCAGGGTAATACTCTAGAAATCTTTACGGAGATGCGACCACAAAAAATCATTACACCTTATACAGCCGATACCGAAATAAATCATCTCATCAAGCAACTGGCAAAAGGTGTTGCAGTCGAAACAATAAGGAGCAAACCCTTTTCTATGGCACCAAACTCTGATGTAAAACGTTTCTTTAAATATTGGAGCAAAGCCAAGAAAACAGCGATGTTAGAAGATGCAGGTAAAAACTTATGAATGACAACACAACAACAAATAGCAATGTAGACTCTAGAGACACAATCCACCATATAGCTGTTCAAGTAAATGATGTAAGCAAAGCAGTAGATTGGTATACGAAGCACTACACCTGTGAAATACAATACCAAGATAAAAGCTGGGCGATGTTAGACTTTGCCAATATATCATTGGCACTCGTGTTACCAGAACAACACCCACAACACTTTGCGATTGTCAGCGATGATATCTCAAGCTATGGCAATGCAGTGCCACACCGTGATGGCACTAGTTCAGTCTACACTAAAGACATTGATGGTAATCATGTTGAAATGATGACATTACCCACCGAAACGATCGTAAACCAGTCAGGGCTGACATAAACAAGTTATGGATCTGTTCGGGCAAGCAGAACAACACACAATTAACATAGTGCCGTGTGATGGCATCGTTAATTATCACGGCACGATATTAAGCCAATCAGAAGCTGACCGTTATTACCAAGCCTTGCTGAATGACATTGCTTGGCAACACGATCGGGCCATTATTTTTGGCAAAGAAATCATAACAAAGCGCAAAGTCGCTTGGTATGCAAGTGCACCTTTTTCCTATACATATTCAAAAGTCACTAAAACCGCTTTGCCATGGGCTGCGGTGTTACTGGAGTTAAAAAAACAAGTTGAGCATCACACAGCTGAAACATATAACAGCTGCCTCCTTAACCTTTATCACAATGGCAGTGAAGGCATGGCATGGCATAGTGATGGTGAAAAAGAACTTAAAAAGTATGGTGCCATTGCTTCGTTGAGTCTTGGGGCAGAAAGAAAGTTTTCGTTTAAACACAAGTCAACAAAGCAAGCTATCTCAACTGTGCTCGAGCATGGCAGCTTGTTAGTGATGAAAGGCGATACACAGAAATACTGGCTTCATTGTTTACCCCTTACAAAGACGGAACAAACATCGCGTATTAATCTAACTTTTAGGACGATTATTACAAGATAGCAGAGGCAGTTAATAGGCAATATTAAGAGGAATAATGAGTTTTACAAAGGCTTTTCTCACTCTTGCATAAAATACGCAAAAACACTATTTATAATACATAGCCGTTGATATGGTTGAGCAGGAAGCACCTCTTCGCACCTTAATAATCAGTAACTAAATAAATATTAAACAACCAAGGCTGCTAATTTTCAGGTGGAAAAAATCACCCTATTTTAGGCATGAGATATGGTGTGTAGGGCGAGCTATTTTAACGTCTTAGAGAGGCTTGCAGAGGGTCTGATACTCTGCTTTTTTATTATACTTTCTTAGTAGCTAAGACCTTTTCAAATTCACTCTTTTTTGTATGTGGGGTGGTACTACTAATTGCACATTACACAAACAGCCCCCCCCGCCCCTGTACTGATGCCTGTTAAATCTAATCAGTTGTATTCACAGGTAAACATGGAGATACACCTAATCCACCAGTAAATGAATACACCTTAACCGTTGTATTATCTAGCAGGCTCACGTACACTCTTTATCCCAAGACATGCGAATACATAGGTTAATTATATGAAGCTAGGTTACATAAGAGTTAGCACAGTTGAGCAAAACACAGCCAGACAGTTGGATGGCATTACCGTAGATAAAACCTTTGAGGATAGGTGCAGTGGTAAGGATACCAACAGACCACAGCTACAACGTATGCTAGGTGTTATGTGTTCAGGTGACACAATCATAGTACATGAGATATCTAGGTTAGCTCGTAACCTTGTTGACCTACTACAGCTAATAGAATCTATCAATGGTGCAGGTGTAAGGTTAGAGTTTGTTAAAGACGGTATCACTTATGACAGCAACGATAAGAACCAAAAGCTAATGTTATCTATTATGGGGGCTGTTGCTACCTTTGAACGAGAGATGATTCATGAGAGGCAAGCTGAAGGTATTGCCATAGCGAAAGCCAAAGGTGTGTATAAGAACAGAAAGCAATCTAAGGTTATAGATCAGGCTGGTATTAAAAAAGCTATAACCGATGGTTTATCTGTTAGGAAAACAGCTGCTAAATTTAATGTAGCACCAAGTACAGTGAGTAGAATTAAGAAGGGACTTTAGGTAAATTTGTAGGTAAACTTATAACTAAAACTACGATATACCGTTATATAAAGGGTCTAGATAGGATTCAGGTTCGACTCCCCCCGCCTCCACGAAATTCTAAGAAACCACCTTCTGATGGTTTTTTTGTGGCTGTTCATGTTAAAATTAATTGTATTTGATCTTATTGATTATCTCGTTCTGATGTCATTCTTTTAGCCCACGATTGATAATTTTCTGATTGCCAGCAACTGCTAACATCGCCACCAATATGCTCAAGGGCCATGTCGGAAAATGTGTCCTTATGTATATCGGCGATAGAGCCAATAGCGAGCATATCTTCATGCCACAAAGCTTTAGCTTTGTTTAACTGGTCGATTTCCCGTACTGATATTCTGTTACTGCCAAAAATAATGAGCGGTTGATCAAGTGATTGTTTTAGCCGTGGTAGGGCGTTCAGATAGTCTAACTGGTTGACGGCATTTATTTGAATGCCAGATTGTAATAATAAACCATAAAACAACCAATAATCTAGAGCGATATCTTGATCATCGAGATTGACTAACCAGTAAGTAGCGCTCGGTTTTTGCTTATCGGCACGCAAGGTCATGATGGTTATCTGTCGTTGCCAGCATTGTTGCCAAAGTTGTTTTTCCAATTGATGACCTAGCGGTTCGCTTTGCCAACGCGTTATTAATTGACGTGAAAGTGGTTGATATACCTTTTCACATAAGCTGATAAAAGGCATCGATTTATTGAGCTTATCGAGTAAAGGGTTTAGGCTTCTTTGCTTGAGCTCGATAAGCGTGCTTAATAATTCTTGCTGCACTTGCTGCCATGATTCATCATCTTCACACACTTGCACTGTTGCTTCAATCGTATTTAGCAGAGCTCCGACCTTACTAATCGTTACTCCGCGATTCAACCAACTAACAATTTGCCTGATTTCTGCTACATCAGCCTCGCTATATAGGCGATGACCTTTGGGCGTTCTTTGTGGCTTTATCAGCCCATAACGGCGTTCCCAAGCGCGTAGCGTCACTGCTGCCACGCCTGTTTCTTGAGATACTTCGCTTATATTTGTATATACTTTTGATTTCATAATTTTTGTTACCAGACGCTGACGTCTCAACAGAATAGCAATTTATAAATACTTATACAAAACTTATTATTTGTATAAGTACGTATTTTCAATACGGCTCATCCTGATTAAAGTAGCACCGTAGTTAGAGATTTAGGGTTAATTAACCATGTAAAAGTTTTTAAACCGTAGATGTCTAATTCTAGTAGTTAATATATCAATACTCTATTTTAAAGGGGTTTTATCATGAAAAAGCTTTTAGTTAACATCCGATACTGGCTCGCGCCGGTACTAATCCTTGTGACTCTATTAAGCATCATAATGGGTGGCATGTTTGTATGGGTCGGTGTAGCACTGTTCGCAGTCGGCATCATCCTTGACACTGTCACTATGCCTTTC
>Ga0115570_10000101_pt1 | contig 63537 bp, 53 predicted proteins | sample COGITO_mtgs_1205_3_FD_87294 | JGI IMG/M metagenome (GOLD analysis project Ga0115570, IMG submission 87294) | Pelagic marine microbial communities from North Sea - COGITO_mtgs_120524 | ecosystem: Environmental > Aquatic > Marine > Epipelagic | place: Germany:Helgoland, sampling site Kabeltonne... | reverse complement strand
TGAAGCACCGTTGTCTGATGCTTCCACCACGGGCATCTCCCGATGACTTGCTGTTGCAAGGCGTGCCTGACGGTCAAAGCGGTATGTTTGGTGTGCAGGGCAGGAGCGAGCGCAACGAGATCGCCGTGGACGATGTTGAGCCTGAAACCTTCACCCTTGAGCGCATAGGACCTCTTGGTCACCTCGGCTGGCAAACGCGTGGGATGATCAACGAGCCACTGAAGGTAGGAATGGTAGGCTTCGAATGGCCAAGCCGACCTTGCCGGCACTGGCGTTTTGAACACCATTCCATGCTCTTCTCCATCCATGTAGACCGTTGACCATGTGTCGTGCCAGTTCTCCCATGTGATGGCGTTTGGATGGACGGTTTCTTCGTGTTCTTCATCCAACATTTTCTGAACTTGAGACGGCATCAGCGCCATTTCCAGTATTGTGTTCCAAAACCATGGTTTCATGGCTTCAAACCAATCAACTCCGCCCCATTCTCCATCCGCATGATGGTGAACTTTGAACACCGTTGCACTGTATGTTTGCATTTCATGATTGGCGTTTTCGCCAAGCCATTCAATGGTGCAAACCTCACTCATCGATGTTGACTCGGTGAGAGGAAATTCTCCACCTGGATGATTGTACCAGCATACGCCAGATTCGTCGGTTGGCACGTGCTTGTGATCCAAAATAACCAGCCCTCCATCCCTTATGTTGTGAGCAAACTGGGCCATCATCTCTGGAAAGGCATTGTTCCTATTCTCAACAAACTCGTCAAGCCACGTCAACCAGTCAACATAGAGGACATCAATGGGTGGCGAGTTGGACAGAAAATCGTAGGCCTCCCTCATGACATGCAGTTGCCAGTGCGGTGTGGCGAGTGAGGTTTTCCTGAACACTGGCCAGCCTTCCGAGGAGTCATGCAGCCTCTGATAGATGGCATGGTTGATGACATCTGCGTGGTATGGCCATTCATCAGGAACACACAACATCCCGACATCGACCAAGACCTGCAAAAACGGATGGCCTGCATCTTCAAACAAACTCATGCTCGCATGGTAGTGGCTCGCTGCTGCTGGGTGAGCCACCACAAGGGGTCTGTCTTCATCAATTTCAATGGGCAAACCAATGCCCATGCCATTGGCTTCACCATAGGTGACGCAGCTTCCAAACCCGTTAATTGGCAGCTTCCTTGTCATGCCTTGACCCATCAAACACACCTCGGATGCCCAAGTGGCACAACCCTGAAGATTCTCTTGGTTTGCCTTTCCAGCCTTTCGTATTGATTGGCCAGAACCACACCGCCCGAGCCACTGTGTTTTGCAGTGTCGTAGATGGTGTCGTTGTGCATGGTGACAATATGGGCCGTGCACAGCTTGCCATTTGCATCTGGATCGCTTGGTGGGTTGACCGAGTAAAAGCACAAGAAAAACAGGTCGTTGAGTTTGACCAGTTCGTCGATGTAATGCTCAATTCTCCTCAAATCGTGGTTGCAGTACGCCAATTGCATGCCGTATGGTTTGAGGGCATTCGACCATGAATGCGGTGATTGCGAATTGGTGACAGCCTTGAAATCATCAGCCTCCACCTCGGCTCCTGTCGTTCTTGCAATCATAGCCAACGTAGTCGCCACACAAGAGGGCCCAATCTGCTTGGTGTGTTCAATCGCCATTTCTGGGAAAAATGGTCCTTGTGGCTCATCTGCATTTGGCGGGTCCCACAATGGAGCGCTGGCGTTTGGTTTCCAGGCCATGTTCAAATCCACTCCTTTGTGAAGTCTTCACCGAAACAGGATGTGTCTTCATCGAAGTGAGCGATGCCGTTTCCGTCACCGTCCCTTTCACCCTTTTCTTGTCTTGTGTTCCAATCCCTCACCGATTCAAGTTCGTAGGAGTTCAGTTCAATCTGTAATTTCAAATGCAGAGCAAGCAATTGCATCAGCATGGTCATGTCGATTGTGTTGTGTTTGCTGTTTTTTCTTCCGTTATTCTTTTCCATTTTATTCACCTCATAGGTATTCTCTGTCTTGATGTGGCCTTCCAGATGGCCATTCTTCTTCGATTTCTTTGATGTATTCTATTTGCGCTAGATCGTGCTCAAACCCCATCTTCCAAATGTGCGTATCTTCAATGCAAAGATGCAGCATAGAAAGCATGGCAAGAGCGAAGCATTGGTCTTGCTTTTGCTCGATGCAAAAGTCAACTTCGGTGGCTTGCCTTGTTGGCTTCCCCCCGTAGACTGGCACGTGGTCTGGACAGGTCCAAAACGCACCAAGCGAATGCTCAACGATGCCCTTCATGAAGAAGTGAAGGACATTAGGTTGCCATGGTGGACCGAGTTGCTCAACCCCTTTGCCCACCGTCTTCTCGTAATGCTTGACAAGCGAGCCAGGGGTGACCCAATCGCCGTATTCAATGCACATGTCGAAGCTGAAAGTGTGGCCGTAATTTCCAGTCACCGTGACGGTATAACCATCAATAGAAATCGCTGAAGAACCGTGCATGAACTGCATTAATGCGAGCCAATGCTCCCTTTCCGCCACCAGTTCTGGTGGATCAGTTTCGGGCTCTCCAAACGTCAAGAAGTCGTCGAGCGAGGTCAGCACCAACTCCCATTCCGGCCATGTGTCCCATTCCTTGCTTTCTGCAATGTTATGTTGGTTGTAGGCTGAGAAAATCTGAATGAACTTCTCAGGCAACTGAAGGTTCGCATTGTGGTCGATGATGTCGTTCGGATGAGTGTATCCGTGTTCAACGAACCAATCCCCATTTCTGTTCAAAATCATCTTCTTTGTGTTGTCATTCATTGTTCATCACCTGATCGTATCTTTGTTGAGTTTTAACGGCCCATTCTGCCCTAATTTCCTTCCAATCCTGTTTTGAGTACTGGCAATCAAGGTCCTCTGGTATGCCCTGAGGCCAATGCTCTTCCCACCATTCATTCTTAATCTGAGCGAGAAAATCTGTTTTTGCTTGAATCACCCAGATACCAGAATCATCCCTGCACAATCTAACCAGAGATTGCATGGCCAAGGGCAGTGATTCGTGCATCGGCTCAAGACAAAAGATGGCATCGTGCATGTGATGTGTCGTTGTTCCACCCAAAAATGGAACATGCTCTGGAACTGTCCAGTAGGACCCTAGAGAATGACCGACAAGGTGTTTTGATTCATGCAGTCTGTGTCTTCTGCCCGCCATTCCATTTCCGCTTTCGAGTCTCGCACCTGCCTCAAGCCATTTATCGTGTTCAGCCATCGCCCCAGGTTCAATCCAGCACCTCAAGTCAAGCGATACATCAAATGAGAACATTGTTTCATGTTGGCCTTGAACACTGATGGTGTAACCATCAACAGTGATGTATGGTGAGTTGTGGATATGTTGGGCGAGCATCAGCCAATGGTTCATCTCTGCTTTAGCAAGCTCTGAAGCTTCTTCAAGAAAATGTACGCCATTCTCGAGTGATGTCAAGCACAGCTCCCAATCAGGCCATGTATCCCATTGCGTTCCCATATCGAGGTGGTGTTGATTATATGCGGCAAAAATACCGAAAAAGCCCTTCATGTTGTCGAGATTTCCATTGTGGTCGATTATGTCGTTCGGATGAGTGTATCCGTGTTCAACGAACCAATCCCCATTTCTGTTCAAAATCATCTTGTTTGTGTTGTTTTTCATTGTATCATTTCCTTGTTGTTTTTATTGTTTCTTTTGTGTTTTTTTTCTTGGATTTTTTGCATGCCTTGGGTCAAAGCAGGCAGAGGTACCCGGATTCGAACCGGGGTCCAGGGATCCGAAGCCCCTGATGCTATCCACTACACCATACCTCCATGCTGCTTTCAAACAGCGAAAACGCGTATGCAATGTTGGAAAAGAGCGATAACGCCCTTTCTGTGGTTGCATAAGCAGCGTTCACTGCCAAACCCAGATCAGTCGCACTAACTGCGATGACGGAGGGTCCGCATCAACGAAAATAGAATGTTGAATTTTGGTCCCCTCATACTTGCTCACCTGTTCCGGTACATCTCACCATAAGCGGACCTCCCATAAAAAACTTTCGCTCAGCCCAGCGTTTCTTGAGCCCCTAAGTGCCCGCGCAAGCGCGGAAAGTAACATTATCGCGCCCGCACGTGGGGCATACTTAGGCGGAATTGAACCTCCCGAAGTACACGGTTAATTGGTCCAAATTCAAAGAATCTAATTCAAGCCGAATCTTCTGGGAACACAATGGTTGCATCTCCCTCAACCCACTGCTTATGCTTCTTCATGCAGGCTTTGAACGCCTCACTTTCGAGGTTCTTTGCCAACCATTCTACCACGTTTGCCCACGGCTGTACATCAAACCAATCTCGATTGTGATTGGCAAATTGCCTCACAAATGGGAACAGAGCATCGCTCAAGGCTTCACTGATCGAGGGTTCAGTGGCCAATCGCCGGTCCAAATCCATCAGGTAGGCTGAGGCAAGGGTGCGTTGCTCGATTTCGTCGACGTCTTCGTAGCGGTTTGGATACTTGTACCGGTCAAGATGGAACTTGAATTCATCATCGTTGCGGGAAATCCAATGCTGTTCTTCTTCGGACAGGTCCCAATCAAGAACATGCTGCATGATCTCAAGGCTCTCTTCAATCACCGTTCCGTCTTCCAACAACAACACTGGAACGGTGCCTTTGGGTGAGATTTCCATCATGTGGTCGGGACGATCGCGTAGGATGACTTCGCGAAGTTCAACTTGGAAGTTCCTCCGGACAATGGACATCCGAGCGCGCATGGCATACGGGCATCTGCGAAACGAATAGAGTATGGGAAGCGCCATCAGATGGCCTCCTTCATCACTCTGGCGGGATTGGTGGGGCGTAGCCACCTTTCACTGCCTCTTCCACAATGGCGACATCGAAGTCAACCATCATTTGCACAAGTTCCTCAAACGAGGTACCGGGGACCCAGCCGAGTTCCTTCTCAGCCAGAGCAGGGTCGCCAATCAGCAAGTCAACTTCGGCAGGGCGGAAGAATTTGGGGTTGGTGCGTACTCGAACGTTGCCCTCCTGGTCTGTGGCGATGGTGTCAACGCCTTCGCCTGACCAAACAAGGTTCATGCCAACGTGGCTGAATGCGAGGGTGATCATGTCACGCACGCTATGAGTGCGGCCTGTTGCAACAACGTAGTCGTTCGGAGTGTCCTGTTGGAGCATGCGCCATTGCATCTCGACATAATCTCCAGCAAAGCCCCAATCGCGCTTGGCATCGACGTTGCCAATCCAGAGGCATTCATCGAATCCAGCTGCAATACGAGCGGCGGTCATCGTCACCTTGCGGGTCACGAATTCAAGCCCACGGCGTGGGCTTTCATGGTTGAAGAGAATACCTGTGCAGGCGAACATATCGTAGGACTCTCGATAGTTGCGAGTGATCTCAAACGCAAACACCTTGGCGCATCCATAGGGAGAGCGTGGGTGGAATGGAGTCGCTTCAGTTTGTGGAACATCGCGCACTTTGCCGTACTGTTCAGAAGAACCTGCTTGGTAGAAACGGCACTTTGGAGCGTGCTTGCGAATGGCTTCAAGGCAGCGCAGAGCACCAAGGCCGGTGATGTCGGCGGTCATCATGGGTGAACGCCAGGATTCAGGAACAAAGGACATGGCGCCGAGGTTGTAAAATTCATCAGGTTGGGCCTGAGCCACGGCGTTGTCGATGGAGTTTTGATCGGCCAGGTCACCGTTGAGGAGATGAAAATTATCATTCTCCATCAAGTGGTTAATCAGGCTGCGGCCGGAGGTCGGTTGAGAGACACGACGGACCAAACCATAGACTGAATACCCCTTCTCGAGAAGCAATTCAGCGAGATAAGACCCGTCCTGGCCTGTAAGGCCTGTAATCATGGCCGTCTTGCCGTTCATGTGTCCCCGTTAGCGCCTCCCTTTTTCAATCGTCGCGTAGGATTGAGCGTGGAACAGAACACGGCTTGAGCGACATAGGCGCATCTGAGAAAGTGTCGATGTTGTGGCAAACCATGGCAATGAAGGGCGATGACAAAAGGCGGGCGAACGTCTACAAAAGAATATTTTATGCTCAAATTGAGGCAATCGGACGAAGGTTTGCTGCGTGAAGTATATATTGAGTCGATTGCTTAATTTTTCATGGAAGAAGATATGCTGCAAAAATCACTGCTGATCATCGGTGCCGGAGGCATCGGAACAACCGTTGTTGACTTGCTCGTTCCCGCCCTTGCTCGAATAGCACTTGGTGCCAAGATAACCCTGATGGATGGCGATACCGTTGAAGCCTCAAATCTGGGCCATCAAAACTACAGCAGGGCAGACATTGGAACATTCAAGGTGGATGCTCTTGCGGAAAAATGGTCCCACGCTGAGGGGGTGCAGGTGCATTCGATGCCGGAGAACTTGAGAAATTTAGAGCAACTTGAGGGATATGATTTGGTCGTCGTTTGCGTTGACAGGCCCGAACCGAGACGTTTGGTTCATTCCCTTGATGTGCCTTGGCTCGACTTGCGCTGCGGTGGAGATGGTTATGTGATGCTCAGTTCCGAATCCCCACCTGCCTTAGTGAAGCAAATGACGCCTGACCATCCTCCCATGAGTTGCCAACATCCAGGTGCATTGGACGATGGAAACCTCGAGTTTGGTTTTGCTGCTGCTGGGGCCTTTGGTGCCCAGTGGGCACTTCAACATTTGAGAGGCAACAAACCACCCGTTCAAGCCATGGGTTCACTGACCTACGGGGCGTTCGAGTTCCCAACCATGGAGGTGAGCGCTTGATTTTGGTGCCAGATCTTGACCAACTCGGCCTCGATGGTGCTGCATGGGAACGCGTATGTGCGCTCGCTGAGACTCGGCAAGTTGACCACGAATTCTTGATTGATGTGCAATCAAATGCTGCTCTCCTAGGCCGCTGGGATGTCGTTTACGCACTTTCGTTACTGGCAGGTTTGGAAACTTCGGTGTTGATCGATGCGCACGATGCTGTTTCGGTCGATTGGGGCAGTCCTGGACGTGTGGCGTTAGCCCCTCCAGTCGGTTGTGCTGCGCCGTTCAAAATATGGACACACACACATCCGGGTTTTGATGCCTATTGGAGTGGGACAGACACCAACAGCCTCGCTATCGCAAGCAGCATCGTCGCCAAGGCCCTCGTGCTTGGAGCGCCCGGCATGAAGCAAGCTGTGAATCAAACCCTCAATGAAATCAACCAATCCACACCTCGAATTGCGAACAACGGTCCTTTGAATCAATGGACAGATGAAGCCGTTGTGCCTTGGGATACCTTCTACGCTGAAATTGGAGCAATCAACACGCAAGAGGTGAACCAATGACCAACGTACGTGCACCCAAAGACTCTGAGGAATGGCAGAAAGCGCGCATTGCTGTCTCTTTTGGCATGGGCAGACGCCTTGAGGATGTGGTTGAAGAGATGCTTGGAGAAAAACCAGATGAAGCGTTCCTTGAAGCGATCAAGAACCGCATCGCCTTTGCCCATGAATCGGGAGAAGAAATCGATTTTGATCGGCTCGTTGAGCAAATGAAAGCCCTGCAAGAGGCACAAGCATAGGTGAGGCTCATGGGTGTCGATGTCAGCAATTGTTTTGCGAACAATTGCGTAATGTGTCAAACTTGGGCCCCAAAAATTAGGCAACCAGAGAAATTGAAACGCGGTTGGGTTCGAAATCTAAACGCCGCTTCGACGAAACTTCAACCCTCAGAGTGCGTACCTGAAACCCTCAACTTGGAGGAGTTGCTGTCCATCATTCAACCCGATGAACAGCCGGAATGCACGCTTGCAGAATTACCCGATGAAGTTGGTCCGTTGATGCTGCACGCTGTGGGCCACAACGTCTACAACCTGCATTACCAACTTGAAGCGATGGCCCTCAAAGAAAACGCTGAGCTGAGTTTAGAGGAGTGGCTCGCCCTTTCGCCTTATGTCATCTTGGATTCAGAAGGATGCGTTTCGTTCGAGAGAAGAGGCGTTTTAGAGGGGCGAATCGATTATGAAACAACCCGTTTCTTCCTCGAAATTTGGCATGGATACTATGGAGTGAACAACAGCCTACGGCTTCGTTTGCGCCTTATCAAGATGTATGAACAAGGCCCAAAGTTGCCAAGCAATGAAATTCGTGCTCTTGGATTCCTACATTCAGTGGTTGAATCAATGGGCTGCCGTGTTGTGGTTCAAAAGGACGGAAGCCTCCTCGTTCGCGGTCAATCTGGACTGCATTGGATCATCGAGCCGGGTGGAGTCAACAGTCGATTGGCCGTGCCGAGGGTGATCTGCAGAGAACTTGACCGAGCTTTTTGCATTCAGCCCGATGGAGCGAGCGTGGAGTGCCCAAGAGGAGATTACCCTGCTTTGTACGCATTAGCCATGTTGAACGATACCGCAACCTCGTACAAGGTGACGACCCTTTCCAACGGGCTCAAGAAGGAACTCGCAAAGGCAAATTCAGGCGTTGGTATAGGTGGGCTTCCGACCTTCAATCAAGGCAGAGAGTCCCTCCAGCGAATCTTTAGTTGAGAAGATATCAGTCAACTGGTCAAGTTCCATTTGCAATCCAACGGCCAAGGAAGTGGATGCTGTCGAATCGATCAATCCACTGGCCATTGACAACGCAATAGGTGCGGTTCTTGAGAGGGATTTCAACTGACGCGCCACGGTTTTGTCCTCAGCATCGAAGCCTTCTGGGCAAGCACCATTCATGATGGCTGGCATGTTTTCATCGCTAAAGAAGGCGGAGGCAAACTGAGCAATCTTGCTTTCTTGGTTGGTTGGCCGACCTGGATATTTATCCCCCGGTTTACCTGTTGATGCAAGTGTAGCCACACATCCATCAACGGCTGCAACATCCACAAGGTGGGTCAAAAGACCGAGATCATGTCCGGTTTGAGCGTCCATGAAATTCCCTGCAAGCACGGCCCAGCGAGCCGCCGGGATACCACAAATTCTTGCTGGGCGCTGAGAGCCACCCAATCCAGGATAGATTCCAATCGATGTTTCTGGGAATCGGAATTGTGTGCGGCGGGTTCCTATTCGGTAATCACACGCCAATGCAAGTTCAAGTCCACCTCCAAGCGCAAGACCGGTTGTCAAGGCAATTGTGGTCTTTGATGAAGATTCCAATTTGTCGAGCATGGTGTGGCCATCTGCTGTGAAGGTGACAATGTCGGGAATTGAATCCGCTCGAATTTTATCAACAAAGAATTTGACATCCGCTCCTGCAACAAACGCCTTTCCTGCCCCATCGACAACAATGGTGTGGACCGTATCGTTTGCATTCACTTCATCAAGCGCCTCGCTCAATTGACCAACCACTGTTTCATTGAGAGCGTTCATGGCTTCTGGTCGATTAATGGTCAGGGTCGCAACGCCCGATTCAATCGATGTGTCAACGTAAGAGAAGTTCCAAGCGTGCCCCTGTTGAGCTTGCTTGGTGAAGAATTCAGGCACCTTCCAGGCCCTGTCTTGGTCTGTCTGAGCGCTGAGGTCTGCATATTGGGATGCCATTATGTGTGCGTCTTGGACACCCACACGGTTCATCATTTCAAACGGCCCACGGGCCCAACGGAGTCCAACTTTTGCTCCTCTGTCAACATCTTCCATCGAGCACACGCCTTCTTCGACGATTTGGGCTGCAACACCGAACACAACACCGTAGAGACGTTCGGAAATGGCCTTGAATTGATCCTGTGAATAGGCTTCATCGCCCGACACATCCCAGTGCTCATTGGCATCAATCAAGTCCCTCAAGTTTTGAGCGCCAGTGTACCGAGGCGTTTTGAGTTGTTCAGCGAGGTAATCGGTTGAATGGAGTGCAATCGGAGGTCCCGTGAGGTTCATGAGGCCGAAGGGCCCAAGACCAATCCGGAATGCTTTGCATGCTGCAGCGTCAATTTGTGCTGCTGTTGCAACGCCTTCTTCCAAAAGCAAACACGCCTCATTGAGCCAAGGGACAAAGAAACGGTTCACAACAAACCCTGGCCGGTCACCACAAACGATCACCACTTTGCCGAGCATCTTGCAGTACTGAACCACTTTTTCGATTGTCTCTGGACTTGAGGATGCAGCGGGGATGACTTCCACCAAGCGGTTCTTTGCTGGGTGGTAGAAGAAGTGCAAACCGACAAACCGGTCGGCTCGCCCTGTGGCTTCAGCCAAGGCATTTACAGAGAGGGAGGAAGTGTTGGAGGCAAGAATCGTTTCTGGACCGCAAGCAGCATCAAGCGTCTTGAAGACAGCCGTTTTGATGTCAAAGTCTTCGAACACGGCTTCGATGACGAGGTCCGTGTTCTCTGCCGTGTTTTCAACACCCACAACGCCAGTGATTCGGCCTTGAATCGCTTCAACTTGGCCGGGCGAGAAGATGCGTCGCTCGACGGCTTCGGAAAGGAAATCAGCGATGATGCCTTGGCCACGGTCGACCCATTGCTGCTCCCGGTCCACCATTTGAACGTCAAATTCTTCTTGAGCCGTTTTCTGTGCAATTCCGGAACCCATGTTCCCTGCACCAACAATTGCCACGCGTTGAATAGGTTGCATGGCCTTGCGAATTGAACATCGCACATGAACAATGCGGCCCCGCGCTCCGCTCACAACAAACTGCTGTAAGCCTCTGAGGTTCGTTGACAATATGCTTCAAGGCTGTAGGATTGGGCATGCTCAATCAGCGATTCGTCAGGGGTTGGCCAGACATGAGAATCATCCGATGAACTGCGTTCAAGCCACTTGGCATGAACTTCAGCAATTGCTGACTGCCATGCAGCCACATCATTTGGAGCCAAACACGCCTCTTTTGGCATCAGTTCATTGTGGGAAGGCATGTCGGCGCACAGGACGGGCGTGCCGGTTGCCATGGCCTCGAGTGGAGGGTAGCCAAACCCTTCACTGATGCTTGGAAAAAGAAGGGCTTCTGCGGCATGACGCAATTCCATCAACGCTTGATTTGAAAGATTGCCGCCATGGGCAATGAAGTTCTCGACGCCATGGGTTCTTGCCAAGTCCTCAACGCTGTCCTCCCCAGCATGTGAGATGGATTGGCCGACGTGGTGAATGGTGCAATGTGCTTTCACTTCCTCATCCATACCACCAAGCACACTCATGATGAAGGCCATTCGCTTTCGAGGATCGTGGCTGCCAACAATCAGCAAATGGCATGATTTTTCTAAATCAATGGCCGGTTGTAGTGTTGCTGAATTGGTGTGTTGTGGAGCAAACGCTTCGAGGTCCAAACCCAGCGGAAGCCACAGCGATTTGACCGCTGGGAAATGTGTCTTGCATGCCTCAAGCGTTGCGTATGAGTCGCAAAGAAGGAGATCGGCACGTGCCAATCCTTGCCGAAGTTTTGACAAATCTCGACGGCGAATCAGGGAGGGATTGCGGTTGCCAACATCCACTTTGGTCGAACCAATCAACCGTTGTTCAGGAAAAAGATGGAACAGATCATGAACAGTGACGACCACAGGAATGGATGATGGTCTTGGTACCAAGTGAGCTTGTTCTTGGTCGGTAATGTGAATCAAATCAGCCCTTTGTGGTGCTGTTGTGAGGGATTGAACGCGACGCGGGTGCTTGAACCATCGATGGTACAATCGCCTCAGCGCAATGGGGCTCGAGCCGAGATCGTACTCCTCAACCCCGTGCAATTCCCATCCAGTGACCTTTCCGGAACTCAAGGTCTGGTGCAAGGCATGATGCGCGCCTCCGATGCCAGTGTTGGCTCCAAGCACACCACCACGGGCGAGCACCACCTTGTGAGCCATGGATGCACCAAGGGATTGCCCCTCTTGAAGATGAGTTGTCATGAACTGAACTACGCCTCAAAAGGAAACCTCCTCAATGCGTTTCAATTAAATTGCACGTGCGGTGTAAAAATGACATTAAGTAGGAGCGATGACTCGGGGCAACCGAGGAGTAAATATGTCCACACCACCTTTGAAAATCCCTCGTGAAGAATACCAAGCCGTCCGCGCTTCAATCGAATCAACGATCACGAATGGCGGGGATATTCGAAGCATCTTGGGCGGTCAAAGCGGCGGTGGTGAAGCGAACACACTGCACTGGGAAGTTCGCCGCGCAGAAGAAGCACTCCACGTGTTTGGCTCGAGGTGGACAACTGAAATTTTGACCGCTCTGTACATCGCTGGTCCTCGTCGATTCAACCAAATGAAAAACTTACTCGAAGGCATTTCATCCCGAACGCTTTCGGATAAGTTGCGTTTCTTGGTTGAACAGGGGCTTGTCCACAGGCAAGTGGAAGCTGGCCCTCCCGTGCGAGTTGCCTATGTGCTGAGTGAACACGGTCGCACCTGTGGTCGATTGCTTTCACCTCTTGTTGCTCATCTTAAGATCCATGCTGGAATGTTGCTGTCTGATGACTGAGTCATTGCGTCCAAGGATGGGATGCATTAACAAATGAGGAGGCAATCCTCCAACCATGCCTTTGCTTGCACAGTGGGTTCGACAGCGTCCTTGGTTGGCTGCTGGAATCGCATCTGCAGCTGGGGGCGTGACCGGGCTTGCAGGCGGAATCGTCGCCGCAGCGAGTGTTGTCGGCGGTATGGCCATGGGCAGCGTCTCCACCAAAGCGCGAGCGCTCGAGCATCCCCTTCGACGTCGAATTCTTTCAACATTGGAGCAGCACCCTGGGCTCTGCTACCGTGAATTGCAATCCACCCTCAATGCAGCAAACGGAACCCTCCGTCACCACCTCGATGTCTTACAAACAGGTCGAAGCGTCACCGTATTGCCAGTGAACGGTCGCACGTGTTATTTTGCAGGAGCGCCAACCCAAGTGGAAATCTTGCGAGGCATCAACGTGAGCGAAGAGCGTGCAGCATCAGCCCTGCCGATTGGTTTGTCCCTCGTTCAACGCCTGATTGTCGAAGACATCGTCAAAGAAGGAGTACCACGAAGCCAAGCATCACTTGCTCGACGAATTGGACGCTCGAGGGCCACGACGCATTCTGCGGTCAAGGTTCTCCGTCGGCGCGGCATTCTGCGTGAGGATCGCATTGAACTCATGCCCCACATTGACATGGACATCGAATGGCATGGCACCAAAGCCGTCGATTACGACTGGGACGACGAACGACGCTAACGGTTCACCCAAGCCGGTTCATTTTTCGGCTCTCAAGCGCCATTTACTGCACAGTCTTCAAAAGCCCCCGTCAAGGAAGGCGAGGCATGTTCAGCGTCCGTATCCAAGAGGTCCCCCTCCCGACCACTGAACGGGACATTGACGGACTTGTTGCATGGTTCATCGAGAGCCTGTGTTTGGTTCGTAAACGAGGTGAAGCAACCGCCGATCTGGGCCGTGCTGGTCCCGTTCATCGCCTGCTGCGAGACTTCCTTTTCGCAGAACCGACATCAAGTTGGGACGCTCAGATGCTTGCGGACGAGTTGGCCCTCACGCCCGCTTCGTTGAATCACCACCTCTCGCGACTGGTTGAATCGGGCATCGTAGGCTACACCAATGAAGGCAAGGGCTGGCGAAGGTACTACCTTCGAGGTGGATCGCTTTCCAACGCCATTGAATTTTTCACCATACAAACCCAAACAATCGTACGTCAGCGGCTTGCGCTTGTCGAATCAATGTGGTCAAGAGAACCCATTCGCATGGCTCTTGAAGCACCAGAAACGGATTCACCACCGCTCACACTTGGCGTGGTTGAAGCACGGCCATGGCGAGAGGATGATGGATCGAACGCGCTTTCTCAATGGATGGGCGATTTTGGATTGCTTGGTGAACGCCCAGGAAAAGAAGCCCAAGCCAATTCCATCTCCGTTCAGTTGTTTGAGGTCCTCTTGAGCCGTGGAGCCCCTTTGTCACTTGATGAGGCTGCAGAACTTGTCGATGGCCCCAAAGCTAGACTCGGGCGTATTCTCGAGCGATTCAGGGCCAGTGGGGCCGTCGAACGGGTTCCGCGCATCGATCGACTTAGCGTTGCTCTTTGGACCGCTATGCTTGCTCAGCATCAGAGAAGAGGAGAAGATTGGATGCTCAAGAAAGGTGGTTTCCAACGGTTGCTCAACACCAAGCAGCAGAGTGCCTTGTTGAGTCAATTGAAGAAAGGCAAACTCACTGTAGAAGATGTCGAATCCGCCGTCAAATCTGTGGAGCCAAGTGAACAAATGCTGCTGCTCAATTTGCTGGGCGGACGGCTTCCTTTGGGTCATCGGATGGCGGGTGAGGCTCCCGGAGAGGTTGCTCGAAGGGTGAGCGAGCGCCTTGACAGAGTTTTGCGAAGAATGCGGCGTGTCGCCGACTTGGTCGAACAACTCGATGCTTGAAAGAAGTGGTACAATGTCCAATCACATTGCTCCAAAGCCCGGTGCCTGGGACGGTGAGGCACGACCGCTCTTCTTAGCGCCTATGGCTGGAGTTTCAGACCTTCCATTTCGGTTGCTGGCGAAGGCGTGTGGTGCCGATGTTACCATCACCGAATTCACCAACAGCACTGCACTCTCTCGTGAAGCTGCTGTGTCGTGGCGGAAAATGGAATCACATGAAACTGAAGTTCCTTTCATCCCTCAAATTTTTGGAGGTGATGCTGGTGACATGGCGACTGCTGCTGAGATGCTTGCCGAAACAGCAGATATTATCGATCTCAACTTCGGATGCCCTGCCCCAAAGGTCACCAAAATATGTGCAGGAGCTGCACTCATGGGGGAGCCGGATAACCTCGTATCGATGGTTGACGGCATTATTCAGCGGGTTGACATCCCAGTCACTGCAAAAATGCGACTCGGCACTGGTCAAGGGGCGAACAACGCATTGGAAATTTGTAAATCACTCGAGGACGTTGGTACTTCTCGACTGTGCGTGCACGGGCGAACACTGCGTCAACGCTATTCAGGCGAGGCGGATTGGACTTCGATCAAAGCGGTGGTTGACGGTGTGGAAACACCAGTGATTGCCAACGGAGATGTTGTCGATGCGGCAAGCGCCAAAGATTGCCTCGAGGTGACGGGAGCTGCAGGACTGATGATTGGCAGAGGTGCCATTGGCCGACCCTCAGTGTTTGGCGAGATCAAGGTGGGTCTTGGTTGGATGAAGCAAGAAGACCTCCCCTGGGTTCAAGCCAACAGCGAAACTTGGTTTGAACGATCACCGGTAAGCCAGTCTTTTGCTGCGCGACGGTGGTGCTGGGACAAGTACATCGAATTCTCACACCAAACCAGTGGGCTTCAACCACGTTGGATGCAGCGTCACGCTGTTGCCTTCACGAAGGGATTGCCTGGCGCAAAGAAAATTCGAGCGGTGATGCACGGTGCGCCGACGCCACAGGCCTTTGCAGATGGAATCAGTTCATTCCTTGCCGGCACGAACGCCGAGTGAATGCGGTGCTCAGAAGGTGGATTGCCACTCTTCGAGGTCTTGGGCTGCTGCCCAGTCCTCATCGGTGGTTGCGCCACGGGCCTTGAGCACTTCACGGGCCAAGAGCCAGTAGACCAAAGCGAGTGAACGGCGACCCTTGTTGTTTGCAGGAAGCGCCACATCCACGTTGCGGAGGTTGTTGTTTGCGTCAACAATACCAACAATTGGCAAACCGGTGTTCACTGCTTCTCGCAATGCTTGCTGGTCTGCTGCTGGGTCGGTGACGAAAAGAACGTCAGGTTCGACGTAGGAGCGAAGAACTGGGTTGGTCAGGGATCCTGGGATGAATCGGCCAACTGCTGCGTTTGCTCCAATTGACTCGGCAAACTTTCGTGCTGGGCGTTGACCGTACTGTCGTGCGGAAACGACCATGATCCGAGGGGAATCGTAGCGGTTAAGGAATTCTGCAATGGAGCGAATTCGGGAATCGGTCATGTTGACGTTCAAGAGGTAAAGTCCGTCTTCACGAACGGTGTCAATAAAGCGAGCCATATCAGCACTCTTTTGTTGAGTACCGATGTTCACCGCATTTTCCTCATAGGATTCAAAGGGCACGAGTAAAGGAGTTTCTTCGGACATTGCAAGACCTCAGCAATCGCCCGACTTGAACCCCATATTAAACCGCTTCGTAGTGAATGCAAACGGGCATCGCCCTGAATTGAGGTCATTTTGTGCGAACATGCCGTGGAAGAACTCAAGGCTGAGGCGCTTGACTGTGTGCCATGGCGGGGGAATCGTTGGTCTCAAACGGTTCCAAAACCGGGCCCTATGAAGCCCGTTTGCACAATGATGACATTTGGCGCGACGAAGGTGGGGCGGCGCTCAAGTTGAGTGCCAGCGATTTGGAACGCCACGAATATTGCCCTTTGTCGTGGGCGCTGTCCCGAGAAGGAAATTCCGGCCAGGGTGAAGCCATCGAAGCCGGAATCCGAAAACACGCAGAAATTCACGAGCAAATGGAAGCGTTCAAGCAAATGAAATTCAAATCCCGCAGAGCCACCATCATTTGGACATGGTGGTTTTCCATCACCGTGGTGTTCGTCATTGACGGTTTGGCCTTCAATTACATCGATGACGTCGTAAGAACGCCGGTTGTTCTGGCGCGGTACCTCGCACTGTGGTCACTTGTTCTCCTCATTTTCGGCCTCATTGCGACATACCTTCCTTGGCGGAATTTGGTTGGTTGGAACGAGACCATCGCCCAGACAAGAACAAGAATTCTCCGTGAACATAACGAAATTTCACCGGTGTTTGAACAACGAAATTTCATTGGAGGGTGGTTTGAAGCGGGGCGGATCGAAGTTTCTCTGCTCTTTGCTGCCATCGTCATGGGGTTGCACGCCATTGCTCTCGTGGGTGCTGAGAACCGCTCCCAAGCCACCTTTATTCTGTTCCTCACCGCTATGGGCTGGACCCTTGCTGCATCCTACCAATTGCAGCGAGTGTTGCTCTCGGAAAACGCAATCGAGACGGCAAGGGTCGATATTGACTTGGAACAAGGAAGCGATGTGGCCTATTCTGATGATGACACATCCACCGACTTGCTGATCGATGAGAGAACTGGACTGCGCGGTCGGCCTGACCAAATTGTCATCGTCGATGGCGAATTTATTCCTGTTGAACAAAAGACCGGCAAGATTCCGAAACGTCCTCACGACTCGCATCGCATGCAAGTGTTGGCCTATCTGCATCTGGTTGAAGTCAGCACAAAGAAATCTTCACCCTATGGAGTGATTCGATATGGTAAGGAAAACCTCCACCAAATTGATTGGGATCAAACGGCGAAGGATGATTTGTTCAGTGCCATCTCTGAGGTTCAGCGGCTCATGGTTGAAGGCGGTGCAAAGCGAAACCACGAGCGTGTTGGAAAATGTCAGAACTGCTCGAGAAGGTACGCCTGCGGCGACTCACTCGTTTGATCAGCTGCACGTCTTGCTTGGCGGATAAATGGTGCAGGTGTTCTGCACGCTTACGGTGATGGTGAAGGTGTCTTGGGCAGCTGTACCTGGAATCCCTGCGCCCCTAGCGTCAACTAAGAGTTCCCATTCGCCAATGGCAAGAACAGGTGGTGGAGTGATGCTGATGGTGATGGGAGCTACGTCTTCACATTCATCCAATTCCCATTGAACTTCGCCGTTTGAGTCGACTAAGCTTGCACGAACATATCGGGTGATTCCGCCATCAAAGCAAGCCACGCTGTCGGTTCCAGTGATGGTGACCTTTCGATAAATCACGATTTGAGTTGATTCAGAGGTGACTTCAATCGTTGAAGAATTGATGTACGGCTCGATGTCAAATGTGTTGAAGGCGTGGCTCAAGGTGATGCTGTCAATCGTTACAGACGATTCTGCTTCACCACGCATGGCCTCAAGGCCCTCTCTGGCTGGAATCAAACCCATACACCCTGCCGTGCTTGAAAGCATGAGGGTGAGGATCAATACCGTCGGGAGGAGGTACCGCTTCATCGTTTAGGCCAACCGCGCCTCGCATATCAATTCAGTGCAGGTTCTTGCGAGGGTTTGAAATTCCAAACCCCCTGCCTCGAGTCGCCCGAATGACGTCTGGACCTGCCGAGCGAAAGCTGTGACGTACCCTATGAAAGCCGACGGGCGCCTCTTTTTCTCCGCCTTCATTCGAATTTAGCACCACAGGTGCCGCACTCTTTGGCATCCATGGGCAAGTCAGCACCGCATGCTCCACATTCAGACATCGCTGGCGTTTCAGGCGTCTTACGACGAGGTGCTCGGCGTCGTGCTGGCTTTGCTTTGGACGACTCTGGATTGTCTGCCGTCAATGGCTTCTCGGCTTCTTCAGCAACATCCCAATTGAAATCCGCGGTTGTGTCTGAGACTTCGTTTCCAGCGAATGAGGAATCCGTGAGTTGCATACCAACATGGACCTTGTCGCCGGGCATGATGCCGTCTTCACCGGTCAATTCGTAAAGGCGACCGCGAATCTCGGCATCGCTGGCGCTGAGTTCGGATCCATCGTCACCCTCATCTTTGAGTGAAATGATGTCGCCCTTAGCCTTGAGCAAGGCGTCGAGGTCAACGCCATCAGAGCCAAGTTCGTCCATGCCTTTGAGGGTCGTTGTGACGGTGTTGTCGTACGCCTCCAACTCTTCTTCAGTCATGTTCTCGCGCTCGATCTCTTCAGCGTTCCTTCGATCGTAAGCGGCTTCAACCTCAGCCTCTGCACTGAGGATGTTTTTGTCCCACTCGTCTTCGAGGTTCTCTTCATCATAACCGAAGTCCTTGACGGCTTGTGCGAAGTTTTCTGTGCCGGTGACAATCTCATTCTCGTCTTCCTCTGGTTCTGGGAGATCGACGGTTTCTTTGACCGTAGGCTCTCTTCGCTGACGTTGTTCAAAGTAGGAAGACACATCCTGGTCCGCACCACAGTAGACACAATTGTCGAGAAGATCTGGGATTGACTCTCCACACTCTTCACAGTCGTGGAATTGTTTACGCGCCTTCTTGAGGTTGAAAGCGCAGTGTGGACAACGGTCTTCATCGCCTTCCAACTCTCCATCGCATGCAGGACAATAATCGAAAATATCTCGCTCTACTTCTTCCTCACGATCGCGAGTCATCAGAATCGCAGCCACAAACACGGCAACGAGCACGAGGGCTCCCAAACCGATCAGGGTCAAGGTTCCCAATTCCGCATTGTCATTCAGATCATCAATGGCATCAGCGGTCATTCTGGTCGTGAAGGTGCGGGTGAAGGTGGATGTGATGGTTGAATCGGACGGCACAAGTCGGACCGTCGTGATTGGAGCATAAGCGACAAAATCACACGATAGAGCGACACGGTCGCCTCTGTTATCGACTGAAGCGCTTAGATTGGCCAGCATCTCGTTGTTGCCATCCATGCAATCAAACCACAGGCTTCCCGTTTCGGTGCTTTTCAACTCGATTGAGAGGGTGTATGTTTCGCCTGCCTCCAACGGTGTTGAAGCTGGTTCAGCTTGGTCGTTGGTGATGCTGAGCGAGGACGCCCACCATTCAAGACGCAAATCTGCTTCGACAACGACGACACCATTTGCCTCACTGTTGAGTGGATTTGAATCCCAACTTCCTGCAAGAGGGACCCATCCTGCAACAAATGTTGCTTCATGCGCCCCCAACGATGTAGGGAGTTCAACTTCCCAAGTCCGGCTTTGTCCGGGGTCGAGGTAAATTGGGCCCGAGGTGTCTTCTGCTCCTTCCCATGTGTAATGCAGCTTGCCCGAGACCTCGATGTCTCCGTTGTTGCTCATGCTGACGCGCCATGTGACCTTCTCACCGGAATTGACTGAAGGGCTTGAGGCGATCGCAATCGGGTCCACGAACACATCGGGGATCGGATAGATTGAGAGCGAGGCACTGAGGCGATCGTTGGCCGTTGATTCTTGAATGAACGCTGCGTTGTTGAACGGATCGATTTGGGCAGTGACTTGGTGTTGGCCAACCGGCAATGAACTGAGGTCGCTTGCGGTGAGGGTGTGGGTCCAATCCTTCTCTGCATAGCCTTCACCAGCAAGGATGACCGTGAAAGGCACTGAGGTGACCGTTCCACCTCCCCCGTCTGGAAGTTCCAACCACATTGGCACCTCGGTCGTACCGCTGCCATTGGTTCGTGCAAGCCGCCCGCTGACCACCCATGGGCCTTCGAGTGCGCCTTGTTCGATTTCAACCGTCATGGTGCCTTGATGGTAAACATCCATGCGGGTATCGACGGTAAATTCGATGCTCTCTTGCTTGTTGACTTCGGAGGACTCTTCGACTGCTGATTCATAATCCGGTGTAATATAGGCTGTATGGGTGCCACTTTCGGGAGCGGTGAACGTCGTATTGACCCAAGTTGAATTACCCGCAGCAATGCTTGGCGTGGCCAAATCTTGATCGTTAGCGCCTGGTAAATCAATGTGCAAGACACTCTCACCTGCAGGTTCGCTGCCAGTGTTTCGAACCAAGGATGAAAGCGTGACTTGGTCACCAGCAAACACACCAGATGTTGGCGATATCTCGACCGTCGTGACCCTCAAATTTGGAAGACCAGTCACCGTGAATGGAACGTAAAAATCAGTTGTCATCCCCGAGCCTCTTGGATGTTCGATCTCGATAACGACTTCGTGTTCGCCTTCGATGACGTTGATCCATTGCGTGGAAACTTCTGCAAATGACTCAGCATCAATGTCGACTCGACCCTGTTCAATGAGGTTGGGGCCGCCTAAATTCTCTCGATAGAAGGTGTACTCAACATCGCTCGCAAAACTCTGTCCGCTGTTGTACATCGTGAGCAAAATGGTCACGGTATCCCCTGCTTGTGGGGAGGATGGGGAAAAGGCAACGGTTGCCGCTGAAGCCTGAATATCCCCCACTTGCTCGGCGCTCACATTGACTGGCAATGTTGCCATACCAAGCAAAAGAATTGCAGCAAGTGCCTTCCACGAGTTCGCCATACAAAAGTTGGAGGCCCTGCAAAGCACTTGAACCCATCTCAAAGAGACCCCAAAAATCGCTCTTCCTAGGCTTCAGAAGCAAAAGCCAATGGCACCAAGCATTGGAAGGATGGGGGTTGTTGCGGAGCAGGCAATGCACGGCATAACCTCGCTTTGAAAGGGGAGCATTGAAGGACAACCTCACCCGTCAATGCTTCATGGGAAGGACGGCCGTTACAGCGTTCCTCGTCGTACTCCTGTTGGGCATGGGCGCCTCGCCACTATGGAACGCCCAGAATCAAAGCCCTCTGTTCCTTGAAGAAAGAAACAGCCCCTCGTTGACTTCGAACCTCCAAATGACCTTCTCAAACGGACCTTCGTCTGGTGACTCACTCACCGGTCAATACCAACTGACATTCGGTTTGAGTGGCGATGCAAATGTCTCATCAATCTTGATTGAACTGTCCTCGGATTCCGCATCTTGGACGACCATTACCAACCTCACAAGTGTGCCATGGCTGACATATTTTGACTCAACCGCACACGCAAACGGAACCTACACCCTGCGCGCCACGGCATGGGATGACGATGTCAACGAGAGCGTCGTTGTGACCACTGATGCGTTCACCATTGCCAACCAAGTGCCGCTCATCACCATTTTTACTGCGCTCAACGCAGATGTGGGCACAGGTGATTCCGCAAGCGATCGGGCTTGGTTCAGCATCGCAACTGATGACGCTATTGCGTTCAGATGGGGCGCCAGTGATGATGATTTGAGTTATGCCACACTCACCAACGTTCCAGGCCCAGGCACACCAACCAACGACGGGCCGTCGAGTCTTAACTACGGCTGGGATTGGACGAGTGGTTCAATGGGCGAAGGAATCTACAATCCAAAACTCACCATTCATGACGACTCAGGTTTGTCGAGCAGTGAAACATTGTTCATCGGTATTGACCGCACTGGCCCAACCCTTGGGACGCTTACCGTCGGGTCCGGAAGTGCTTGGCAGAACACAGGAACGGTGGCCGTTTCTGGACTCATCACCTCAGCGGATGACGGTCAAGGCAGCGGTGTTGCAACGTGTCAATTCAGCACGGACGGTTCAACATGGTCCACCGTCACAAGCGATTCAACAACCTTTGACTTTGATGAGGGCAACCATACGGTCCAATTCCGTTCTGTTGACCGGGTTGGCAATGTTGGTCCCACCAGTGACCTCATCATCCGTGTCGATGAAACCGCTCCTGAACCTGGCGGCTGGATCGTCGATGAACTCACCACGAGTCGAGTGGGTCCAGCAAACGTCAGTTTCAATGCAGAGGATGATGGATCCGGGCTGGATTTGACCGTTTCTTACATGCAATACGGCTTTGATTCAAACGGTGTGGGTCAAACACCTGACCTCTCTGGCCGATGGTTGGATTTCGGCACCAATGGTTTGGACGCCACCGTTGCCTTATCCAACTGGGCGACAAAGTCCCGACAGCACTTGATGTTCCGAGCTGTAGTGGTCGATCAAGCCGGCAATCAATACACCTCGAACCCAAGTTCTTTCCAAATCCTTCCAGGACTTGATTTGTCATGGAACGCAACCCAGACCAACCTCGACAGGTTGATCGTTCGCCCGGGAGAAAATTCAGGAAACGTCACCATCACCAGCGTTCTTGAGAGCAATCAAGACTACGGTGGCAGCATCGTTGTTCGACTTGAGTCTGCTCCTGCGGACCGCACTGCCTCGGTGAGTTGGACGGTCATGGAAGCGCGCACCTTGCCATCTGGCACCTTGTCAGACAGCACTGAAACCCTCATCTGGAATTACACAGTTCCTCAAACTGGACAATACGATTTACGACTGGTTATTGATTATCTCAACGTGATTGATGAGTACGATGAAGGCAACAACAACAACCACATGGTGGTCACTGGAGCGTCCATTGGCTCTCCGGGATTGGTCCCCTCATTTGCACCCTCACTGATCCTCGTTCTGTTCATAGGAGCGCTCATCGGCTTCTTCCAACGCCGTACAAGACTTTGAAAAGAGGTCGGCCGCACCATCAACCATGCGACAACCACTGCCTCGTGTACCAATGGACCGAATTGCGGTCCTCATTGGCGCAAAAGGTGCGACTGCAAAGTCGCTGCGCCATGCTGCTGGATGCAAGTCATTGGACATCGATTCAAACACCGGTGATGTCGAAGTGGAGTGGGGAGAGCCCGGTTCATACGACCCCGTCAAAGCCATGAAATTCCCTGATGTCATCAAAGCAATCGGCCGGGGCATGGCACCAAAAGCAGCCATTCGATTGTTGGACGACGACCATTTCTTCGAACTGGTTGACATTCGGTCTTATGTCGGGAAACGTTCCAATCAACAACGAAGGATTCGTGGACGAATCATTGGCAGTCAAGGAAAAATTCGCAAATTGATTGAAGGATTAACGGACACACAAATCACGATTTACAATTCAACCGTCGTCCTCGTCGGTGAGGAAGAAGGGTTAGCAGCAGCAAGGCAAGCCGTTGAAATGCTGGCTGGCGGTGCCGAACACGGCACCGTTCTGAACTTCCTTGAACGGGACAGACGACGCTCTCGAATGGTCAACCGAAGCCTCGATACCATTGAGATCAGAGACGACCCAACCCCTGCTCCCGGTGGATTCGAAAACCTTGTTCCAGGCCTTGCTGATGTCTCCAATCGAAGAGGCCGGCGAATGCGAGCCGCCCAAGTGGACCCTGAGGACGAGGAAGCCGTCGTTGCCATGATGGAATTGGCTGAAGACGAACAAGTCGATTGGGAAGAAGAGTGATTACTCTTCTTCGTCATCAAATTCGACTTGCTTCACGTGGTCGAGGTTCATATTCAGAACCTCATACATCGCTTCAGCAAGCGTGATTTCAATGCCATTTTTATTGGCCCATTCCACAAGTCGGGTCACATCTCTGACAAGAAATTCTTCCGCCTTTGGGTGGCCTTGAACGACCGCTTGCCCAACATCGATCACAACAGCCCTTTGTCTGTGCCAAAGGATATTGAACGGTGAAAAGTCACCGTGCACAAGGTTGCTCTTCTGCCAAGCTACAGCGAGGAAATTCAGTAAATCGTCAACAACCTCTTCTGGATTCTCAACTTTTACTTCTCTTAACTTAGGTGAAGAACCCGTTTCATGACCAAGGTATTCCATCACCAAGACGTTCTTGTGAATACCGAGAGGCTTGGGCACATTGAGCCCCCAACGTGACAGGCGAGACAAGTTTCGATGTTCCTTGCGAACCCAAATATCAACTAAATCTCGATGACGACGGCGAAGCCCCCCAAACCTTGGATCGCCCTCGATGTATTGAACGAGGTTCTTGAACACCGCATTTGAGGTGTGGAAGATTTTCACGGCCACAGACTTGCCATCGATGTCGGTGCCGTGGAAAACGTGGGCTTCTTTGCCTCTCGCAATTGGGTAGTCCAGTGTATCGATGACACCCGTTTTCATCAATTTGTAAAGCGACATTAGGGTTAATCGGTCAAAGACCTGATCAAACACACGCCGGTCAACCCAATCAAAGGTTCCAGTGCCCATTGCCCCCTGTATTTTGTTCTCGATATCACGAAACATTCGCTTGTAGCGATCTTCTTTCATCCACCCGTAAGTGCTTTGTTTTGAAGCTAAATTACTGAGGAACTTGTCCTCCTCTGATGAGGCATAAGCCTCGTCCAAATCCCTTGATGTTGAGGATTGACGATGCTTCTTCTTCCTGCTCTTTCGATTGAAACGGTTGTGCTTACCGTCGTGCAACTCATCCCAGTTGTCCTTAGCCATGACATCACCTTAGGATGGACATGGCCCGTTCAATTTCTTCAACCAAAGAGGTCTTCAAGATCCTCTTCGTCACCGTCGTCATCAGATCCATCGTCTTCTGCAGGGTATTCTTCGACTGCGACGAATGGCTCTTCTTCAGGCTCTGATGCTTCTTCCTTCTCAGCATCTGCTGGCTCTTCGCCTTCTGCTTCTGCTTCTCCGAAGAGGTCGTCGTCATCGTCGTCGTCATCGCCAAAGAGATCATCATCATCGTCGCTTGGTTCGTCCGCTGCGCCAAAGAGATCGTCCTCGTCGTCCTCATCGTCATCCATGGTGCCGAACAAATCGTCGTGTTCGTCATCATCGTCAACTGCAGTGTTCATTCCAAAGATGTCGACATCCGGTGGGAGAACTCCTTTTCGAGAGAGGTACATGGCTTGAGTTTTGGTGTATCGATGCTTTACATCGGCCTTTGCGTCTTGGAAGTCCCATGGCCAAACGATGATCAAATCGCCTTCACGAACCCATTGACGTCGGCGCATCTTACCGGGAATCCGGGCCATTCTCGTCTCGCCATCAGCGCAAAGAACGGTGACACGGCGACCACCGAGGATTTGTTCAGCAAGTGCAAACATTTCGTTGACACGAAGGTTTGGCATTTTGACTCGGATTTTTCCTCCTGAGGAACCCTCTGGAGATTCGAGTCGGGCGAGTTCTTCCTCGTCCACTTTCTCTTCACGACGACGACCCATGTGGTTGCACCTATGATGTCCTACCGTCCACCCTTCTTGAATACAGCACCTCAAGGGGTGCATCAGGATGGTTCAATCGGTCGCCTGCGAACCATCACCAATCGGTGGTCAGGCTCTCTGCGGCTGTGCGGCACATCTCGAGCAAGGAATCGCCGAAGATCCCAATCAAAACAGTGGCGAGAACACAAATCAGGATTGAGGTACGGACTTGCCACCCTGATGGAAGCGGTCCTTCTCGGCCTTCTTCTGGTTCCTCAAAGAACATCACAACAGCAACACGCAGATAGTAGAACACCGAGATTGCGGAGTTGATCACCATCAGGAAGGCGAGCCACCATACCCAGTGGAAATCACTGAGTGATGAAGCGCTGTTGCCGACACCAACGTTGACGATTCCCATGATGACCATCAACTTGGACAAGAATCCTGCCATTGGAGGCACGCCAGCAAGTGAAATCATGAAGATAAACATGGCAAAGGCGAGCAGAGGTTCTCTCCTTGCCAGTCCACCAAGGGAAGAGAGGCGAGATGCGTCTCCATCTGATTCGAGAATGGACAGCACGAGGAACGCACCGAGTTTGAAGGCAACCAACACAAGCAAGTGGAACAGCAACGCTGTCATCACAAGCAAGGCTGCTTCGCCCTCAGAACCTGCAAAGGATGGGTCCCATGTCCATGCACCCACCGCAGTAAGTCCTGCAAGCATGTAGCCAGCATGAGCAACGGATGAGTAAGCCAACATTCGCTTGGGGTTTGTGCTGCCAAGAGCTGCGAGGTTCCCCCAGGTCATGGTAAGGGCTGCAAGAGCACCAAGACAGACCAACCATACAGCGGATCCTTCAGATGCTTCTGGGGCCGCTACGATCAGCAACATGCGAATCAATCCGACCATACCCATGGCCTTGCTTGCTGTAGCCAAGACCCCCGCAACAGGGCTGCTGGCTCCGGCGTAGGCATCAGGTGCTGCAAAGTGGAACGGTGCTGCACTGACCTTGAAACCGAATCCAACGAGAACGAAACCAATACCAATCAATGGAAGCGGTTCTGTGCCGCTTGTTGCAAAGGCGGTAGCAAGGACTTCGAATTGCAGCGAACCAGCCCAAAGGTAGAGCATGGATAGGCCGTAAAGGCCAACACCGGAAGCGACTGAACCGACGATGAAGTACTTCATTCCAGCCTCAGCACCTGCCTTGGATTCCTTAAGGAACGCAACCAGAACGTAGGTGGAGAAGGAAGCCAATTCCAATCCAATGAACAGGACAAACAGATCCTGTGAAAGGGCGACTACGGACATACCAAGACCGCAGGTCAGCATAAGGATGTAGAAATCCGCCTGACGTCGGTTGTTGTACAATTGGTCCTCGGTGAGTTTTCCACCAACACCTTCGACCTTGAGTCGGTTCATGCTGGCAAAGGAGGCAAGCGCAAGAGCACCGAAGAAGATCAATTCAAAGACACGGCTAAACCCGTTGACCATCAAGAGTTCTTTCGCAGTATCTGCATCACTGCTGACCACGCTGAGGGCTTCTACGCCTCCATTCAATGAGTCGGCAACAGCAACAAAGGCACCGGTGAGGGTGATGGTTGCAATCCAAGCTGGAAGGTGCGGGTTGCTTGTCAGTGAGAAGCGTTGTCCACCCAGCAGCCAAGGCAAACGGATTTGCGTGCCTGGAATCCTGAATGTCCCCTTCCCAAGGTTAGGGATCAAGATGAGGGCTAACAAACCGGCAAAGAGCAGCAGTTCAGGCAAGAGAGCAGAGTAGAACTCGGAACTGAACGCCTGTGTGGTCTGCATATCAGGCACCTCCCTTGAAGATTCCATTCGAAATCATGTGTTCGAAGAAGGTACGGCAATAGTCGTCCATCATGTCCAACCCAATCCAAGGCATGACACCAAACAGGATGGTGAAAGCGGCAAGGATGAGCATAGCGATTTTCTCCTCGTTGGTGATGTCTGGGATCAAATCACCGTGCAGGGTTGCTGGAGGTTGTGTTTCATCGCCACCTTCGAAGATGGTGCGTTGCATCGACCAGAGGTAGTATGCGGCTGTGAGAGCCAGCACAAGAGCCGGACCAATCATCCAAAGAACGCTCCAACCTTCCAAGTCGATGAAGTACCAAAGAGCAATCAGCATCATCAATTCAGCAACGAAGCCTGCAAGCAATGGCAATCCAAGAGAAGCCATCCATGCGAACATCATTGAAGTTGCAAGCCAAGGTGAATGCTTGGCCATGCCTCTCATTGCACCAATCTCCATGCTGTGATAGTGGTGCTTGAATGCGCCACAGACTGCGAAGAGCATTGGGCTGATGATGCCGTGTGCGAACATCATGAACAGCGCTGCTGCCCAACCCATGGGCTGCATGGTGGCAATTCCAATGAGAATGACACCCATGTGAGACACCGAAGAATAGGCGACCATCTTCTTGAGGTTGGTTTGGCCAAGGCACACAATGGCACCCCAAACAAGAGAAACCATTCCGAAGATCATCAGAGCCAATTGGAAGTGCTGCAGCGCATGCGGGAACATGCTGAGCGGCAAACGGAACATTCCGTAGGCACCCATCTTCAACATCACACCAGCAAGCAGCATGGAACCACCTGTTGGCGCTTGAACGTGAGCATCCGGCAGCCAAGTGTGGAATGGAACTGCTGGCAACTTGACGAGGAAACCGAGCATCAGCATCACGAAGAGAACCTTCTGCATGCTTTCACCCATGAACCAACCGTCTTGGTTGGCGGCTGTGGCGTGTTCGACAAGGGTTGGGATGTCAAAGGTGCGTCCAGTCATGGTTCCGTACCTTCCACCCGTACCAATTTGGTCTGGTTGCATCAAGTAAAGGGTCACAAGACCGAGCAACATCACGACCGATGCGGTAAAGGTGTAGATGAAGAACTTCTGAGAAGCGTACCTGCGGTCTTTCCCACCCCAATTGAGGATGAGGAAGAACATTGGAATGAGCGTCAATTCCCAGAACACATAGAACATGAACAAGTCAAGGGATACGAAGACACCGATCAGTGCACCGCCCATCAGCAGAATGGTTGGGAAGTAGGTTGCACCGTTTTTCTCATGCCAGGTTGCGATGATGGTCACAGGCAGCAAGAAGGTGGTCAACCAAACCATTGGGAACGACAAGGCATCAAGGCCAACCGTCCAATGGATACCGAGGGCAGGGAACCACTCATAGGAATCGTGCAATTTGTAATCGTTAAACGCCAAACCATCGCTTGTGATGTTAGCAAAGACCTCAAAGAACATCCAGGTGGTGTAGGCAAACAAACCAATGGAGAAGGCAAAGCTTGCCATTCGAATCGGGTTGTTGAGTTTGTTGCGGGCGGTTTGGTTTGTGTTTGACACAAAGGCCAGCAGCACAATACCTGCCACAACAGGGAAACCAACAAGTTGCATCGAAATCCAATCAGAACCGGCTTCGAACAATCAAGCCACCCCCCATACGAGCATGAAAATCGCCAACATACCAACGGCGACCATCAAGATGTAATCACGGGCTGAGCCGGTGGTCATCGATCGGACAACGGCTGAGAGTGATTGAGAACCAGTTTCGATGGTCTTAATGGTCCCATCAATCACTTCTGAATCGGCTTCTGCAGCCTTCGTCGAGAAGCCTGCTACGATTTTCAGCATGGCCATGTCGTAGTAGTGGTCGATGTACAGGCGGTTTTGCAGCGCCACAGCAAGGGTTGATTCTGCAAAGGCGCTGTTGTCAAAGTTGAATCGGTTTTTGACCCATGCGTTAAGGCCAATCACAGGTTTCATCCACGGTTGGGTTGTTTCGCCTTCGTCGAGTTTTCCACCATAAAGTGCCATCGCCAAACCGGGGCCTAAGACCGCACCCATTGCGATTGCAATATAGGTGATGATGAAGAAGTAAGCATCAGAATTTGCGAATGCGTGCCCGAGTTCGTATACGATTCCGTCGATCAGAGATTTCTCTGACATGAAGGCGTATCCTTCGTCAGGAGCCCAGTGGGTGAAGCCCATGCCTGCAAAGATGATCGAAGAAAGGCTCACGAAGGTGAGGATAAACAGCGGGGTCTTGATCCAGGTGTTGGTTGGTCCAACGTGGGCAGCAACCTCGTTGTTTGGCTTTCCTGCAAAGGTCTTGAGCCACATTCGAGACATGTAGAACCCGGTCATTCCTGCACCAATGAGAACACACATAGCAGGCAACAGGAATTTCGGATCGTCTTGAGCAACTCGCCATGCGTTGGCGATGATGCCTTCCTTGGACCAGAATCCGCCAATGAGCGGGAGACCCATGATGGAAGCGGAACCAACGAGCATTGCCGTTGCAGTGATGGGCATCTTGGATGCAAGTCCGCCCATGTTTTCCATCGATTGAGCATCGAAGTGGTCGTCATGGTGATCATCATCGTGGCCGTCACTATGGTCGTCATGGTGGTGCAGGTGATGGTGTGCGTGGTGGACTTCATGAATCACTGAACCGCTGGCCATGAACAGCATACCTTTGGCCATGGCGTGGTTGAACAAGTGGAACAACGCAGCACCAAAAGCGACGATGACGATGTAATGATCCTTGTCGTTGTGGTGCCAATCAAGGGTGTTGGCCAGATACATAGCACAACCCAAACCGGTGAAGATGTAGGCTAATTGGCTCATGGTTGAATACGCCAAGACCTTCTTGAGGTCCATCTGAACAAAGGCAATTGCGGCCGCCATGACTGCGGTAATACCACCAACAACGGCGATGATGTAAGCGAGGTCAGCAAGATCGCCGTGCAAGGCTTCTGCGCCGAAGAACGGGAACATACGGGCTACGAGGTAGAGGCCTGCGTTGACCATGGTCGCTGCGTGAATGAGTGCGGAAACAGGAGTAGGCCCTTCCATTGCATCAGGCAACCAAACGTGGAGTGGGAATTGAGCAGACTTGCCAACAGCCCCGATGAACATCAAACCAAGCGCCCATTGAAGCGTGCTGGCAGAGTGCTCAGCTACGTGCTCAATATTTGCAGCATCAAAGACGACAACATAGTCGAGGGAACCAAACAGGTCCCACATCATCACAAGACCGATCATGAGGAACACGTCGCCAATACGGGTGGTCAAGAACGCCTTCTTTGCCGCGTATGCAGCACTTGGGCGCTCGTAATAGAATCCGATGAGGAGGTAGGAACAAAGACCCATGATTTCCCAGAAGATGAACAACCAAAGGAACGAGTCCGCAAGGACCATTCCGAGCATACCTGAGCAGAACAAAGTGAATTCTGCATAGAAACGGTGGTTGCGGTTGTCGTTGATTGGATCGGTGTTCATGTAACCAATGCTGAAGATGTTGATCAACAAGCAAAGGAAGGCTGCTACGAACAACAGCATCACGGTGATGTGGTCGACGTAGATGCCAAAGCCGAATTTGTCGGTGGACACGCCTGCAGATGTGCCGTCCCAAACTCCAGAAGTGAACCAGTGGAACACTGAATCATGGCCGGCCTGAACCGAGCCAATGAAGTCTGCAATGAGCAAAAGCGAGAGCACAAGAACCGCACCCATCACGCCAAGAGCAATGATACCGCCTTCTTTGACGGTGTTTTTCCATGTTGGGTTGCCGTTGAACACGCGTCCAAGGAAGAGAATAACCGCAAACGCCACCATTGGCAAAAGCACAATCAGCGGTGCGAATTCGGAAACTTCTGGGGTTGGGATGTCGTTGAGTACTGAACCTGCCATCATCTCACCTCAGTTTTTTAGGACGTCCACATCGTCCAAAGAAATCGTGTCGTGTTGACCATACATGGCGAGGAAAATCGCTAACCCAATAGCGACTTCACTTGCTGCGATGGCAATAGCAAAAATCGTGTACACCCAGCCTGTGGTGTCACCGTGGTAGACCGCTGCTGCGGCAAATTGCATGTTGGCTGCGTTCAGCATTAACTCGATGCACATCAAGACAATGATGGCGTTCTTTCGAGTGAAAGCTCCACCCAAGCCAATGACGAACATGAGGGCTGAAAGTCCGGAGACCAATGCTGGATCAATCATTCTTCTTCACCTCCAAATTCCCACAAGAGATTTTCCATTCGCTCGTCACGAACAAGGTAAGCAGCGCCAATCATTGCGATGGACATCAACACACCAAGGATCAACAGGGGCAAAGCCCAATCGGTCAACAAAGCATCAGCAAGACCGCTTGTGCTTGGTTCGTCTTCGCTTGCATCGGCCCAAACAGCGTCTGCACTGAGCACCGAAACAAGGATCATTCCGAGAGCCAACAAGCCCATTCGGGTGGCGAGTGAAAGGACCTTCATTCGAAGTCCTCCTCAAGGATTTGCCGTCGAGTGAGCATGATACCGAACAGCACCACTAACCCAACGCTCGCCAGATAGACGAGGATTTGAATCGCAGCCAGAAATTCTGCCCCGAGAAGAATAAAGATTCCCGAGACCGCCATGAAACTGAAAATCAAGGAAAGCATTGAGTGAGCCACGCGTTGAGCGAGAATGAGCCCGAGAGCGCCTCCGAGTGCTATGGTTGCAAAGAGGAAAAAGACGCCGAGTTCTGCTGCGCTTGCAACATCCATCTCAAGCACTCTCCTCAGCGGCTTCCTTTGCGGCTTCCTTTGCGGCTCGTGCAGCCTTCTTTGCTCGCTTGTCGCGCTCTTTGTTGGCTCGCTTGGCAAGTTCGGTGTCAACCGCTTCTTGGTGAACACCCGGCAGCACACGGGTTCGGCTTGCGTCGAACCACAATTCTTGACGGGTGAATCCGGACATGCCATCGTATTCATTGGTCATGAAGAATGAGGTAAAACCGCAGGATTCCATGCAGAGTCCGCAGAACATACAGCGGCCAAGATCAATTCGCCCTGAGACAATTTGATCGTCTGCAACTCGAAGGTCAGTTTGTTCGACTTCGACCTCTTCGCCAGAGTCGTTCCAGCGAACAGTTGCCGTGCTTCCGCTCAAGTCGAGCACTTCAGCAAACCGCCACTCGTTTGGTGTGTCGGTGTGGGCGGTTGCGAGGTTGAAATCATCGAGGGTCGCGGCGACTTCAGGCTTGAGCATAGCAGCGTGACCGCCGACTTCCAACTCTGCACCAAGGCCTTCATGCTCGCCTTCTGCGTTGTCGAGAACGTCGACGCGCAGTTCAGTGGTCATGTGAAGGCAGTCGTTCGGGCAAATGTTGACGCACATCTTGCACGCCGTACAGGTCTCCCAAATGACACCGATTCGCCCGTTGTAGTTTCCTGGGACGAAGAGCCAGGGTTCCATTTCCTCAAGTCGTTCGTATGGGTACTGAACAGTTTGAGGTTTCCATAGGGTTGGGAACAAATCCGATGTGACTCGGTCTGGCGCAAATTGTTGGTTATCGATGTTATTGAATTCCGAAGTTTTTCCAGCGCGGACCTTGTCACCATCGCTGAGGAATTCTGGGTGTTCGGTGTTGTGGTAGCCCATGGCCAAGCGCTTACCGAACAACTTCCCAAAGAACGGGAACGTACGGAGCGCGGTGATCAGTGTAATTTTGAACGGGTACCAGAATAGGTTTCTGAAATTGGGTCGTGCGTTTGGGTGCATTGGCATTCTAAATCACCTCAGTCCTTTCCCGGAGTGTGCGTTCCCGCGGGCTGTAATGTGTACACGTGGTACATGCGATCTGGAGCAGCGTCTTTGTCTTCATCGTTGAGAAGCAAGAAGAAGATACCCAACCAAACGATGGTGGTCAAGAGGGGCAGAAGGAATGGAACTTCGAGGCCTGGAATGACCCAAGCATTGCCGCCAGCAGCGGTGTCGCTCATTGCGCTTGGATCGAACAGGAACAAGCGGTACAAGGTGGAGAGGACCACTTGGAACACCGAAAGCGGCAAGAGCATGCGCCAGCCGAATTCCAAGATTTGATCGGTTCGAATTCGAGCCAGAGAGAAACGAGCCCAAACGAACACGACGAGGAACACGAGCCACGACTTGAGCAGCACGACAATGGCGCCCGGAATCAACACATAGGCTTCACCAAGCAACGGTATGTGGCTGATGGTGCCTTGGAACGGCAAGTGCCATCCAGCAAGGAAGAAGTGGGTGAACAAGAAACATGCAGCGTAGGTGCGGATGTATTCTGCCATGAAGAGCATACCAAACCGCATACCTCCATACTCAGTCCACCAGCCTTCGACAAGTTCGGCTTCTGCTTCAGGCATGTCAAACGGTACACGCTCAACTTCTGCAATCATGGTGAGCAAGAACAGCGCTGCACCAAGCGGCATCAAGAAGAGGTTCCATGCACCAGCGCTGTGCTGGAAATGAATGCTTTCGATGATGTTGAAGGTTCCCGAAAGAACGGCAACGGAGAGCAACGTGAGCAACAGTGGAATCTCATAAGCGGTCAACTGGGCTGCTGAACGAATACCACCAATCAAGGTGTATTTGTTGTTTGAAGACCAGCCGGCAAAGAACACACCAATTGGAGCAATGCCAAAGATGGCAATGGCGTAGAGGATGGAAAGGTCCGGGTTGGTGGCGTAAATGCCACTTGAAAGAGGGATGATTCCAAGAATCAACAATGTTGATGAAACGATGAGGAAGGGTGAAACTTCGAAGATGAGTTTGTCAGCTCGTCGAGGGACCATGTGTTCCTTGAGCAGGAATTTCATTCCATCTGCGACGTTTTGGAAGAACCCTGGTAGGATGGAGTACCCCATCCATGAGCGGTTGTTCACCCGGTCAACGGTTGGGTATTTTTCATCACGGTTTCCGAATTTCTTGTTCAGCCAGCGGTTAAGTGCACCGACTGGGACTCCGGCACCGAACGGAAGCATGTTCCACCACTCGCCGGCAGTCACGCCGTTTTCGCCGACCCACAACGAGCGCAGAGCGGTTGTTGCACCACGCCGATCGTTCATCCGAGCGACAGCCTTACGCTCAATCCACAGAATGGCGAATTGACTGAAAAACAACATCAAGAACACGATGTTGACAACGGCAAAGGTTCCTGCTGCAAAGGCAATTGAGCCTGCGCTTTCTTCGAGGGGCGTACCTTCGAGGGCGGACACAACAAGTTCGCGGACAGGGGCGTCTTCGCCCAAGAATATGCTTCGTAGATCGTAGATGTCATCCATAACAATCACCTCAACGGTCGGTCTCTCCAATGCACGGATCAAAGCTACCCATGATGGCTGGAATATCAGCAATCTTGTAGCCAATCATCGTCTTTGCGACGAATGGAATGGTGATGAACATCGGGGAACGGATGGAAAGTCGGTAAGGGTTCTTTCCTCGGCCATCGCCACCGCCTTGGATGTAGAATTGAGACGCACCTCGGGTGCACTCGTAGTTGCTGAATCCGGTTGCGCCTTCGGGAGCACGGGTTGGAGCCTTGGTGAGGATCATTTCGTCTCCGCTTGCGTAATTGGTGTTCATTCCACCGGGGATTTTGTTGAGGGCGTCGAGGACCATGCGGCACGATTGGCGCATTTCTTCCATTCGAACACGGTATCGGTCGTAGCAGTCTGCACCTTTGACAGAGGTTGGCTTTTCCACCGCTGGCTCCCAGTCGATTTCATCGTACACCGAGTAAGGGTGGGCCCATCGGACGTCGTAGTTGACACCGGCGGCACGGACGTTTGGTCCGGAGACACCTGCGTCGACCATTTCTTCGGCATTTGCATAGCCAACACCTTGCAAACGAACCAACCAGATGGTTGATTCATCGAGCATCATTTCGTATTCATCGAGTCGCTTTTCGAACAGTTTGGTTTTGGCAATCACACGGTCTGCGAAGCCGATTGGCATGTCACGCTTGACACCGCCAACACGGGGATAGTTGTAATGCATTCTTGAACCGCCAAGTTCCTGAAGAAGGTCGAGGAACATCTCTCGGTCACGCATGCACCAAGTCATCAGCGTCAAGTTGCCAATGTCGGGGCCAAAAGCACCGAGCCACATCAAGTGGGAGGCGAGGCGTTGAAGTTCTGCTGAAATCAATCGAATGTATTCCGCCCGCTCTGGGACATCTGCTTCGAGAAGATCTTCCGCTGCATAGATGTAGGAATTTGCCCAAGTCATTGCGCTCACGTAGCACAATCGGTCGCAGTATGGAGTCACTTGAGTGAAGTCTCTTGCCTCACAGATTTTCTCCACACCACGGTGGATGTATCCGAGTTCTGCTTCAGTGTCGACGACGGTCTCACCGTCAACCTTCACACGAAGCGTCCACAAGCCGTGCGTCATTGGGTGCTGGGGCCCCATTGTAATCCACATTTGTGCCATAACAATCCCTCACTTAACACGGCCCTCGTCCGCAGGTTTACGCATGAAGCCTTGAGCGTCATCGTACATTTCGTTGTGATCGTGATAGCGAAGTTTGTGTTGCTTCTGAAGCGGGTGGAACCCATCTGGGCTGTCGTGAGGGTTCAACACTCGGTGCATGTTCTCGTGGCCTTCGAAACGAATGCCAACGAGGTCCCATGTTTCTTTTTCATTCCAATCAGCACCGCCCCAAATGGATTGGATGGACGGGACGCTTGGTGAATCGCCTTGTGACAGCGGGATGAAGACTTCGAATTCCATTGGGATGTCCATTCCCTTGAGTTCCTCTGCAACCATCACGTTGTGGGTGTTTGGAGTTTGGTTTTGGATCGGTTGTCGCAAAAAGTGGTACGCAACTTCCCAGCCTCGTTCGTCTGGGCCGTCTGGGAAGTGAGTGCCTGTCACCATTGAACAGTAGTTGACGCCAAGGTCATGGCGCATCCATTTTGCTAATGCAATCCAATGTTGTGGAGGCGTGGACAGTCGAATGAAAGCGTATTTCTTAGCGTTGCTGTGGTGCTCGATTGAAGCGCTCACACCGGTGCCTTCGAAGCGGGCGTTGATGGCTTCAAGGCACGCCTCTGCAGCAGAGGTGTTCTGGTCTTGAGTGATGCTTGTACCCATGGTCAGTCCTCCCCGACGATCACTGGCTTCTCACTCATGCGGTCCACGCTTGGTGCACCGCCAATGCGGATGATTTTCTCGCGCAGCAACCCAAACCCATCGATGAGTGCTTCTGGGCGTGGAGGGCAACCTGGGATGTAGACGTCGACCGGAATGACCGTGTCGACCCCTTCGAGGATGTTGTAGGATTGGAAGTATGGCCCACCGGAGATGGCGCATTCGCCCATAGCGATGCAATACTTTGGCTCTGGCATTTGCTCCCACAATCGGACAACTTTGTCCGCGAATTTCTTGGTGATTGGCCCGTTGATCAACAGCACATCGGACTGACGGGGCGAAGAACGGAACAGCACACCGAATCGGTCACCGTCGAAACGCGGGGTTGCCGCTGCAGCCATCTCAATAGCGCAGCACTTGATTCCCAAGTGGAGGGTGAAAAGCGATTTACGCCCAGCCCAGTTGAAATACCGTCCGGCAAGCACGCTGAGGAACTTCTTGATTCGAGTGGCCTTGAGGGCCTCGTCTGTTACACCGCCGACCATCTCAACGAGGGCGCGGCTGTTGAATGCTGCAAAATTTTCTCCTGCTTCTGCCATAATATCCACCTCAAATGTAAATGCGACCTCGCTTTCGGAACACATACCAGACGCCTAAAGACATCGTAGCGAAGAAGACTGAGAGCACCAAGAGTGCGTTGATGGCTTCGTCAACGGCTCCAGCTGCTGCATCTGCTGATGTGGCATCAGAAGCAACCATGCCACCGAGCACCATGAACATGAACGCCACATCGAAAACGAGGAAAATGATGGCGTACCAGTAGTACTGAAAGTGGAATTGGATCATTGCATCGCCAACAGGTTCGCTCCCACATTCAAAGGTGGTAAGACGGCGTGGGTACAAGCTGTGGTCTCGCTCATAGCCTTCCAAAAGGTAGGAGCGGGTGATGTGTGGGCGAGCGGGGTCAACACGTGGACGAACGACCCATGTGATGAGGAAATTCGTTAGCGGCATGATGATGCCCAGGATTGTCAAAAATCCAATTGAGAGGTAAGCGCTCGGTACTGATTCAAGTCCGGACATATTGTCACCCTGTTGCAAAGCATACGCTCCGCAATTTTGTCGACTTGAGGGACCCACATAAGCGTTCCCAAATTCAACTCGTGAGCGACGGCTTTCTCGGTTGCGTGGAACAGGGCCACTGCGTGGAAGTCATAGGGGAGAAACAAACTCCTATTTTCAAAGCCACTCGTATGCCCACGTGTACACTCGAGCCAAGGAGCCCTGACTTGAGCCAAAGAGCCCGAAAGAGCACTCAATCTTGTGTGAAGAAGAGGGTCCAAGAAGCATTCAGTGAATCTTCAAAAGCCTTCCAAGGCACGAATGCGGTCCACGTGTAGACTGCGATGGGCGCCAGCGTCTTGATGAATTCAAGTCCACCGAGGCTTGGGAGGAAGGTAACGATCAGCATTGTTCCACCGCCTGCAACCATGCCAATCAGCGACCACATCAAGATGAAACCTAAGGAAAGTTTAGTGGCGTGACCCGTTTGTGCCTCAAGTGCTTTGGTATTGCGCAAGAATCTTAACGATCGAACAATCATCCAAAACGGCATTGCGATGGTGAATGGGAAGAGGAAAATGAGATTCCAGAGTTTGAAACCGCCCTTACCCACGTTCGCATAGCGCTTCATCTCATTCGAATATTGGTGATGAAGGTAGATCCCATATATTCCAAACGTCAGCATAGCCAAAGCAAACTGAGTGCTAGGATTCCTGAACGGAACAGGATGGCGTACCTTCATTGTGGCCAAAGTAATGTTTTCATGACCGCCTTCAATGAGGTGTTGAACGTGATCTTACTTTCTGCCTCGTCGACTCAGTTCAAGGGAATTCTGTACCAAGGGCATGCCAACACGGTAAAAGAGCAAAAGCATCGGCAAAACAAGGATGATGAGGAAGCCCGATTGGACTTGTTCCGAGGACAGACCAAGTCCGAGGAAGCCCTTTGAGGGCTGACCTAGGACTTCAATCTCGATGTTCTCTCGGTCGACAACCCCCGTTTCGATAGGCTGAGCGGAAATCGTGAATTTGAATGTGTCTTCAATTTCTGCTGAAAACGGAGGTCGGACGATGACGTCAATGGTGACTGTCTCCCCAATGTCCACCCAACAGGTGAAATCCGAACCGCTTGTAGAGCAGTCCGATTCTGGATCAAGACTGTCAAGACCTACGTTCCATCCTCTGAAGCTTTCCGAGGAGAAAATGAGGGCTTCTGTGCGTGTGTTTCCTGTGTTGGTGAGATTGAGCGTGAACTCAAGTTTTTCGGGGAATTCAAGCGCCATTTCGGTGTCCAAGCCTTCTGTTTGGAATTCGAGTTCATAGACAATTTGAACGTCAAGCGTGATTGAAATCTGACCTGAGCGATTGGCTGCGTTGGAAACGCTCGTGACCGTGAGGTCCAGAACTCCACCTTGTCCTGTTGAAGCACTGGGATTGACGGTGAGGGTCAGTTCCATGTAAAGTTTGAACGGACGGGCTTCGTGTGATTGGTTAGCGTAGACAGGGAGGCCAACCATGATCGTTTCAGCACCGTTCTTTGTCGACGAGGTCACTGGTTTATTATTGACATCAAGCAAGAAGGTTTGATTGGCGAAGTCCCAAATCCCAAAGCCAGCAGGGACGAAAACTGGCCCCTCGACAGGAAGACCGTAGAGGGTCAGTTGGCGGGTTGCAATGCCCTGGAGGCCTGATAAATCAACGGCTGCTTCGTCATCGCCATCACCGGTGTTCTCAATCCAAAGGCCGTAGGTTTGAGTGCCAGAGGGGGGGAGGACTGCAGTACCGGATCGCTGGTCAATGCCACCGTCGACAAGGCGCACATCCATTGCAAATTTCCGGTCCGAAAGGATGGCGAGGAATTCAAATTCACGCTGGTTATCTGGAATTCCATCACCGTTCTGGTCAGCGTTGTTGCTGTCTCCACGGTTGGTGATTCTTGACGTGATGCGGGTGTAAGCCAGTTCTTCTTCTCCATCAACGCTCACGACGAGGAAGACCTCTTGAGTCGAGCGAGGTTCAATTTCAATATCGACAAATTGGACACCGTTTGCGTCCTCATAGTGCACGCCCCAAGCTGGTGTGGCGGTTTGCTGCATCACTGAGCACCTGAAACTGTCCTTGACGTTGCCCGTGTTTTCAATGGTGATTGGGAACCGCACTTCGCTACCTGAGCGCCCAGTTTGATCGGTTGCGGGCGCTTCTGCTTCCATCCCATGTACGGCTTTCACAGTAACTCGCAAGACCACTTCGTCGTAGGAGGCCCCGCCGCTTGACGGCAAGACAGAGAAGGTCAAATCGATTTCTTCAGTGGCAAGCGCATTGATTGGCACATCGATTGTGACCGTTACATCTGCGCTCTTTTCTGAGCCGTGTTTAGAACCAACGCTCACGGTTGAGGCGTCCAGGCGGACAGCCCAGCCAGAGGGGGCGCTTGAAGATGAGACGCGGAGGGTGTCTGGACCGTTTCCGTCGTTGGTGATGGTGAGCATCGTTGTGCCATTTGTCCCAGGCTCAAGATTAGAGAGAAGGGATTGCGAGAGGGAAATGCTGCCACCGTAGGATTGGCCAACCTTCACGCGCAATTCCTTGCTGCACTTGACTTGTGAACCATCTTTGGCGAGAATGTTGATGGTGGTTTCAACACCAGCGGTCACCGAATCATCAGGGCTTACCTTGATGTCGAATGAACGAGTTCCGTCTCCATCGTCATAGGGCAATAAGCCTGATGAAGCGCCATCGAAACTGACCCAAGCTGCCCGGCTGGCAGGCGAGGAGGATTTCGACATGCTCACGGACCAGTCGCTGTTTCCTTCGTTGGTCAGGGTAGCGGTCAGGGTGCCTTCCGCACCCGGATCAACGGTCAAGACGGTCTTCGAAAGAGTCATTTCACACTCGTGGAGTTCAGGCACTATGAGATCAAACTCTTCTGAATCACTGGCGTTTTGAGTGGGGTCATTGGTGACAACACCGGTCACTTCCCAGCAATACTTGTCAGCGGCCTGTCCGTCAGGAACTTCAATTGAAACAATAACGGTGACCGACTCATTTTGGTCAAGATTGACCGAATCTTCGTCCAACTCCACTGTGAGGTCGTCTGTGTTTTGGCACCCACTTCCATCCCTTTCTTCGATGGAGAGCGCAATGGTTTCATTGGTTTGGCCTGTGTTTTCAACCTCAACATCGTATTCAATGACCGATTGACCGCCCCAGTTTTTCGACTTGACAGGCATCGTCACATCAACGCCAAAAACGGCGCTGCCAGATCCATCCCCTGCTGTTGTGGTGACCGTCTTGGTCTCCGTAGCAGGTTGCCCGGGTGTGTCAGGTGGCGTGGCTTGTTCAGTTGCTGTTGCCGTGATGGTTGTATCACAAGTGCCTTCTGCTGTGGTGGTGAGTGTCACGTTCATGGTCGTTTCTTCATATTGACCTGCTTCAATGGGACCTGGGATTTGGACGATGGCGGAGGAATAAGCGCCACACTCTTGCGTTTGCTCTTCATTGGTCGAAAGACTGACCGTAATCGGGTTCGACCCGGTGTTGTAAATTCGAACGGTGTATTCACCTGATTCACCGGGGTTCACTTCCAATCCGTTTGACGGTGAAGTTTGGATGGTGATGCTCGCATCTCTGGCACCATCAGCAGCCACCGGAGTGGCAAGTGCTGGAATCACTGAAAGCATCAGAAGACCCACGAGGAAAAGGGCACGGCTGGAGGCGTGCTTGGTCGTTTCTTGACGGGGGTCCATGACCCCCGGTGGAAGCCTTAGTATCAAAAGGCTCCCCAATGATGTGTAGCGACTCGTATCAACTCTATGCCATGACGAATGTCGAAGGGTCTGCTGAGCAATTTGCACAGGACTTCAATTCACCAGATTGACACCCAACATGACCTGCCCGATGGTAGCGTGCACCACAACCCGGGCATCCTTGCATTGGCCCCGTGATGGGTTGTCTACACGACCAGCACATCGGGCCAGACGCCGCCTGCGTGACAGGTGGTGCGACCTTGGTGGGCAGAGGCAATACGTTCATTCCAGATTGAAGAGCGGGTTTTTCTTTCGACGTACGTAACAGGAGGAACGCCATGATTCCGGCGAGCAACAAAAACACGATTGGACCAAGAACAATGATCGGCAATGTGCCCCCAGAAGTTGCGGTTGGTTCGCCTTCTGCCGTGACCTCAAGAACGATGCTTGGAGTCAGAATGTTGGCCGGTTCGACCAAAGAAAGTTCAATCGTTCCGGAACCTGGACGGGTTGCCTCGACCAAAAGGCGAATTGTCATCGACTGGCCGGGCTGCAAATTAGCAACATCATTTCCATCGATGGTCGCGTCCCAGTTTTTGCTCGCTTGGACCTCGAGTTTGTGAGAGAAGACAATGTTTCCAGTGTTTGTCAATGTAACTTCAAGCATGGACTCCTTGCCTGTATCGAAGGGCGTTGTTCGCTCTTGAACCCAAGAAGCTTCGGTCACACTTGCCACATACAAACCAACCTGTTCAGTGAGCTCAACACCACTCCCAGCCAATGTAATCCTGAATGAAGGTTCGCTCATCGGTGCCATGGTGGCTGGAATCAGAACGGTGCAGGAGAGCGGAGTCACTGCATTGAACCCAATTGGGTCGACGGTTGTGCATTCACCAAACAAACCTGAGTCAAGGGAAATTGAGACTTCGGGGGACCATTCCACATCGGCGGCATTGCTGACAAGCCAAGTGAACACCAGTGGTTGGCCTGAGGGATGGGATCCTGGGCCCAATGGATTGGACCAACTCGTTCCATCTTCGAGCACCAAACTGACGAACTGCAGCGAGGGTTGTGGCAAAACTTCAACTTCAAATTGACCAACCCAAGTGGAGCGTTCTGTTCCCGAATCGAGATGGAACTTCACTTCGCCAGAGCGTCCAGTCCCGTCGCCTTCGATGCCGATGAGAAGGTTTTCTGTCGACGCCCAGTTCAGGTGTAGGACATCCATGCCAGACGTTGTGCTCCACCCTTTCGGAAGTTCGAATGAGGGGGTGAGGTTGAGATCGATGTTGCCTCTGTGTTCAACCGAGAACATCATACTGAACGCGGAATCGGGGCGAAGAACGCCAAGATTGGTTTCCAAATCTACGTCGATGGTGCGAATCTCCTCAACCTTGATTGGAATTTGGAACACCCAGCTGTCTTGAATTTCAGTTTGTGAGATGGCCGTGAGTTGGACGATTCGTTCAGCACCAGCCCCGGTCATGACTTGAGGCGGGGTGAAGGTCATCCCAATCGTTCGATGGCTGTCTTGGTCGATGAGGCCCGTCGAACCAGAGGTTGCACCCGGGTCACTCGCGAGGTCGTCAAAGCCTGCCGACCAGCCTGCTGGTGCTTGAAGGAAGAGATCGTAACCAATGTCATCATTGCCAATGTTGAACAATCGGATGTCCATCGAGGTTGGATCGGTTGGTGAAACTGGAACAATTTGGTAGTCGTATTCTAGGCGGAGATTGGCCAGTTCTGGGACAATGAAATCCAAATGGTATGGATAGGTGACGCCGTTGTCCACATCAATTCCAGTCAAGTCGATTCGATAAGTGCCGGGATTCGGGGGTGTTGGATGGACGAGGGTGACGGTTATGTTCGCTGAGTCTTGCCCCTCCAAACTGAAGTTGGATTCAGTTGCCCCAACATACCACGATTCAGTTTGTCCAGTATCAAGATTTGTGATGCCATCGGTGCTCATGCTGGCGTTGGTTGAAATTAATGCAGTGTTGGTCAATGAAACCACCCAAGATGTCGTGGATGCACTTGTGTTGAGCAGCACTTGCTGCTGAGGCTGAGCGAATAATTTCACTCCGGGTGCCGTTACGTCAACGATCACATCATGGCGGTTGTTGTTCTCAAGGATCTCTTCGATGTCATCGTCAGGGTCGATGATGAAAGAGAGCGTTGTTTCTCCTGAATCTTGTGGCGTCCAGTACCACACTTGAGTTTTTGTTGAACCCGCACCGACTTCGATGGTTTTGGTGTCGATGAGTGTGTTGTCAACTCGGAATTCAATGTCGAAGAAATTGGCCTTGACGTTACCGACATTGAACACCTTGGTGGTCAGTTGGAGTTGATCGCCGACTTGCGGAATTGACACCGACATCTCGAATTCATCCATGAGGAACTCAGGATCTGGTCGCAGGTCGTTCACCCCATGGCCGCGCACTGCAATGGAATAGGGTTGGGCCGTGCTCCCGCCGTGGAAAGTGTCCTTGACTTTGACCGTCCAAATACCGACTTCTGCCGAGTCGAGAAGGACAACTTCGAGGTTGTTCGTGGTGTCGCCTGAGCCCCCAGTGGTGGAGCGCCCATTCGCAAAATCATTGCCAAGGTAAACAAGGCCAGTGGGGGAAGTGATTTCTAAATCTAAGTTGTTGACCAATTGCTTTGATGAAAAGGTAGAACCGCGCTCATCCGACCACGCAAGAACCGTCTTGAGGCCCCCGTTTGATTGCGTGATGTTGAAGGTGTATGTTTTGGAATTCCCGGTTCCTGAAAGAACTGAACGATCGTCGACCCAAATGCCTTGACCTGAAGTCGGAGCAAGGGTTTCCCTAAGGTTGACTTTGCCCCACCCTTCACTGTCGTTCGGAATGTCTCTGCTGCCGAGATCGGTCGCTCCCAACACCATCAGTGCTTTGACAAGGGCGCCTTGTGGTGAAGGGCGTTGAGCAATTTCTTCGAGGTATTCACGTATCATGGCGGCTGCACCGGCGGCGTTCGGAGTGGCCATCGAGGTACCGGTGTATTCGAGGTAATAGGTGCTTGACCATGTTGAACTGCCAGTGTCCGCTGCTTCTTGGGCCTTGCACGACCGCACATAACCCCCAGGAGCGATCACGTCTGGCTTAATTCGACCATCATCGGTTGGCCCACGTGAAGAGCCTGACATGATGGTATCAGGAGCCCCGGAGTATCGGTTTTGGTGGTTGCCAACTGCGATGGTGTTCTTTGCTGTCGCAGGTGCACCAACTGTGCCGGTGTTCGGACCGTCGTTGCCAGCTGCAAAAAGAATCGTCAAGCCCTCTCGGCCGTTGTAATATCGATCATAATAATTGGAGCGATCGTCAATGTCTTCAGCCGATGAAGTGTACTTACCGTGATCGCTTGTTTGCGAGGAGCCCCAGGAGTTGGTGTGGGTTCGAGCGCCTGCTGAGTAAGCAGAATTGAGCAGGTAATTGAGCGAAGGGGATTGGAAATTGCCAGTGTTATCGTTCTCCATCGCTTGAAAATACAACTCCGCTTCCGGTGCAACTCCCGCATAGCCACCCTGTGCCCCATCGCCAAGAACGGTGCAGGACACGTGTGTGCCGTGACCTGAGTGCTTGTCTGCGGTAGAACCATCACCAATCACGTCGTTGTTGCCAACCACTCTGGTGCCAAAATCACCGTGGTCTTCATCTAAACCGGAGTCCGCAACCGCTACGATTTGGCCTGAACCGTCGAGGTCGGTGGTGAAGTAAGTGGTCATCTCTGATGTGCGCATGTGGCTGCGAGCGTTGTTGTTGTATGCAGTGAATGAAGGATTGAACTGCAAAGATCGAAGCGACGGTTGGGCCATTAATGCGAGAAGTTCAGTTGTCGCAAGGGTTCCCTCGTAGCGGCCCTCGTCCCACTTGTGTTGGTCTTCAAACACCAAGGGTACCACTTCAGCAAGGTTCTGAATCAGTGTGCCACCGGTGGAGTCGCTGAATTTCACGCCATCGGTTGGGCCAAGTTCATCGCGCCACCCTTCGATGCGCATGAGTTCCCCTTGTAGGTCCTCAATTCCTTGTTCAAGCAAGAGCACATCGAGCACAGCATCATCGACAAGCATTCCCAATGGAACGGCGTGCTGGACCATCACGCCTTCGTGCGCAACCGCTTCATTGAGGCCAGCGGGGGTGCCTTGAAGCATCAGGCCTGAAGGAGAAATGAATTCACGAACCGTCACACCTGCCACATCATCCAAACCATTGCGGACTTGTTGCATCTCAAGGGTTGTGTCAATGAGCACCAAACGTAGGTCTGCGCGACCTTGAAGCCACACGCTCGACAATGGCCGGTCAAGATGCAGGCCATCCGCATCGAACATTCCAATTCGACTGTCAGCCGTCAACGAGCGTGATTCTTCCGTGCTTTCTTGATTTGATACACCGACTGCATCAGCGTAAACTCCGTCGACTAAATCGAACTGAACCCATTCAACGCCGTCGCTGTTTTGGAGCGTTTCATCGGCGACTGGTTGGCCGAAATCGATGACTGAACACGTCGTTTGCAAGACAAATAAAGCGACGAGAAACCACGCCCCTAGCGCCGTACGGCGTGCTTGCATGGATTGGCCTCACGCCGGCGTGCTTTATCGCTTGGGGTCTGCTGAACAGCGTTTGCTTAACTCCAGCCCTAATTCGCCGGCCAGATTGTTCGGTCGGCTTTGTCCATGAAGAACTCGGTGGCCCAATAGCCAACTTCATGATCCCAAGTTTGACGCTGCTCGACGTTGTTGTAATCCGTCCATTCAAGTTCAATGGTGATGAGGTATTGATCCCAGACCGTATAGCCCACGACAAGCATCTCAAGATCATCGCCTGCAATCGATGAGTGTGCGTCAATGGAATCAACCTCAATTCGCATCGTTTGATAGATCTCACTGCCGTTGACAGATTGGAAATGGACTTGAACGACGACATCGGTGATTTCCCTGCTCCCCGTGTTGTGGATTTCCGACATCAAAAGGTGGCCACCGCGTTGCATGTATTGTGTTTCAACATCAACGCTATCCCTTGGAAGAACCCAATACCATCCGCTGAGAAGGACCCCCATGAACATCAAGAGAACAATGCCTGCGAGAGCGACTTGACGAGAGGATATTTTCTGTCCAAGTGAGTCAACCGCTTCTTTTGCCCGCCGCACATCCTCCATGGTTTCAGCCAAGTCTTGACTTGCATCAAGCGCAGCAAGGTCGAGTAAACCTGCAGGATTACCGCCGCTGATGTCATCTTCGTGAACCAGCATCTCGCCGTCTTCGCCAACAGGGATGTGTTTGCGTTCACCATTCATGCGATCACCTCAGAAAATCATTGCCAACCCACTTGCAATGATGGATGTGACTGGTTCGACCAACAGAACGTGGCGCGTTTCAACAGCGCCGCCTGACAAGGTCCCAATGAGCGACAAGTCCGTCACCATACCGTTGACGCCAATCGAGGAAGCGGTTGGAACAACACCGGTGAATTGGGTGTCGAGCAACACCCCACGGCCTTCGAGTTGCCAATCGCCAAGAATTGGAACATAGTATCCGGGCTCAACGCTCACCTCAGCGCTTGCGATAATTCGTCCATCCGTGATGTCATCTAAGACAATAATCGGGTATTGCATAGGCCCCGTGTAGACGTGGATTGTGGCAGACTTGAGGTTCTCACCGATCACTTCGACGCGCTCGATGATCACACCTGGAGCCGATGGAACATTGGTTTGTTTGATGTACACCCGTTCCACGCCTTGTCCGTCTGATGCGATGCGCATACCCCAATCATCGGTTGCTTCCATGACGAAGGTTTTCGGAAGTCCCTCGGCCAACATCAACACATCACCCTTGGTGTCAACTGCACGGCCGCTGGCTTCGAGGTACAGGTCCATGTTTTCAGTGTTGGATTGGTAGTCAAGCGTCATCATGCCTTGGAACGCAATGTCGGCACGGATGTCGAATTCCTTCTCGGGCTGAGCAGCAAGCCGCATCTCACCAGGCAGGTTGCGCATGAACGCGGTAGCAGGCCACCATTGATCATCGACATAGCGCATTTGTTGAATCATCAATGAATCAGCTGAATACCCACCGGGCGTTTGGTATTGAGATGGAACGGTGACGTTGATCAGGAAGATATCACCCACGGTAGCGGAGAAATCAGTGGATTGTGGCACGCCAATCAACAAGGCTTCGACCCTCGTTAGCGCTCTGCGATCGATGAAGACGGCGTGGGCGGATTCCAACCTCGTTCCGAGGTCGTACGTCATGTCAATCGAAACGCGAGGCACGGTCAAATTGTCCTGTGTGGAAAACACAGCATTGGCGACAACATTGTTTGGCTGAGTGGTATCCAAGCCATCGATGACCAATTGGGCGTCTCTGCCCTCTAGACCGTTGAGGATTAAACTGAATTGTTCACGAAGGGGTTGCCATCCATCCATGGCCAAATCGATTTCATAGACTGGGACATCATTGACCATCTTGAAGTCATACTCGATGAAGATGCGACCAGAAGGTAGGCTTGGCATCCATGTTTTCAGATGCCAAGAGCGACGCAATTCAACAGAGATGCCTTGACCGGCCCATACTGAGGTATTGACCCCTTCCAATTCACTGTCAAGCACAACGCCATCTTGGAGGATGGCTGCAGCGAGTTCTGGGTACGAGATGTTGGCGTTTTGCAACGCCTCGATGAACAGAGGTGCTTCCTCAGGACTGACCTTGTAATCAGCAAGGATTGTGTCGACGATGGTTCGCCCTGAAAGAGTGAAGGTTGGCATCCGGCTGTAATTAAACGACACGAGTGAGGCCTCATTGAAGTTCGCTGAAGCACCGTGAACCCACACTGGGTCTTCGTTGACATTGGACCCTTTCTTGACGTCGGCCGTGAGGTTAAACGCCTCACCTGTCACGAGGTTCACTCCGAGGGACATGTTGTTTTCATCGGTTGAAACGCCACCCAAATCAACGGTCATTCCGTAGATCAAATCGTTGACCACACTTCCGAAATCAACAAGATCGCCAAGGAAGAAAGAGAGTGCTTCGACCCCGTCGCCGTCATCGAACGTGGGCAATTCTAGACCGGTTGAATCAACCGCGCTTGGGTAGGCAACGGTGATGTCTGCGGGCAATGGATTGATTGCGATGCGGCCGTTCATCCCTTTGAATTCATCAACGTAATCGGTCTCATCTTCAAGCAAGATGTTGAAGGGTGCTGATTCCGCACGGTTCAACTCAATTCTTGAATTTCCTTCTGGGCCAGTGGATCCTGGATCGAGTGGAGAGAGCCTTTGGACGCTTGTAACATGAGAAATCGCAACGCTTAGGCTGGCCTCACGGGCGTCTTCATCCACCCAGAAACGGAAGTGATCTCCATCCATGGTCAATGGTTCGCTCGCATTGGTCATCTGAATTTGAATCGACTCCATCGGTTCGTTTGCAACATAACCAACCGTGTCGCCCAAGACAATCGAGAAGGACGATGGTAGGCCCTTCAACCGAATTGCGTTGCGTTGTTCGGAGGACTCTCCTCCGTAGGTGATGGTTCCAATTGGGCCGCTTGCCGAGTAAGTCATCGCCTCGGAAGTTTGAGTCAGATTGAACGTGCTTGGTCGATTTGAAACGGTCGCTGACTGACGGTTGGCCGTTTCCAAGTCGCCGTCCGTATGACGCATGTGGCCAATGAGCAGGGCACCTGCTTCCAACCCGCGCAACTCCATTTGTCGAATGTCGTTGATTGGATCGTATGAGTGCTCAACATCAGTGATGCCGCCTATTCGTGCGCTCATCGCCACCGGCACAAGAGGATCGATTGGACCAAGTCGCCCGTCCACCATGGCGATTTCCGTATCCTCTGAGAGAAGAATATGATCGAGTTCTGGCAACCACGGGTTGTCGCTTGATGAGATGGAGAACGTCACCTGTCCAATCGGCATTGGTTCGCGAACCGAGTCCGGCAACGTCTGTCGCACTTGATTGCGACAGTGCAAAGCAACCACGCCACCCTCAGAACCAGCAGTGCCAACAATGGATTCAGGCAGCCCGTTGACGATGTCACCCACATCAAGGATCACCTCGATAATGGTGAGGAGGGCGTTGTCAAACAATTGAGCAATGGTGTTGAGGCTCGGATTGTCGAAATTGACGCGACTTAATCCACTTTCTGGAATCTCAAAACTTCCTTCAACAATAATCACCTTGGGAACGTTATCGATGACGAGTTCAAGCGACGAGCGGTCTGATTCATAGCCACCGCGCATGAAGGTTGATTTGTATTCGAGACGGTCAATCGATTCCGTTGCAGCAATAGCAACCAACGTGTTGGGCGGCGCAGCTGGGTTGATTGGGAGCGTTGGGTCGTTGACATTCGTTGTGCTGTCACCTGAGAAATTCTTGATAGCAATGATGAGTGAAAGACGCTCTGGGAGGTTGCCTGGGAACCCTTCTGCACCGGGTGCTTCGCCGATCATGGTGAATATTGCTGCGATTTCCTCTGTCGGCATCGTCCCAGATGGAAGACCGCGAATCCAACTTCGCGAATCGGTGATGTTACCGAACGGGCTGTCGCCTTCCGGGATGTTTGAGCGGTCTTCGAAGTAATGCAGGTAGAGGTCAACCCCGACATCGGAATAGATTTCAACGGTGTCAAAGGTGTTTTGGCCCACGTTGTCGTTCCTCAATGTGATGTCCACTTCTTCGGGAAGCCGGGTCTGCCCCTTCTCAGGATGGAAGCCGACATCGATGTAGGCGGTCTCAAGTATCGGTGCAGCGGTTCCGCTGCCGTACCCATCAAAGCGAATGAATCCGACACCGACCCCTAATCCACACTTGTGATCGTCGCTTCGGGCAAGGTGATCGGTGATTGGATCGAAGTAAGATTCATCCTCGCAATCGGTTTGTCTGTTGTCACCTGGCGCATCTGGATTTGAAACACGAATTGCGTATGGGGCGGAGATGGATGTGAGGCTCAGGTCGCTGGAACTGATGGTCCCCCCAAGCAGGCCAGAAATGAAGCCGAGGGTGTTTGTCACAAGCGTATTGACTGCAAAAGCCATGCGTTGAATGCCAACTGAAGTGGTGTATTGGTGCGGAGGTTGTGTGAACTGTGTGTCAATGACGACCGCATAGGATTCCGAGTCCTCCAAAGTCAGATCAAAGGCAAGACCCTTCATCAGGCTGACTTGTAGGTGAGAAAGATCGTCCCAAAGCGGATCGTTTTGATCCAATGCGGTAACGGACCATTGGAAGGTTGGTCGAACCCATAATTCCTTGATGCATGGAACCGTTACCGCCGGGATACCCGGTCCCGGGCTTGGCGTGATCTCGCAGTCACCCACGTCGATTCCGAATCCATCGTCTTGAGTAATGAGTCCTTGAATGGTCAGGCCAACCGAAAGATCGTCTCCGCCGTCGCCATCGATATCGATGTAATTGTTGAACAGAACCAAGTCGGTACCAACCAGCAATTCGCCAGTGAAGGTGCCATTTTGCCAAGCCTCGAACGACGGGCCGTTGTTGCGTGATGAGAAGTTCACATAGATGGCATAGGTGTTGATACCGATGCCCAATGGGTTGTTGAGGCCCAAAGAATTCACTGAAAAGAGGGTCTCAAAGAGATTGTAAGGCCACCCATCTGGCTGGGTTGATGTGTCGATGAGAAATTCATACGGGCGAGGGTGGTCGACTTCGAACGGGGAACTGTCGCGCAGTGAAACGTTGTCCAAGTAGGCACTTGCTTCACTCAAAGCATCGTTCTCGTTGAGCGGGCGAGCGTTCAAGTCCACAGCGTTGAGTGCGAGAAGGGCTTCTTCTGTCGCCAGTTCGCTTTCTCCGCTTTCGGTTCTCGAGTTGAGGGTCTCTTCCAACGCATCCAGAACGCCAAAGTCGTCGCGTGTCACTGACAAATCTGCTTCAACAGGTGTTGCGATGGACGCAAACATGAGCACAACGAGGAACACCGCCATGCGTCGAGGGTCCCGTTTCTGAGGCAAACCGACCCGTAGTACACGAACGGCAACCTCATCCATGCTCCAAGGAGGAAGGGCCACTATGAGAACCCATCCCCTTCATGGGTCGTTTCTAAGAGAATCCGGCGTGCCAAACCAAGGTCAAGCCTGAGCGATGTTGTCGGTGTTGCACGCAGGGCAGGCGACAATCGCTTTAGGGACGCCGTCTGGCAAAGTGACCGCATACTTGTGGCCGCATGAGGTGCAGGTAAGATGGGTGAGACCGTCGCTCTTTGGAGGCTCAGGCGTGGGTGCTTCCACCTCGGGTTCAGCGGGTTGTGTAGGGCGGGTCGATGGCAATTGCACCCCACCGCTCTTGACCACTGTTTGTGGCGCCTCAGCGGGCATCAAATCATCGGCCACGGAAGCCATTTGGGGGGTCGGAGAAGGCTCGTTGCGTGGTTCTTGATCATTCAGCAGAGCCAAGGCATCGGCAGCCGCGGCTTGGCTTCCAGCGCTAAAGGCTGGAGCTGCTGTTGGTGGCGCAAAGGCCGACATGACCGGGGCTGATTGCGTTGACCCGTAGATTGACTCAAGTTCTGCTGCTTTGGATTGCTCTTCTTGGACTGCCCCAGAAGTAACATCGCCCATATCAAGGCCAGCCAGCACCACGGCGGACGCAAAGAGAGGTGTTTTACGTGCATCGATCACATGAGCGATGTGTGCCTTTGCTTCTGCTGCGTTTAATCCACGGCCAATGAGCAATTCCACCGCAAGCCCGTGTTGCCACCGACGATGACCTACAAGGGCGATGCCCATGGTGAGTGTACCGATAAACAGCACCACCAACAGCATGCCTGCGATGCTTCCCTCTTCCGCAGGTTCGCCAATCTTAATCGAAAATGCGTGGCTGTCGGAATTGTTCGAGGGGTCAAAGACAGTAACGACAACGGTGTATGTGCCTGGTTGCTTGAAGGTGAGATCTGCGCTGCTTCCAATGCGATCGGGATCGTCGCGTTCATCGCCATTCCCATCGCTGTCAAGTTCCGGATTCAAATCCCAATGGTAGCGGAGCGCAATTGAAGAATCAAACGGATCGTTTGCCGTCACTGAGCACTTCAACGCTTGATCAATCATACCGCTTGAAGGCAAGACGTTCAAACTGCTTTGCTGAAGGACAGGGAGCGTAGCGTCAACAACGACGACCGTGGTGCTGGCGCTGTTTGTGTTGCCAGACGAGTCGGTCACGGTGAGCACAACCTCGTGCGAACCGATGGTCTGCCATGAGACCAAAATTGAGTTGTTTTGGCCGTATAAAGTACCGTCAAGGGTCCATGCGCACAATGAGACTTCGTGGTCATCACTGCTGCTGTCACAATTGAGCGTTAATGCATCATTGACAAGCAAACGCCAGCCGCCTGCATTGGGTTGGCCATTTCCACCGATCCGTGCCACAGGTTCGACCACGTCGTTGACGTCAATCGATGCCGTGGTTGAAGCCATTTCCCCGGTTGGAGAAACGACCCAAAGCGTCACTGTTCGCTCGCCGGGCGTGGCCCAACTGGCCGTTGCCTCCCAACCGGTGGCATCAGCGTCGTTGTTGGCGGTTCCATCGTTATCCGAGTCGACCGATGCATCAAAGTCCCATAGGGCTGAATCGATTTGATTGAGGCGGTTTGGTGTTGACATCGCATCGAAAGCCACCGATGCTCCGATTGTTGTCGAGCCGTTCGCGTCGGTGTTGATGATTGGATTCAAGGTCGGTGCAAGTTCAACTCGAACGGTCATTCGAACGTCAACTGTCCCATCTGCCCCCCCAACAGGCGTGTCTGTGTTATCGGCAATGAGCACCAGAACTTCGCCGTCCAGTTCGTTTGGCACAATCCAAGAAAAGGAGGATGAACCTTGCACGGATTGAAGGGAGGCTCCAGTGATCGAAAGGGTCCCGACGCCACCCGAGGTGTAGAGGTCGTTCATGTTCTGAGTTTGGAGGTAAACATCGCCTTGACCCTCGAGCGACCATGCAGTGACGATCACGGTGGTGCCAGCATCAAGACGCAAATCGTCGCCTGAAAGAAGGGTCGAGTAACTGTCAGCCTCCATTCCAATGAGGTCATGGAACGGAGTCCAATAGGCCTCATCGATTGCATTGACGCTTAGACTCGCTCGGCTGTCGTTCCCGCCTGAGTCACCCAAGCCTTGGTCGCCGTCATGGTCGAGGTTATCGAGGACAATGTACCAGGTCTTTTGTGAAATTGAGGATGGAACCTTCCAATGGAAGGAGAACGAACCAAGGGCCGATTCTGTAGAAGGCACTGGTTCGAAAGAAGTACGGTAGGATTGGCCCAAATCATAGGGCTGAATGGTGTTTTGATCAAAGACAAGGACGTCCATTGCATCGTCGATGATGTTGATGTTGATGTCAAACACATCGCCAGGCATCAAAACGCCGAGCGACACTTTGACGCACTCGCCATCCGAGATTGCATCAGAACTGGAAAATGCAGCAACCGTGGTCTCCGTGCAGTTTGGAGCAGCCCGGCCGGAATCTGCAAATGCAGATGGAGGCACCAAGAGCATGATGAACAGCATAGCCACACAAACAGAGGAACGCATGGCCTGCTGTTGTTCATCGCCCACTTGAATGATGTGGAAGAATGAGTCAGGCAGCCCAGCCATCGCCCGTCCATGACAGATGCGTCGTTTGGCCGCTTGAACCCAAGAGAATTCGGTCGCCATCTTTTGCTACTGAGATGGTCAAACCGTTGTTTGCATCTTCCTCGGTCGCTTCATCCAAAGGCACAGTTGGGTCCTTGATTCGCGCACTGAAGTGGGTTAACACCAGATGGTTAGCCCCACACGAAAGTGCGGTTCTCGCAGCCCCGGTTGCGGTGGAGTGCAAGTGTTCAGTGGCGTGATCTTTGGTGTCGTCCAAAAAGGTCGCCTCATGAATGAGGACGTCCACTGCACTCAATGCTGTGATCCCCGGGGCTTGTTCGGCTGTATCGCCTGAAACCACCAAACGCCTAGGTTCGATTGCTGCTGAACGGAATGAGGATGCCGCAAGTGACTCACCGTTGGCGAGGGTGATGTCTCTGCCCTGACCCAATTCTGTTTGTTGTGCAGTCGTGAGTCGAAGTTCAGCTGCTTTGAGCCGGTTGAACTTGCCTGCTTTTTCTTTGGTTTCAAACATCCAAGCGCAGGACGGAACCGTGTGCGTGGTGGCCAATGGAACGATGTTGACATGACGCCAGCCTTGCGGTTGTGGCAAGGAAGAAATCCGAGCAGCCGTTTGAGAAATTGGGTCAAGTTCAATCCATGAGTCCGACTGAACATCACCAAGAATCCAACGAACTTCGTAGCCTAATTGGGTGCTTGTTGCACCGAGCGAATGCCATGATTGCATTTGACGGGCGAGTTCTGCCGGAGGTGCTGACTCTGGAATCGCCCTGCCATCTGCGAGGGCGTCAAGCACCTCAGTTGATGTTGGCCCAACAATGAGCAGGGGCCGTGTGCGTCGGTCCAAAGACATGGTTTGCAACCAAGGTAAGAGCCCCCATGTGTGGTCGAGATGACCGTGGGTAAGGCACACCACATCAATCCGTGCCGCCCTCAAGGAACCGGTCGGTGTGTGAAGTTTCAATCGCTTACGCTGTTGAGCGTAGCGGATCTGAAAACCCTCGCCTGCATCGATGACAGCAATGCCATCTTCGCACGAGAGGAGGCTCCCGCTGACATCACGAGCACCTGCGGGCCGAGCAGAGGCGGTCCCAAGAATGTGGAGTTCCAACCAAATCACGTCCTCAAGAGTTCATCGGTATTGGCGTTGGGGGGAACCACCGCAGCAGCACAATTTGATCCACCGCACGAATCCAACGCCATGGAATGGCAATGTGAACAGAGCCCTCAACAAGAGCTTCATCAGGATCGCGAACAAAAAGATGAGTGCATTGCAACCCATTGGCATCAACGACGGCGTCGTGAACAACACCCAAGCGGCGTCCGTCTGGCAAGAACACCTCGAGACCCGTCAAGCGGGAAACTGTGTCTTCACCTCGAACCATGGTTGAGCCTCGTATCTGCGAAGAGGGCACGGGCGATAAATCAAACCCGAGTCAAAATGAAACCGGCGCTGTTGTGCGCCTGTTGCAGGAAACAGCGAAGAGAACTGCTTCACTTGCCGCGGTTGAGGTTTGCCTTGAGCGAAGGTCGCAACTTCTCTGCGCCCTTCCCCTTCTTGTGCAATCCACGTCCACGCTTTCCGGCGGAGGTCTTGCCTCGGTAAGCTCGTCCACGGTGGGACTTGTTTCCGTTGGCTCCACAGAACACACCGAGTTGCTTATCCTTGATGATAGCAGGGTGGTGTGTGTCGATCATGATGACTTCGTAGAACTTGTGCTTACCGTCCTGGCCAACCCAGTACGAGTTGAGAACTTCGAGGTTAGGGAAGTGACGTGCAACACGCTCTTCGGCCATGCGCTGTGTGTTCTTGGCCATGGTGATCTTCTTGATACCGGCCTTGGATGGCTTACGCTTCATGTGAATCTTGCCCTTTCGCAATCCACCACGGCGGATGCGGGTGCGGATGAGAACAACGCCTTGCTTGGCTTTGTATCCGAGTGAGCGTGCTGCGTCCAAGCGAGTTGGTCGCTCGATGCGGCAGTTGACAGGCTCGCGTCGCCACTGGGCCATGCGAGTTTGCCTGTACATGTGAGGCAGTGCGTCATTTGGACGCTTCCATGTTTGACGAACGTGTTGGTACAATCCTTGAGCCATGATGAACACCTACGCTTCTCAGCATCCTGCCGACAAAACTCCCCTTTATGAGCCTGTCCACGCGACCGTTGGATGTGAATTTGGCTAAAACGCGTACTGCTGAGGGGAATAGCGACTCCTTTTATGGCTCGGTGAGAAGGCCTTCAGCCTGAATCCCACGCCATCCGCCCCAGAGTGAAAACGCATTGCTAAAGCCCATTTCTTGCAGAGAACGAGCGGCGATGGCGCTGCGGAAGCCCCCGCCACAATAAAGCACCATTCGAGTGGCGTCACTCACGTCGTGCTTCTCAATGTCCCGTTCCAAGACCCCTTTTCCGATGTGAACTGACCCAACCAAATGACCTGCTTCGTACTCATGGCGTTCGCGAACATCAATGACCATCAATGGCGCTCCATCCTCAAGCATCACCCGAAGTTCCGCAGCCTCGCATTCTTGGATTTTTGATCTCGCCTGTTCGACAATTTCGAGAAACTTTGGACTGTGGTTCTTGGCCATGAACCTGCGAGTTCGGATACCCTCATGAGGACTACGGAACACCCTCCTGCATGGCGGGGCAAATCACCGGGGCAGAAGCCGTTTTGAAAGCCCTTGAATCTGGTGAGCCAATTTCGCTGGTGTTGGTCGATCGAGAAAAGGACACTGCGGCAATCCGAACGGCGTGTGAAACGTTGGGGATCCCCCTTGAGGAGGGCTCAACCAATGACCTGTGGCGAATGTCTGCAGACGGACATGTCGATGCCTTGGCCTTGATTGGGCGTGTGGCAAAAGCGAACCTCGAAGAGGTGTTCGAGCGTGGAGGAACGATTTGGTTTTTCGACGGAGTCACCTACTCGACCAACCTTGGCTTTGCCATTCGAACGGCTGAAGTTTCAGGTGCTGATGCCGTGGTGCTCAATGTAACAAAAACCCATGAAGAACGCAGAACAATTCGCCGTTCAAGCATGCGCGCAGACCGGTTCATTCCGGTGGTGTACAGCACGACTGCGGAAATCTTAGCTGCTGCAACGACCCATGATGTTCGCATTATTGCTGTGGAAGATGTTGGCACTCATGGGCCGTGGGACGAGGATCTCACCGGTGATGTGCTGCTTGTTGTCGGGGCCGAAAAAGAAGGCATTAGCAAAGACGTCCTGGATGCTGCTGATGCTTGTGTCCTCTTGCCAATGGACGGGTTCGTCCCCTCGTACAATCTCCAAGTGGCCGTTAGCGTTGTTGCCGTGGAAGCGCTTCGGCAGCGAAGAAGCACCTCAATCGAACCGCAGTGAAGCATCGATGCTGGATAAATCATCAACAGGTTTCGTGTGATTAATGTCAAGAAGGAACTCTGTTGCTGCTCGCTCTGAATCGCATGTGCATTCTCCAAGCAGGGCTGTAGAAATTATGGTTTGAATATCGGGTGCTGCCTTTGGGTAATGTGCAATAAGCACCTGCTTTGATGAGGCTGAAGCAATCTCACACAAGGCGTGGATGATGTCGTGTTGCCAATCTTCATCGCGGTGTTTGAGAAGGAAGATAAAATCCTCCACTGCGTCCGAGCCCGCCATTCGTGCGTAGTTGTTGAGAATGAGGTGTTGAACACTGTGGTGGTTAATGCGAACCAATCGACGCATGACTGGCAACAGTTCCTTATTTCTGACATCCACAGTGAGTCCAAAGAGTTCGATCGCCCTGACCATAATGGCGTGGTCGACATGGCGAGTGTATTCAACAATCAACGGGAAATAGGGTTTGACTTTGATGCTGTGACGTCCAAAAACGATGGCTTCCAATGCAGCCATGATATGGGTCGGCTTTTTGGCCTGATACACGCACTGCTTCAGAAGGCGTTTGGCCGCCGCACCTTCTCGGGAGCCAAGGGATTCAATGGCACCTTCGATGACAGATTCATCCTCGTGCACGAACATAGACTTGATGTCGTCCAAAGGCAGGCATGAGTACAACGTCGTCGGCAAATGCTCTGGTTTTACACCGTCTGCATTCATCAACAAAAGAAGAGCGACACAAAGATCGAGATCCGGGACCTCGGAGTGCGCCTCTTCGCTCATTTGGATGCAGATTTCCGCTCCATCGACGAAGGCCGGGACATGCCCTTGCATGTAATTGAGTTCCTCAAGCGAACGTTCTGCACATTTCAGCACGTCGACTTTGACTGTTGAATGGCCAACAACGCCAACAACGAGGGTCCGGTCGTCTGAGACTTCATACTCGAGGCCACCGTTTGACCCGTCGACAATTTGTTCAATCCAATCGAGAGCTCTGAGGTTGCGCTGGACCTCGTAAGGGTCGATGTCCCCTCTCATAGGCAAAGAACCGAAGAAGGTCTCAATGATGATTTTTGGCGGGGACTGCGTTTGCTCTGACTCCATGGGAAAGCAGCGCTCGAGGTTACTTAAACAGCAGAATCATTCCGATTGTGACCAGAATTCATCGATCTCTGCTTCGTCGACCATCGGGCCGATGTGCTTGTCGATGACCGTCCCATCAGCACCGATCAAAATCAGCGTTGGGGTGTTGTTGATTTCGAATTCTTGCGCCAGCTCGAGGTTCATACCAAAGGGAGCATCAACAGTGCTGTCTTCCTTGCTCTCATTGACTTGAGTGTGCCAGTTCTGGAGACTTTCTAGGTCACCATCCCCCGCATCTGTAGAAACAACAAGGTAGGTTTCATTGTCGAGATGGTTGGTCACAGCGTGCATGGTTGGCCGGCACTGATTGCACCATGAAGCAGAAAAATGCAGAATATAGCTTGTGCCGATCAATGAATCGCTCCCATATTCTTGCTCATCATCCGCCACCAAGGTAAATTCCGGTACCATTTTGCTGGATTCAGACCCTTCGCCTTCGAGGCAACCAGGGGAAAAACTGAGCGCTGCAAGCAAGAGGGTGAGAAGGAGGGCTTTGATTCTCATAGCCGTGCTATGCGGTGGTCCTTTTCAATGCCTCGCCTTTGAGGGCAATCGTGAGGCGAGAAGTGGTGGGTTTGATAACCCGATGAATTCACCGCTTTTCATGCGCAAGGGACCAGTTTGGATTTGCCTCATTTTGCTTTTGGGTCTTTGCGTCCCCGAATTCAGTGGGGGTGAACCGATTGAACTGAGTGATTGGAGCGCCATGAACAGCGACAGTCAAGCCAATGAAACGGATGATTGTCCTGGAGTCAACGGAACATCGACCCATGATCGACACGGCTGCATCGATTCGGATGGTGATGGCTATTCAGACCCTGATGAAACGTGGAATGTGAGCATGGGCGCTGACGTGTTTCCCGACCGCCCCGATGCATGGAGCGATCTGGATGGTGACCTGTTCGCAGACCAACCCAACCTCGACATCACCGATGATTGTCCAACGCGGTACGGCACAAGTCGGTCCGTCTTGTTTGGATGTTCAGACATGGATTTTGACTGGATTCCAGATGTCTTAGATACCGACATCGATGGCGACGGTATTTCGAACGAACTCGAAATCGCTTCCTCCGGTGCTCTGTTTCAATACGATCCAATGGATGCCAACTCCTACCCCATCGATTCAGATTATGACACAATCCCTGATGCGGTGGATGAAGACGATGACAACGATTTCTGGCCCGACACGGTCGAGTTGGACCGCGGCTCGGACCCTCTCGATGCCGAACAGACGCCCTTCAATCGGTACTTTGGAGTCACGACCGGATTCTTCTATTACGGCGGTTTTACCACCGATGACAAGTATGACGCTGAAGCATTGGAACTCTCGTTGTCTGGCCTGATGGAAATCGTGACTGAAGAACTGGTGATTCCGTTCCTGCTTATTCCAATTTATTTCTATGTGTTCTTTTCTCGCCGTCAGCGGTTTGAAGTCCTCAAGAATGAGATTTCAGAGGCGAAAACGGACAAAGAATTGTTCAAACTTGAATCGAACATCAATAAACTGATTGAAAACCGTAAGATCAAGACGCTGCACGGACTTATTTTGAGAAACACCATTGAGGAGCAAGAAGGAAAAATTCGAGCCTCCATTTCAGTTGAAGAAGAGTAATTCTACTCTTCTTCGAGTGATTTTTTGACTGGTGAGCGTCGGGCTACTAACAAGACAAGCAGAAGCACTGCCGCACCTCCAGTGCCAACAGCGATGTAGAACAGCACGTCTTCAGGCGTCAGTTCTTCGTTTGCTTTTGCATCGTCCACCGGTTGGTCGTCATTGTTTTGGGCCACTCCAAAACTGCTGCCAATGCTTGGAGGCGTTGATGCATTATGGCTGTCCATGTCTTTGAACAGACGGATCGTTGCGTTCACCACTGAACCATCCGAGCGCAGGTCTTGGTAGCCATAATCGCCCTCGGTCCAATTGGCGTCGAAGACAACAAAGAACATCGTCGTGCAGTTGGCGTCGAGTTTGGTGTTGTTCTCGTCGGTTTCGCAGTACGCATGCAGTTCACCAGAATCCCAATCGAAGGTACCGTTGTAGAGCCCATCACCATCATGGTCGTAAACCAGACGGTGTGTGAGATTTGACCCGTTGTCGGTGTTGTACCAAATGATAGAATCATTATGGAAAATTTCTGGGGAACTTTGCGAAAAGCCGTCGTCCTCGACAAGAACGGTGAAAGCGCTTGCTGTGTGGGCGTTTGCGATGCCAGGGAGGGCCACTACGCTTGCTAAGAGAAGCACAACAAGGACCGGTCCTGCAGTACGATGCATGGTATGGGTGGCTTGGCCAGCCATAGATAAAACATAGCGAGCAAAGACAGGATGAAACAAGAAAGAAAGGTCGGTTTGAAATACCACAGCACTGGACAACGGTCCATGCAACCCCGTGGTTTACTGAAAGACAGTGAAGCAGCAGACCAAATCATCACCTACGCCTTCGTTGGACTTGTCGTGATCAGTCTGCTTTCTGCAACCGCATACCTCGCCCTAGGCGGCGACAAAAACGTCGAAGAAATGGCCGCTGCCGAATGGGTCGATCCTGTCGTCGAAATTGAGGATGAAAATCACAGCCATACGGACTTATTGGCCCACCGATTGCAGACCGACAACATGGTTCTCGTTGATTACCACAACCTCAACTGCGACGGAAATGTCGCCCCGCCCCCTGAACTCGACAACGTTGCCGGACGGCCATGTTTCCCTGAATACAAGAACGTCGGACCGACCCCCGGCGACTCCTCCGAAATTGCAATCGAAGGCAATTTCATGGAAGATTGCGTCAAGAATCCTGATGGAACCGGTGGCTGCTACGCCTATGTGTCTTCGTACAACCAATTCGAAATCTTGGACATCTCTGAGCCAAACAACATCGTCCTTCTCTCGACGTACTACGCTGAGGTTGGCCGCATGATTGACATCAAGGTCACCCCTGACAACAACTGGGTGCTTGTCAACCACGAATTGACCAACAGCGACCTTGACCCGATTCCAACCGATGATGACGCTAACAGCGGTGCAAACCGATTGGACGTGATCTCTGTCGTCAACAAGAACGAACCAATCAAGGTCGCCGAGTGGAACAACCCCCCGGCAGGGTTCCACAACCAAGACATGCATGTGGACTGTGACTGGGAGCCAGCCAACCCGCTTTGGTCGATTGAAGAATGCCACCTCTTCCTCTATGGAGCCGATCCTTATCCAGAGATGGTTGAAGGTGATTCAGGAACCTTCTACAAAGGCACCCAGATTTTCTATGTCCCTCTCGGGTTTGAATCATGGAACCCCACATCCACCGACGAGCAACAGAACGACAGCCGCCAAATCATTCGCTGGGGTGGCTACTCACCTGAGCCAGAAACAACATGCGGTGGCTCAATTTTCAACCACGACAACGTCTTCCACATTCACCCAATCACTGGACAGAAACTCCTCTACATCTCTTACTGGGACGCAGGATTGAGGATCGTCGATGTCACGAACCCTCCAGAAGTTCCAGACCCGGAAGGCATCACATGGCCACAAGACAATGAAGTCGGACGATGGCTCGGTTGCCCAAGCGCAGATGATGGATGGTACGGTCCTGACGGCGGTGGCCATGCCAACCTGTCCTCGGAAGAATGGGGTGGCAGCACGGGCGCTCTCAACGGGAACGGTTGGATCCACTATGCAGTTCCTTACGACCACCTGTTGTGCAACGGTGCCAAAGACACCGACCCAATAGAAACATGGGACGCAGAATGTGGCACAGGACCAAGCGATGCTGAATTTGGCATCAACTGGCGCCACTTGACCATGATTGCACCGGAATACGGCACGAACACCAACCACACCGGATACATTTGGACCATTGACACCACCGATCCAGCCAAGCCATTCTTGGTGAGCAAGTGGAAGCTCCCCGGTTCGAGCATCCTTCCAGACGGCACCGAACACCCTCACCACTACATCCCTGGCGGCTACATCTACAGCCCCCACACCGGCGACACCGGCACCAACGGCAACGTCTACTGGACGCATTACCACGCAGGCAACTGGGTGACCGACCACAGCGACATCTGGCAAGACCTCGTGTGGGTTGACGGCGTGCCAGCACCTGAAATCGGCTTCCCTGCCATCGCTCAAATGTCTGAAACCAAGACCATGGGTTACTTCCTGCCTTCGGGCCCTACGTGGATGGAAGACCCCAAGGAAACGCTCGGCTATGACATGGCTGACTGTTGGGCATCGTGCATGATTCCGTTCGATTGGGGCTTGCAGTACGATCCTCGTGGCTACCTGTTCATTTCAGAAATGGTGTCGGGTGTTTATGTCGTGCAAATGGATGAAGACAAGAATCCAGACTTTGTCTATCCGCCGTTGTACATGGCGACAGAAGACGCAACTGATGAGTGAAACCTAACGCTCCGCCAACAGAATTTCAGAGACCGGGAAGTCTTCGAGCGCGGTTGAGACTGCAAACACCGACATGATGTTGAGAACCGCAAGGACGCAACTGAGCAAAGCGATTGCGACCACTACAACCGTACATTGAATGATGAACCTCAAGAGGGTAAGAAATTCTACTTTACGTTTGGGCTCAAAAGCAGGCTTGGTTACGATTTCATAAGTCACACTATTACAGGCTTCAACAGTTCTTAAACCATGATTGCCATGGTAAAAACTGAGGTTCTAATCGAAAAAACATTCAAATTAGCTTCGTCTGTATTGAGCCGCTTGGACGCTTGATTGCAGTGTTCAATTGCCAGACCTTGCCAACCGCTTGCCACATCGATTCGAGCATCCGTGATGCCAAATTATCCGGATCACTCCCGGATACCTCGCCTTCATGGACCACGGGCCAACCATCTGGTACAGCGTCGGATACGGTAATCCCCTCGCGCAGAAGTTTTGCAACATCGTCCACCGTGTTGGTGTCCTTCTGTTCGCACATGGAAGCCACTTGCTCTTCCATCCAGGAGGGGAACATGTTGCTTTCATCTGCATTCACTGAAGCATAGGTTTGCTGGGTGTTGGATCCAAACGCGACGATGCAAACATCAAGCCCGTGATCGTGCAACATTCGAGCCACAACCGAGCCAACGATGCCGTCGCCAACGACCACATAGAGGCCTTCGTTTTGACCTGGATTGCGGTTGATATGTGCCTCATAGGCATGCATGTCAAGGCGAGTTTCGTGTGTAACAACGTCCCGCTTACGAACAACACCCATTACCGGCATTGAGGGGAAGAAGGGTCGGTCAAACAGCCCGTGGCACCATTGAATGCCAACCACTGAAGAGGGGTCGCGACCGTCGAGTGCGTACTTGTCATTGAGCACCTGACCAATATACAGGGAGTGTTCCAATGACTCAGTCCAGAGCGGTA